>Ga0302272_1000520_pt1 | contig 17444 bp, 13 predicted proteins | sample III_Bog_N1_2_FD_198772 | JGI IMG/M metagenome (GOLD analysis project Ga0302272, IMG submission 198772) | Peat permafrost microbial communities from Stordalen Mire near Abisko, Sweden - III_Bog_N1_2 | ecosystem: Environmental > Terrestrial > Soil > Wetlands > Peat | place: Sweden: Abisko...
CATCCATGTGGAAATTATTCTTCATTGTTGGTTTGTTGGGACTTGTGGGTTGCTGGGACTCGCTTGACAAAGCAGACCTTGGTTCGAAAAACCAGTATGATTCGCAAGGAAGCGATTACCATCCACCCATTCTAACGGAACCTGAAACGATCACGGCTTATGATACAACGGTGAGAATCAGCGTGCAATTCTATGCAACTGCTTGGCATGGTGTCGCAATGTATTCTCTTGATGCCAATTGTGATGGCTCTATTGATGATAGCTCTAGTTCTGGTTTCTTTTCTTGGTCCTTGCAGAAAGACTGTACAGGGTATTTAGTTGTAGTTCGCGATCGTATTGGCTTGAGTGATACTGTGTACCAAAAAATAATCAAGGCTCCACCAAGCAATCATTCTCCATATGCTCTTGCTTTGAAAGCGATAGACTGGGATAGCTTTGATCTCAAGACTGGACGAGGGCTCTTGCGGGTAAAGGTTTCTGCAAAGGATAGCGATACAATATGGAACGCACCTGATTGTTATACAAATGTGACTCCACTTTCTGGTGGGGGATCGATTACGGAAACGAGTTGTAACAAGTCCTTCCTATATAACGATAACCGCGCCTTGTCTTACACCCTAATCGGAAAATCAGATTCCTCCATGAATCGTTCTGGCATACTTCCCAAGGATTCGATTATTTCCCTTGCTGTTGATGCGTCATCTGCACAAATACTCGTACTCGATGTTCGGGATTCTGGAAATTTGCACGCAGCCCTGACGGATACGCTACAGATTCCGCCCGCGCCCGCGCCTTGCACAAAGTTTGGTGCGCGCTCTTTCATGGATTCTCGTGACTCATCTTCCTATCGCTGCGTGGTGATTGGCAAGCTGGCTTGGATGGCCGAGAATCTTCATGCAAATCATGATTCACTCTATGCATGGGAAGAGGCTCAGACCGCTTGTCCAGCAAATTGGCGTGTCCCGAACACGGCTGATTTTGACTCCTTGATCACTACAGCAAAAAAGCTTGGTGTTGTTGCGGATGTCTTGCGGGCAGATTCCAGTTGGGGTAAATACCGGGAAGGCTCTGATTTGCTGGGTTTTGCGGCCTTGGCCTCGGGGTTCCAGGTGAATTCTTTGGATACATTACGTGGAGAGGCTACGCGATTCTGGACCTCGAAAATAATTGGTGGAGAGCCTCAGTATTTCCAACTCCTCTATGTGTATGGACAAGGTGCAATCGGCAATACCCCTGGGCAAAATCCAAGTACGGGACGGCTTTCCGACAGATATTCGCTGCGTTGTGTCCAATGACTTCATCCGTGGCAAATTTGTATCTTAGGGGTTCATGGCAAACAAGGTGAAATCTAGGCTCTTCGGCGTTCTGCTCTGTACGCTTGCTGTGCTTGCGATTCTGAATTGCAGTACCACTAAAGCTCCAGACTATTCGTTTGAGCGCAGTGTGCAAGAGCCCATGATTGAGAAACGCTGTGTAGCAGGGGCTGCTATCGATACTACGCGAGATTGCTATTTGCTGAAGTGGCATAATCCGGTCGATACGGTACATTTGCTCAGAGTTCATGTATGGCTTGATACGAATGTTATTGGATCTGCGCAAGAATCTGTGCCAGACTCTGCGTTAAAATCGTCGCACATCAAGGAATTCAATGCCCTCGCTGGCTCATCAACAGATTCCATGGATCTGAGTGATTTGCTTAAAGGCATGAAGATTAGCAAGCATGATACTGTGCAAATCGCGCTTTGGGGTGAATACAGTGACAATGGGACGCGGGGGCGCATTGTGCATGCGATCATTGTTATGGGCGATGATATTCCCCCTGCTCGTATTCAGTTTGCAGACTCTGAAAGTTATAACAGCATGGTGATCAGTTGGGTTCGCCCAATTGACCAAACCGATTTTTACCACCAAGATTCCATTGATGGGCCGATTCGTGGTTATAATTTTTATGTAGAAGCCTTGGATACCTCTACCGACCTAACTACTGCAACGGTTTCTTTATTTGTTAACGATCAGCCCGCGAATGCCGTGTTATCTAATCAACAGCATTGGCTTACACAAAGCGACAACGTTTCTTTGCAGCCGCTTCCATTAATTCATTCCCAAATGAACTATGCAATTCGAGATAGTTTGGGCTTTCAATCCGACTTGAGCAAGAACAAATTCAAGGTGATTATCTCGGGTGTATCTTCCGAAAAATCTTTCTATGTCGAGATCACCGCATATGACTGGAGCGGCCTTTCTAGCTCTTCGGAAAAGCGCTTGATTCGCACCACTGATTCCATTCCTCCTGTGATTCCAACCTCGTTGCAATTCAGAAATTCTCCCATCGACGCTGGGCATGTTATGTTGGTCAATAATCGAGTTGTCTTCTATTGGCTTAAGGCTGTTGATCCTTTGGTGAAGGATGCTTCAATTACTGCTGAGCAAGCTTTTGCTGGGAATGTTCTTAATTCTCGTTATCGCAATGTGAAATCTTACACGGTGCAGTTTCTGAATAATGGAGTTTGGATGTCATTATTGAGACCCTCTGGTGATACCAGCAATCCCGTGAATAGCAGTTACTCTGTTGTGGGAAGCGATTCGCTCTCCGTTGATGCAACAGGTGGTTATGTTAGCGACACCTTGCGATGGATTGTTCCTGGGCAAAAAATCCGCGTGCGTATGCGGGCTGTGGATTCTTCGGGTGCGGTTTCCCCTTGGATTGTTGATTCGAGTCATGTGGCTTCGCGTGGACTTGCTGCAACCTACTCATGCCCTGCTGGTTATGTTCCCGTCCATAAACGCATGAGTGCAGATACAAGTAATTATGCAGTATTTTGCATCGAGGCTTATGAACATCAGAATAGCCAAGGCTTTGTTCGGGATATTTTGTATTCGCAGGCGCGTTCCAGTTGTCAAACGCAGAGCTCTTCTGTATACAGCGTGGATCTTTGCTCGGAAGATGATTGGTTTAGCGCTTGTGCTGATGGTGGCAGTTCTTATGGGACAATTCAAGAAACGCCTTTTTATGCTTCAGATTTCTTGAGTCAATACTGCAACTTGGGAACTTCAGATACTGCAGTTACAGCACGTGATTCACGCTGTGTGAGTGCTAGCGGAGTGCACGATCTTCCTGGGCAATTGCAGGAATGGGCTAGGGGTTCGCAACCACATTACGATACCTCTGCGACGGGTGTGATTGATTCCTCCAAGATTGATTCTGTGGGCGTTCTCAAAGGTTCTAGCTATGTGGCTTTTAGTGTCAGTGATAAAACTCTGCAGGCAAAGTGCTCAGCAATTTCAAGGCCTGCGCGTCAACGCCCTAAGTATACAGACCAGCCTGTGTATGTATATCGAGGTTCAAATAATGCATTAGATACCTTGCTTGTTGTGGATACCTCGCGGATTTTATTGGTCAAAGTGGATCCGTCGAGCTTTAATGACTCTATCGTAATCTATAAGGTGAGCAACTTGCAGCACGATTCATTAGGTTTGGATTACTTCGATGCTGTTGATTTGCGTCGCCGCAAGGGCACGGATTCGACTTATATCGCAGATGCTTTTGAGATGGGGTATTTGCACTATACCCTCATTGGTGGAAAGCGAGTTCGCCTCTTGAGTGGAACAGCTGCTGTACCTGGCTCTGCGAACTATTTCCTAGACCATTCCGTGGGCTATCGCTGCTGCGCGATTCACCACTAAGCGAAAGATTTAGCCACCGAGTTCCCAAAGAATTCCATAACGGAAAACCACCCCAGGCGGTGCGTAGCCTGCTTCGGGCGTGAGTTTCGTGTGATTTAAATTGTCCATGCGCGTGTAGATCTGAAATGACTTGATGGTCATGCGGGCTTCGAAGCCAAGCAATAAGCTTGATGGAAGTGAGATTCGTTGTGCGTTGTTATATGTATCGATGGCAAAGTCTTGTTGATCCGCAATCCATTCGAAGTCCCAGCGAATATTGAGCTGAAGTTTTTGATTGACAATGAGCTTAGACCACTCTACGGAGCCTTTGTACGTATGGATTGGACTATCGGGAACATTCTCAACGTAGGTGCCATCTTTTGTTGTTAGCGTCCTGTGCAGACTAGCTTCGCGGGTGAACCAGAAATCCCAGTTGCCCAAATGGAAACCACCAAACCAGCGCCAAGCAAGATTGCCTATGCTATCCAAGTTCTCATAGCGAAACGCAACCGTATCGGGCAATGTATTTTCGTAGGGGTGCAACATCCAGCCAAGGCGAATAGGGTTTAGAATCGATTCGCGTCGAAGCCCAAGGCCATAGGAGAATGCTGGGGTGTGGTAGGTAACATTAAGATCGCCCGAACGCCGTTCTTCAGTGAGCAGATCCGCATTAGGAAGAGTCAAGCGCCCACTTGATGCGAACCGATTTTTTTCTGCATCTGCAAAAGTGTGAACGACCTTCAATGCGCCCTCGACTCGAATTTTAGAACCGAAATCTGCATGGGATTCAATGGAGTATGCAGGATCAAGCTCCGTCTTGTTCCATGTGTTGCTGTTGCGTTGAACTCCGGCATCCACGGTCCCATATAGCATAAAGGTCGGTAAGTGAATTGAATCAGATTGAATTGCATGTACCAATTCGCGATCTTCCCACAATTGATCTTGCCGATCATGGTTCGATTCATCACGCCATTCAGTAAAAATGCGAGATTCATATTGGAGCGCAAGGACTGTGTGAGTCCATGGAAGAATTGCACGTAATTGCCCTGTATGCTCATCGCTATTTTCCACATAACTGGATGCGGTAGTGAGCGAGTCGTAAACAGTGGTGTCGTGAGCTGCTTGTTGCTGGACTCCGGCGATGGTATCCGCAGCAATGTGAATGATGCGTGCGGTGTCTTCAAGAAAGCGCGTGGGCACTTTGGTCCACTGATTGCTGATGGAATTCATTTGATGCCACCAATCGATTCGCCAAGCATTCGATGGGTGCAACGAAGCTTCGATTCCAATTCCACTAGCTCGCGTTTTTACATTGAAGGGAGGTTCGTTGAACTTGAGTTTCCAATGGTCGAGAGAATCTTCAGTGATGACTTGTCGAGTGGCGTCGTCGTTATCGAGGCGAAACATCAAGGCGGTAGCGCCGAGTGAGAAATTCGCTGTTTGCCAAACGATGCGCGGGTGCATAATGAAAGAATCGAAGGCTAGGTTGCGGCCGGAAAGAGGAACCCGAGTAGAATCGCGCTTCAGGGTGCCAAGGTAGGGCTGATGGGTGATGTCTTGGTAGCGGAACATTCCCGAAGAGTCGGTGGAATGCGTGGTCAGTCCTAAGTCAAAGAAAACAGAATCCACCAAAGAACGCTGAAAATCCATGCGCAAACTATTGCCAGTAAACGCAGAGCGCTGCCAGTCGAGCAATATTACAGGCGTGTCTATGCTTGCGCTAAGTCCAGAATGATCGCGTAAAATGCCGTTCTCGCCGTTGAGTCCCAAACCCCAGGCATCCCAACGAAGCCTACTGGAATAAAGCCCTGCAGCCTGCTCGGGGAGGCGTGCGACCGGCTCATAGATGCCCAAGCGAGGGATGTATAGATCGGGTGAGCCTGCAACCGAGGTCGCCCACAGGAAATTTGCGCGACTGCCAGGGAGGTCAAATTCGCGCCAAAGAATCTCACTATGATCCTGTGCCCAACGAGAAAGTGCCACTTCACTTTGGGAGGGAGTGGGCTGATCGTGGGGCTCTGCGAAGGCTATGTTCGCAGTAACAATGATGAACAACAGAAGATGACGCATCAAGATGCTCGGAATTTAATTATTTTGCCTTCATTGGGAATTGAGGTAAACATGCATAAAATATTGTCTTTGCTGTTATTGCTGGGTGTTGTTTCTGCAAGTTTTGCAGATCAGTCCGCGATACCGTTGGCTATTGTCGGGATACAGACGGATCCCGGTGTGGATACTATCCGTACCCAAGTGTTCATGGATAACCTGAAAATTGCTCTAACAAAGCGATCTGGATTTCAGATTATAGATTCTGCACGTGTAGACTCAGCCAAGAAGGCTCAAGGTCTTTCTGCACGGTCGTTTTGTGACAATAATTGCTTGCAAAAAATCAGCCAGTCGCTGGGCATTGATAAACTGCTTACTGTTCAAGCAGGGGTCAAAGATGGCAACGATATCAAGCTATCCATTGCTCTATACGATGGAACTGCAGGGAACGTGGAAAAGATTTTTGACCTAGAGCGCGCTGATCCAGGGCTTGCTGTGCGACTTTTGAGCGCATACCTCATGCCATCGGAACCAGGGGCAAATGAGGGCGAATCAGAAAAGTTGATGCCCGCATGGCATCCTGCCAACTCTGATTCTATTAATGGTGCAAAGGCTAAAGTAACGACGCGCTCAAGTGTTGATCTCACTCAATTTGGTGTTGTACTTGGTGGAAGTTATTCTTGGTTCTCTGGTTCCGGTGCCAATAATATGGGGATGCTCATTGATTCAACTTACTCGAATGCAATCGACAACCTGAATCCGTTCGGATACGTCAATGATCCAAGCCATGCAAAGGCACAACCATCTGGAGCATTAGGGCCTATCGGTGGTGTTTACTTGAGAATGGATTGGAACGATTATATCTACATGCGTGTTGAATTGAATTATGTCTGGAAAGGCGCTGAGTATTCAAAGACTCTGTCTGTCGCAGAAACTTATACAGCTGATACCACGATGCTTGATTCCATTCGCCACATTACTCAAAAAGCTTTGAATGATACCTTGGATACTTTAATTCCTGGTACGCGTCGTTACGATATTACGGACGCTTATCTCGAACTTCCTATCCTCTTAGGCGTCAATATTACTCGAGACTTTTCCATCTATGCAGGGCCTCAATTCTCTTACCTTTTAACGCACGACTTTACCGCTTATTTTACTCAATCAGAGATTACCAACATTGACTATACGCCTTTGCCTGGTAAAAAGACATACCCGTTAAACGTAAAGACCTCTAAGTTTGATGTTGGTTTACTCTTGGGTGCCAACTATGCCATATCGGAGCAAGTGCAAATAGGACTGCGCTATGAGTTAGGTTTTCTTCCCATATTTGATAGAACACCCAAGCCTAATATCACAACCCAAGCGATTCAATTGGTTGCAAGCTTAAACTTCTCTCGGTTCTAATCTGCAATATGAAAAAAGGGATCCAGAAGGATCCCTTTTTTTCTGCTTATTTCTTGTTCGGTTCCGCTGTAGATCCCGGTGGAAGAGATCCACCATACTGATCGCCTTCGATGGAAGTAACAACCATCTCAAAGTTGCCAAGCCTTGGCAAATCTGACTTCTTGAACTTTACGCGGGTAATCAAACTTCCGTCTCGGGTGCAATATTCCCAAGTCAAGCCTTCTTCAAATTCGCGGTCGGGAGGACCCCAAAGCATATTGACCATCTCTTGGGTCATGCCTTCTTCTAGGTACCCTTGTACAAAAATTTTCTTGAGGCGATTATCAATCCCAAAGCCTTCTTGGGTCACGAGGTATTCGCGCTCATACTGTTGAACGCCTCTCTCAATGAGGATTGGCGAGACATTCTTGCTGCTGCAACCGAATAGAAGCGCAGTAGACAAAAGCACTAGGGCAAGTTTGGAACGGTTCATTAAAACTCCTTCGCACGAATGGCAAGAAAATACCATTTTTCTCGGCAAATCGGTAATGTCAAGAAACATAGCGGAGATTTGTCTGTTTTTTTAAGTTTCTCCCATGCGTTTCTTTCCTATGCGACCAGTGGTCCAACTTCTTGCCCTTCTTGTTCTGGCGATTTCAGCTGATGCCTTAGGCGATGCTTTCTTTGAAACCCAAGATTTAGCCTATGGACCGAATTTGGAAGCCAGCGCTCAGGGGGTGGGTTCAATTGTGCAAGGGGCTTGGATTCCTTTAGCAAACACAAATATCGGATTAACGTGGATAGAATCGCTGCGCGATACAAAGCTAGGTACTCCTATCGGTAGCGATTCTCGCTTTATTCGATTCAATGCGACAGGAACCGTTTCGCCATGGTACACCATGATGCAGGCTGTGCTCGGTTTTCGAGTCCTTCCGCGATTTGAATTTGCCGCAGTCTACCAAGTCTCCGCATACCTGAATTCAAATGTTAGGCAGGCGCTTCCAAGCGATAGTGGAGGCCCATCACTCAGAGAAACATGGTCAGAGAATTATTTTTTCAGTCACCTCTACAAGAATAGCCCCAATGGAGATTTGCTACAGGTCTTTGGTGGATTGTGGGGGTTGGATTTGACGAATCGTTTTTTTCGGGGAGGAGCTGAATACCATTTCTATTTGGTGGATGTGAATTCTTCGACTAAAGGAAAAAGCTTAGACTACGAGAGAATGCTCCCTGTTGACCAGCGAGATTTCTTTTTTGAAGTATTGTACTGGTCGCGCTTTAATCTTACTCAACATTGTGACTGGTCTGTTGATCTCTTGTATCAGCAAACAGGGTTACAGACAAAATATTTTGGTGAATATGCGAAAGAGTCTGTGCAGCAAGTCCTTGCTTTTACAGGCCCTGCTTGGACACTTGCAGATGGTCGTTTTTCCTTGCTCACAGAAGCAGGGTATTTATGGCGACCTGAAAAATATGAAACGGGCAGTTGGGCCCAGCATGTTTTATTCAAAGTACTCTGGAAAGGACACTGGAATCTAGGCTAACAGCCGTCTAGCGAGTTCTGAATTTCCAAGGATTCCAGAACAGGGAGTCTTGATTCCCTTGCACAGCTTGAGGAAACGCTTGCCAATGATCGAGAGTGATTTCTGCTGAAAATCGTTGCCCTTCTTGTACAACAAAACGTACGGATAAAAGATTTGCTGGCTCGATGGGCCAAGTGTTCACAAAGATTGTTCGCTTCGTCTTGTGCAGTCCCGAGAAAAATACTTTGAGTCCTGTCGGCATTTGGTTTTGCCATTCTAGGTTGTACCACATGGATGATTGACTCGTGAATAGGTGATTCTTTTGCTTACTGATCGGATCAAGGCAAAAGAAATTTCCATGAGCGAGAAGTTCTAGATCATCTAGCCGTAATGCGGTTTGAAAAATGCGCTCTCGTAAGTGGTGGCTGGCAATGGCGCGAACAACGCCTCGCGATGGTATTCGTAATTCTCTATAGCTGTTAGAAGTTGTGAAGATCCAATTTTCGTTGTGCACGGAATTCTGAATCGTAAACGTATCGTTGCCGGATTCATGATGAAGCCATTGAATGTCAAAAACATTTCGATCATTTTCGAGAGTGTTGCCTGAGACATGAAATTCAGCGCGAAAATTTCCCGGAAATAGATGGTAAGAGCAACGCGGCTTTGTGCTAGAAAGTTCTGACGAATCTTCTTGGGCAGGCGCGAATCCGCAACCCAAAATGAGCACGAGAAAAATGAAGAAGTAACAACGACGCATGTAGCAAGAAATATAGTCCTATTCTCTGCGCAAACAATAAAGCCCTTTGCCCAACTCTCTCTGTACAAACGTGAAGCAACCAACCAAACCACGCTCACCACGTAGGAACAGATTATGTCAGAACAAAGGGCTTACAATTGGATCAAATTTTATGCAGGCTCGAGTAACGTCTCGTAAGCCGTGTAGCTTAAGCCAGTATCATCAAGCTTCAACAGCTTCTTCTATGGCTTCAACCACGTCTCCGCCAGTCGAGGCAAACAACTGCACATCCTTGATGCTCTCTCGAATCTTGGCTTCGATATTTTTGCAAAGATCCACATTTTCCTTGAGGAATACGCGTGCATTTTCGCGGCCTTGTCCAATGCGCTCGCTGTTATATGAGAACCAAGTACCGCTCTTTTGCACAATCTCAAGCTCGACGGCAAGATCGAGAATTGAAGCCTCGCGGGAAATGCCGTGGCCATAAAGAATATCGAACTCGCATTGCGTGAATGGAGACGCAACCTTATTTTTAACCACCTTAACGCGGGTGCGATTTCCGATCACCTCTTCGCCTTCTTTGATTGCGGCAATGCGGCGAATATCGATGCGTTGAGATGCGTAGAATTTTAGCGCATTACCACCTGTTGTCGTTTCTGGATTTCCAAACATGACGCCAATTTTCATGCGCAATTGGTTGATAAAAATGAGGCAGGTGTTGGACTTGGATAGAATGCCTGTGAGCTTGCGCAAGGCTTGCGACATAAGGCGTGCTTGCACACCCATGTGGCTATCGCCCATTTCGCCGTTGATTTCTGCGGCGGGAACAAGAGCGGCCACAGAGTCGATCACAATAATATCGACAGCACCTGAGCGCACCAATGTTTCGCAAATATCAAGCGCCTGTTCTCCTGTATCGGGCTGAGAAACCAGTAAGCTTTCAATGTTTACGCCCAGCTTGCGAGCATAGACGGCATCAAAGGCATGTTCAGCATCGATGAATGCAGCTACTCCACCTAACTTCTGCGCTTCGGCAACAGCATGCAAGGTAAGGGTTGTTTTACCCGAAGATTCTGGCCCAAAGATTTCGATGATGCGGCCGCGTGGAAGACCGCCCACGCCTAGCGCCATATCTAATTGAATACAGCCGGTAGAGATAACCTCGATATCCGCAGGAGGTTGAGTGCCGAGCACCATGATGGAGCCCTTGCCGTGGTTCTTTTCGATCAGTGCGATAGCTGCCTCAACAGCCTTTTGCTTTTCTGTGGTAACGATTGTTCCATCGTTTTTTGGAGTTGCGCTTGGTTTCTTTGCCATGTGAAGCCTCTTTCGGTTGGGATTGAATTGAATATAAAAACTACTGCTCAAAAGAGCAAGTGAATTTTTGTGTACGCATGCTGCTTTGCAATGCGCTCACTATGTATTGGACGGTGGCCAAGCGAATTTCGTTACGGTCACCTGAAAAAATTTTGCAGACAGCCTTAGAATCTTGTGGTCCAGCAATAGCCATCCATACCGTGCCCACTGGTTTTTCTGCCGTTCCCCCGCTTGGCCCTGCGATGCCCGTAGTCGCGAGCCCCCAGGTTGCGTTGCAGCGAGTGCGTACCTGCGTTGCCATCGAGAGAGCGACCTCTTCGCTGACTGCGCCAAAGCGCGTAATCAAATCGGCAGGCACGCCAAGCAGGTTCTGCTTAATCTCGTTTGCATAAGCGATCACGCCGCCTTGCACCACGGCCGAACTGCCTGAAATTGCCGTGAATGTTGCACCCAGTAAACCACCTGTGCAAGATTCTGCCACCGCGATATTTTGCTTCAATTGTGCGAGCTCTTGAATCAGCTCTGCGGCTAGTGTTTCGATCTGTGTCGTGTTGTTCATGCCCATAAAGTAACAAAGCAACTATGACATAAATTGTCAGTCTTAAATTCAAGAATGAAATTGAAGAAAATGAAGTGATTGGGAGATGTGGGCGCATCCGTCCAAGGCCGGTCGGGCACTATTCCATGGCAAGCAAGCTTGCTCATGGAACGCAGCCTCTTCGGCTGGTTCATCCAAAGAGTCTGCGCCTTACAGGTCACTGTCCCTTGCGCAAAGGCAAATACAAGTTGAAAGAGTAAAGTGTAATACAACAGTCGTGTATAAGTCCCCGCAATCCAGCAAAGCTGGAGCGGTTACTATTAAGTGGAAAGTGCGGGGAGACTCGGGCACCTGTATTCATTTCGCAAAGCCACCCACAAGGTTGCGACCAGTTGAACGTACTTTACGTTTTACACTCGTATTAACGTGGCTCCTCGACTGCTTTTGGCGTACAACTGATTTCCGCACTCACACGCATTCCTTTGCAAACGCGTTGCATGGGATGCTAGGAAAAACAAGGCTTCACAGTCATCGCTACTTTTCCGTGTCATTGCCGTGGAAGCGGCAATCTCAATGTGGCATCCCTATCCGTCATCACCGCTTTTCTGAGTCATCACCGCTTGGCGGTGATCTCTCTTCTTGCGTTCCCGAACGCATCCCATTTCACAATGGTCGAAAAACACAGTTTGCAAGTGTAGAGTTGCGCCACCCACCTCACACAAGGCATCTCAACAAGCGTGGCTAGTAGACTACACGTATAAACTCTCCACTAATTTACCGAAATTCCCATAATTGCAGGAACTCTCCGTTTAACCTTTTCTAAACCTATTTTGGGAAAATGAAAATCCCACACCCAGCGAATTTCAAATTTGCGCAATCTGCACCAGCTCATACGGTTCAAGCCTTTGCAGACAATGTCTTTCGACTAGAAATTCAAACACAACAGGCTAGTGCAAATGAACCCGCGCCATTTTTTACTTCGCTAAGCACAACAAGTGCGAATGGCTGGAGTGTTGAATTCGATGCCTCTGGATCCTTACAGATCAAGGATTCACAAGGATTATGCTGGTTGCGCGGGAATGCTGAGGGCTGTTTTGGAACTGCGGGTGAAGCATGGATGTTGCGCTTCGAATACGCAAAAGAAATGCGCTTCTTTGGCTTAGGCGAAAAGGCTGGCTCCCTTGAAAAGACTAGCGTACGCACCTATTTCTGGAACGTAGACGTATGGGGTGAACATGCGCTTAGCGATGTGCGAACTGGCGCTCCTGATCCGCAATATGTCTCGATTCCTTGGCTTATTGTGGAATGCCGCGTGGGCGAACAGATGCATGCAATTGGGTTATTAGTTCACCATCCAGGCAATGTGTTCTTTTCGCTTGAGCCCGATATGCGCTTGCACTCAAGCCAAGATTCTGTGCCGGGGGGGGCGTTTTATGTGGGTGCGCAAACCGGAATCCCTGAATTATGGATACTAGTTAGCGATAACGTAGAATCCTTGTGTACCAAGCTTTCGAGATTAGTGGGTACTATGCCTGTGCCTCCGGTATGGGCGCTTGGAAATCATCAATGCAGGTGGGGATATCGCGGCAGCAAAGATTTGCTAGAACTCGATGCCGGATTTCGCGAGCATCATATTCCTTGCGATGGGCTTTGGCTCGACATCGATTACATGGATGGCTTTCGTGTTTTTACCACGAGCTCAGAATATTTTGCAAAACCAGCAGAAGTTATGCAGGCCTTGCGTGCCAAGGGTAGGCGGGTGCTTGCTATTTTGGATCCTGGGGTCAAAGATGAAGTGGGCTATGCCGTGCGCGATGATTTGGTTGCGCAAGACTTAGCGTGTCACAATGAGGTAGGGGACTACTATCGTGGGTTTGTTTGGCCAGGGGCTACGCTATTTCCTGATTTTTCTTTGCCTGCCGCGCGGGACTGGTGGGCAAATCAGGTGGCGAACCTTGCTGCGCTTGGCTTTGCGGGCTTTTGGCTTGATATGAATGACCCTTCTACGGGCTCGGTGCCCGAGCAAGGAATGCTCTTTGATAAAGGTCGCAAAGCACATTCTGCGTACCACAATTGGTATGCGAATGGCATGGCCGAAGCAACGCGCAAAGGGCTTTTGCTGGCTCGTCCGAGCGAACAGCCGTTTTTGCTAACTCGCAGCGCAAGTACTGGCATTGCTAGGTTCAGTGCGGTTTGGATGGGTGATAGTTTTTCGAATTGGCATCACTTGCAGCAGAGTATTCCCATGGCGCTAAACATGTCGATGTCGGGGGTGCCTATGGTAGGTGCAGACATTGGTGGATTCGGCGATGACACGAATGCAGAGCTTATGGAACGCTGGGTGCAAGCGCACTGTCTTTTCCCATTTTTCCGCAATCACAGCGTTAAAGATTCCATAAGGCAAGAGCCCTGGCGCTTTGGTGCAGAGACCACTGCAATCCTGCGCAAGTTCATTCAATTTCGCTATCAAATGATTCCGTACTTGAAGTCGCTATTCGAAGAGCATGAACGCTCGGGAGCCCTTGTGCTGCGGCCTTATTTTATGGAAGATACAAGTTGCGATGCCTATGAAATCGAGGATCAATTCTTCGTAGGACAGCACTTGATGGTTGCGCCCATTTTGTCTGCAGGATTATATTCGCGAAAAGTGAAAATGCCACCAGGCCAATGGCACCAAGGCTTCACAGGCTCTCTACTGCAAGGGCCTGCTGTATTTGAGCTCGAATGCAAACGCGATGAACTGCTTTTCTTTGTGCGTGACGGAGCGCAGATTCCTAGGCTACGCAAGGCTCCACAGGTAAGCACCGATGAAATCGATTGGAATGATTTGGTATAAACACCAAGATCATCAACATGTACTTTGATTGCGTTATTCTCTGCAAATCCATCGTGTGATGCCGCGACTCATTTTGTCATTGCCGCAAAGACGGCAATCTCCCTGAGGTTTCGAGATAGAGTAACGCTTTTCAGCAATGCTCCACTCTCAACTTGAACTTTTTTCTTAGTGTCCCTGTGACTCGACTCACGTCTTGGCTGTTTGTGCTTGGGGCAATGCAAGCATATTGTTAAACTTAAACGATCCTCGATTTGGAGATAGGGTATGAGCAGATTTATTCAGAACCATAATATTCAGAGCCGCTGTCAGTATTGTCTCTTCTTATTGCTCGCGCTAGTGGCAATGCCTGTGTGTGCTGCGACGCTGCAAATGTCTAAGAAGCCACAAGTGGCCATTATGGTTTTTACAGGCGATAATTCATCGTCTCCCGAGCAGCTTGATGCGATTACTGAACGCTTTCAATCTGAACTGTTGGCGACCAATCAATTCGTGATTTTAGATCGCCATCAAATCGATGCAATCCTTAAGGAACAAGGGTTTCAGCAGAGTGGGGTGTGCAACTCTTCGGAATGCCAAGTGAAGGTGGGTCAATTGCTTGGTGTCGATAAACTGATCACCGGAAAGGTGGTGAAGTTTGGTGATGTCTATGCGTTCAACATCAATTATTTGAATGTGAGCACAGCTGCTGTGGAACAAGCGATTTCCCTTGAGGTGAATGGTGCTTTGATCGATGTCCTTTCTTCGGGTTGCAAGGCCGCTGCCAAGCGCTTAGTAGAAAAGACTGCGCAGCCAGTGAGTGTTGCACCAGTGGCCGCGGCTGCTCCAGTAATAGCACCTGTAACGCCTGCGTCTGTGGTTCTTACTCCACCAACGAGCGAAGAGTCGCCCAAAATTACTGCGCCTGTTCCTGCGCTTGCACAAAAAAGCCACACCTCGCGTTGGGTGGCCATTGGCTTTGATGCCTTGGGTGCTCTATTTGTCGTAGCTGGTGTTGCAGAGAACAAGCACATGAACTCGAAGCTCAATACATACCATGCCCTTCCTGCGGATCAGCCCCAAGCAGCCTATGACGCTGCGTGGAAAGATGTAACCGATGCTAGGACAAAGCGCAATGCAGAATACGTTTTAGGCGCAGCCCTTTTGGCTACAGGCATCACAATCCATTTGGTGTTTTAAGGAGTGGCTATGAAGCAATATCTTTTAGGATCAATCGTCTTGGCGTTAGTCGGTTGCAGCACAGTTGCCCGCGATAGTATTTATGACCCGAGTGGAACGGCATACGTGAGTTCGATAGCCACGTCGAGTGTAACTGCGGTGAGTTCAACCGTAGCAACATCATCGACCACCGTTGCAAGTTCGTCATCTGTTACGACAACAACATCTACAACGGTCGTGAGTTCGTCTTCTGTTGCCACAACGACTTCGACGACTGTTATAAGCTCTTCCGTTGCTGTAGTTGCTAGCTCGTCTTCGGTCTTGGTGGCAACAGGTGCTGTGCTGTGGGATTTGAAAGTGCCGAATTATGAGGTTCAGACTCCTAGTGTTGTTATGGTTGCCAGTGGTGTAGATATATTCACAACTTGTGGAGGTTGGTGGATGTGGGATTCTGCAAATGGAGGTACAGTAACCCCATCGAATTCAGATCACTCGCTAGTACTTATTGATACGACTACTGGGACATTTCTCGCAAATGGCAATATCACATCTACCGGTTTGAAGGCTCATATTGTTGCCCCCGCTGCAACATCAACGATAACGCCAGGTTTGGCTTTTATTTATTTTGACTTCAATAAGCCAGCAAGCAATGTCGATATTTCTGCCCACGGTGGGTATGCGATTACCTACACGTCTACATGTCCATTACAGCTTGAGTTGAAATGGGATGAAGCAACCTACGGCTTTGACACTTGGTTTGTTTCTTTGCCTGTGCATACAACCTCTTCTCAACTTGTGTTGCCATGGGCTTCTTTCCATAAAGATGGTTGGTCAACGGGCACTCAAAATAAAACGCTTCTGTTTGCTGAGCAAAATGCTTGGGGCTTGCGGGTGCGCTTGAAAAATTTTTTACCATCCGCGCAAACTTGCGATTTCGAATTGCAAAGTCTTCGCTGGGTGCAATGATCTAATTTCGCTTCCTTTTGCTCTCCAGTTCATGTATTTTAAACCAAGGATCGGAGCGCATAATGCATAAACTGATTACTTACCTTGTTGCTCCCTTGGCCTTTTTGGGCTGTGGGGGATTTTTTCAGGATCCGCAAACGAAGCAAAATATCGTTGCAACGGATATTTCATCCTCTTCTTCTTCGTCCTCATATTTCTTGTCCTCATCTTCGTATGTGGCTTCAGGTGTTGTGGATTCTGGTTGGAGCTCTGCAGCATCAAGTCGTACTATTTCCTCTTCTTCGCTTTATCTTGTGCCAATGCAAACTCCGTCGAGTAGTAGCGATTACAGTTTTTGCCAAACGCATGGGTGCGGTATCCTTAATAATTCATTGCTTTGGGATTTAACTGTTCCCAATTATGAAGTTCAGGTGCCCGAGGTAGCAACGGGGGCGTGTGGTGGGCCTTATACATGTGCAGGTTGGTGGATGGGCTATGGGCAAAATGGTGGCTTGTGGATGCCATCGAATGCGGATGGTTCTTTGCTTCTCGCTGACACAACGACTGGATTGCCAATTGAACATGGCAACCTTACAGCCACGGGGCTTGCTGTGCATTTGGTTGCGCCTGCTGTGGATTCACTGCATACGAGCATCGCTGGTCTCTATTTCAATTTTTCGTATTTATTAAAGCGAACGGATGTATCGAATTTCGGTGGTTTTGTAATCACTTATACCTCATCTATTCCGTTGGATCTTGAGCTCGGTTGGGATTCTACTGCTTATGGTACAGATACGTGGCATGCTGCTTTACCTGTTCATGCAACCTCTTCAGCATTATCGCTCCCGTGGGCAGTGTTCAAAAAAGATGGTTGGGCTACCGGAGCAGATGCGCATGCGCTTACTGTTGCAGAACAGAATTTGCTGAGTCTGCGGATTCGTTTACGCAATACAACCGATTCATTGAAAGTGGGCGACTTTGAATTGCAAATGCTCAAAAGCGTGAGCGGTGGTGTCTTATTCTAGCGGCAGGCGGAGCAAAGAGATGCTAGCTACTGAAGGAGCCTGCTGCCGTAGGTTGTTCAATACAAACGAAGAGATTGCGGCCAAGCGGGAATGACGTGAAGAAGCGGGAATGACAAGCTGAAGCCGCAATGACAAGCTGAAGCCGCAATGACGCGAAAAAGCAGCGATGACTGAGAAACCTTGTATTTCCTAGCATCTCGTGCAATACGTTCGCAAGAGAGCATGCGAAAGGCCGGAGAAGGGTGAAAATTGAGAGTTGAAAATTGAAAGTGGT
>Ga0302272_1000522_pt1 | contig 17398 bp, 18 predicted proteins | sample III_Bog_N1_2_FD_198772 | JGI IMG/M metagenome (GOLD analysis project Ga0302272, IMG submission 198772) | Peat permafrost microbial communities from Stordalen Mire near Abisko, Sweden - III_Bog_N1_2 | ecosystem: Environmental > Terrestrial > Soil > Wetlands > Peat | place: Sweden: Abisko...
TTTTTGTTTATATATATAATATAGAACTTTAGAAAAACAGATAAACGAATAATAATTAGACTCATATTGCTTGTTCCTACTGTGACAAGAATAGAAAAATTAAAGTAAAATGAGCAACAAGAAAAACATCAAGCTATTTGACATATTAATAAAGGTATTACTATCTAAACAAATAAGACTTACTCTATTTGTTTGTCAAGATGATTTCTCCGTACTAAAAATAACTCCGTCTTTTTCTATCAAAACATTTCTGGATATCAAATTTGAGACTGCACGGCCTGTAGAATAATCAACATTAGTGCCTTTTCTACTAAAACCGAGTACTTGGGAGGTTAGGCGTTTCAAATCCTCTACGGGTAATGAAATTTGTTGGCTTACCACATAACGTGCAGCATTCATCACTTCTATAATAGGTATATCCAAAATGTCACGATGGGAATTTATGCGATAAGATCTATAATTGTTTGAATTGTTAGCATTCTCCCAATATATCTTAATGGTATCAGAAAGAGTATCCTGATAATAATTAGAGGTAAGCAACGAATCTATCATTATTTGCAATCTAGATGTAACTCTGTTGAGGTTCCATATATGTGATATACGCTTATATAATAAGGTATTAGTGATAGGTTGTTCCGTGACTATAATGTCCCGCAACTGACACGATACGGCTGACACCGAAGAAATGACCGTATCGATGCCCGAACTATCACAAATAGGGGTAATGTCGGCAAACACATATTCAGTCTCGCAATCATTTTCCTGTTTCACTACAGACTCATCGTTGATACTGAATGTGTTATTTTTTATATTTGATGCAAACTGCTGTTCGAGATGGCAACCTTCAACACTACTGTGCTTGATATCATTCAACTTCGACATGATTCTATCTATCACCTTCTCTTTACTTTCATACCAGTCAACCGACCATACTCGCATTACATTCCAGTGAAGCATGGCCAATACACTTGGCTGCACAATCTCTCTATCGCGCGTGGTCTTGGTCTCATAGTAATTTTCACCGTCGCATAAGATACCAAGAATATATTTGTTGACATTATCTGGGTCGACCACAGCCATATCCACCTTAAAATGAGAACTCCCCACCTGTGTATCGACCTTATACCCGCGCTCAGCAATTTCATTTGCGATCAAAGTGACGAGATTGCGCTTGTTCTTGATACCGACAGCCATGGCAGGAAAGACAACCGTTCCGCGCTCGGCAAACGCAAGGAAATTTTTCAGTCCCTCCACTCCTTTCGATTTGGTGCGTTTCAAGTCTATCTGTTCAGCACGCAATGTTGAGTAGATAATCATCTCATACCTTGCACGAGATACCGCCACATTAAGCCTGCGTTCACCACCCTGATTATTTAGCGGCCCGAAGTTCATCGACACAATTCCGTTTTTGTCTGGGCCATAACCAACAGAGAAGAGAATGACATCTCGCTCATCACCCTGCACGTTCTCAAGGTTTTTGATGAAGATGGGTTCATCACTTTGTAAAGCTTTCTGTTCCAACTCAGGATATTTACTTAGTTCATCCATCAACATGTCCTCAATAAGATCCTTTTGAACCTGACTAAACGACACTACACCTATACTACGCTGTGATAGCTTTTCATTTTTCAGCCTGCGCATTATTTCGCCCACTATGGCTAAAGCCTCAGCACGATTGCTCCTAGTTCGTCCCTTATCATAAATGCCGTCTACATGAACCACGCTCACTTTCGACATACGATCGTCAACAGAAGGGAATGTCAATAACTGAACGTTATCAGGCTCTCGTGTTTGCTGCGATAATGCCATGAAAGATAGTGTGACGACATCGCTAAAGAAATACAGTCGTCAAGAATACTCTCCATATCATCAAATTCAGCTTCGTCATCATCCACCTGAGATGAAGAAAAGAAACTAGTTGGCGGCATTTGCTTGGGATCTCCTACCACGACTAAGGCACTGCCACGGGCAATTGCTCCGACAGCCTCACTCGTAGGCATCTGTGAAGCTTCATCGAATATAACAAGGTCGAACTTTTCTGTATTTAAATCAATATACTGCGCAACTGAGATAGGACTCATCAGCATACAAGGGCATAATTTAGGTAAAAGTGTCGGTATCTGGTCGAAGATTCTTCGTATTGATGTGCCACGACCTCCATTGGCAATATTGCGTTTAAGAATTCCAACCTCGGAATTAGCAGAAGCTTCCATTGTAAGAGAAGGTATGCGACCTGCAAGACGGGCATAAAGTTCCTTCTTAGTCAGTTCTTGGAAATCAGAAGTCATTCGTCGATATTTGCTTATAATCTCCTCGTATAGCAGTCCATTGAATAGCCTTAGTCTCTCATCGGAATCAATGGCTTTCATCGCCTTCTGATGACTTATTCCTTTGAATATTGCATCAGCAGCCTCTGTTCCGGTATATCCGTTTTCGATAAAAATCACTGCTTCATCAAGCTTTTGATCCAGCAGTTGACCGCGTCGCAAGCACCATTGATACCAATCTTTCACCTTATCAAAATTATCCTGCCAACGCCTCAATATTGGCAGCAATTCCATTTCGAGATTATCGTTGGGTATAACTACATCACATACTTTCTTAAACTTGTTCAAAGCATCATGCAACGCAGTTACATTGTCGTTTATCTTATTGAGAGATTTCCCGTAAGACAGCATAAAGCTATTCCAGTCAACACAGATGTTTTGAGTCAAATCGGAAATAAGACAGGTAAGGAATATTTCGTTTTTCTGTGAGTACTCAACAAGCAGTTGATAAAGAATGTTCGCATTTTGTAATGTGGTTAAGATGTCATCCCATTTCTCATGATCAATACGTGCAATAAAACCGAAGATATCAGACAATTCCTGCGAGTGATCTTTGACAACTTTATCCTGACGAAGTACGGTCTCCAGACTGTTAAGCAATTCTGGAATTTGCGACTCGTCGATACTTTGATTATACATGCGCAACCTTCTCAAATATGAACGTTTCGCAAAGAATCTCGGTAAGAACCATTTTTGTAGAATATTCTCCCATCCCTGTCTAAGTTCGAAAGCATTCAACTGCAGAATCTCTTCTCTAAAACTCTTCAGCAACTTAGCCTTAATTTCATCTCGCTCTTTGCCACATTTAGAAATGTATTTCAATTCCTCAATTCTCTCTTGATTACCTACGGCATCAAACAAAGCTTTATTAAGCACTTTGAGGGACAACAGCGCTTTACATGTTTTTCCCATCCAGACATATCCATCGAGATTATCAGGTGCGACCTTGATTCCAATTTTTTCGGCAAAAAACTTCTTAGCCTCTACTATTTCTCCCATCAACGACAGGATACGTTTTAGCAAATCATGAACAGTGTCCAACGATTCCCTCGAAGAATCAGTCAAATATAGTCCACTCAAAGGATTTCCTTTGGGATGGCCTGACACTTGAAATACTGTATCAATATCTGTCAGTGATTCACGTATTTCTGATAATTTATCTCGGTTTATACTTTCCAAGATACCATCACTAACCAGCAACTCTTCGCCATCAATATAAAGATAGTTTGTAATACATTCATATAGCGAGAATCCAAAAGAATCCGGCTTATGGAGTAATTCCATATAATCGAGGAGTTGCCTGCGGCGTTCAAACAGTTCGTGTGACAATTTTTCAAACTCAGCTGGAGACTGAATGTGTAGTACGTCGATGGCCTGCTGAAGCTGTTCAAGAAAATGTGACTTAGTTGCCTTGTTAGAGTGAATCTCCAGACAAAAAGGGGCAAGACCTATTTTTGCAAGTCTGCTCTGAACTACCGATAATGCCGCCATCTTCTCTGCCACAAAAAGCACGCGTTTACCTTTATAAAGAGCATTGGCAATCATATTCGTGATTGTCTGTGACTTGCCCGTTCCGGGAGGACCGTGAAGAATGAAACTCTTGCCTTTGCCTGACTCTACCACCGCTTCCATCTGGGATGAGTCTACATCCACAGGTATTGCGAAATCTTTAGGCTCACATATTTTATCTATATCTCTCGCATCTGAGTCAGTTTCAATATCAGTCCATTGTATTTTGTTCTCCATCAGACTAGCGATAATCTTATTCTCCTTAAGTTTATCAGCGTTGTTGTGAATATCATTCCACATTACAAACTTATTGAACGAGAAAAGACCGAGCATTGATTCTTCAATAACATCCCATCCGCGCAAATTCCTTATGTTATTACGAATAATAGTAAAAATGAGTTTTACGTCTACTCCACTTTCATCTTTCGGTAATGGGTCTAGTCCCTTAAGCAAAACATTGTACTGCTGCTTGAGCAGTTCCACTAACGTGATATTAAGAATAATATCCTCATCACGGGTTCTGATAACATAACCGGATGTACCTCCACGCCGGATGATCTCGACTGGTAAAAGAAGAATTGGTGCAAAACGGGGCATCTCACTTTTCTCTGTCTCATACCATTTCAGAAGGCCCAAAGTAAGGAACAGAGAATTGGCTCCATTCTCCTCAAGAGATGTTCGTGATGTTCTATAAACATATTTTAGGGCATTTTGAAGTTCAGTCTCAGTTAGATAAGAGAAGATTCGCTTGTTATGTAGTTCGCTAACCACCAGTTGACTCAGTTCAGCTTTATATTGCGAAGAGTCATAAATGCAATGCTGATCAGGCTCTATTTTAGTTTTGGTTGGTGAAGGTAAAATTTGATAGTTCACACCAGCCTGCAGATGATCTTCCAAATGGTCTATATCAAACGAAATAAACGGAATGACACGCCTTCCTACTTTCGTATTGATCAAATTGTTTCGAAGCGAAAAATCAAGCAGTTTCCTCTCCCATATAATCTGCTTCGTAATTGTCTGCTTCGTATCGTCAAAGTTCAAATCGAAATGACTCAATTGAGTTACAGTTGTAGTGGCGTTTTCATGCCCTATACCTTCATTTTGTACCTGCCATATCCCATTATTACTAATGCGCAGAGGCAATGGACGAATATTGTCAAGACGGCAGCGGAATACATCGACAAAAAGAACGAAACTCCCTTCCTGTTTAATTTCATTCTCGGCAATATGTACAGCATCATCGAATGATACTTTCTCCGAGGAAGTGAGCGAAGTGCACTCCACTAAGACGATTTCATTCATACCATCAGCACATCCTTTAAGTAGAAATGAGGCATCATCGCCCACCACTTTAGAATATACATCATTGGTGAGCCATGCTCCTACAAAGATATGCCCTTTAAGTATAACAAGCAAAGAATGGATACCATTGGCTTCAAGACAAGAAGCAAATAATAACGTAAGATCCATACATGTTCCTAATTTCTCTGTCAGCACTTTATCTACAAGTCTTATACGTTGTCCGTACGCTTCGAAACTTGCAGGGGGCGTAGAATAAACCAGGGCTTCGGAACGAAGGGCTTCATATATGGCAGCCACCTGCATTCGGACACGGTTGGGATTCTGAGTCTGATATTCATCAAGTGCAGAGTTCCCTGTCCACTGATTCAGAAATTCAGAAGCATTTACACTAACCCTTGACAGAAGCGGATGATTGGGAGTAACGAAAGCGGTAAGAAGCTCGGGTAATACTGACACACCTGTCCACTGGTCGAAAGCCATCAGATAAAAAGGATATTCGTGTTCAAAAACCACCTCACCATCAACTGTCAGCGAAAACTTAAACGACGAATCAACACCCTCAGTCAATTCAATTAGTTTATCGGCATTGACAATTATCTTCAGGGTATTTACCTTAAGGGTCTGTCCCCCCTGAATCATTTCTATGACTGATTCAGCTGGTTTAATGTATTCTCCATCAATAAAGATCCGGACCACATTCCAGTCTTGATCATCCATATTCATTACCGTACAAAACTTAAATACGGCAATATGGTTATGCATCATTGCATAATTAACACAAGGCAGATACTCAAGTTGTACTTCACCTGAATAGTTTCCCTCAAACTTTTGAGGATACATTTCATCGTTTGTAGACATCTGATAAATATAAAAAGCTTCTCTAAATAGGAAGCAAAGATAGTAAAATATTTTATATTCGCCTATTATTTAAAATAAAATCAACATTTATAACAATAGAAAAAATATTAAGGCTTTATCACTACCTCAAAAAATATCCGACCTTAGCTAAACATATCTCATACCCATCTGCCAACCCTCACCTCATTTCCATTATAAATAATATATCCAAAGGCTTTTTTCATATCAGTATTTTTTATACTTTTACAGCGTGATTTAGGATGAAGACAGATGTAAGTAATTGAGTATCCATTTCACCCGTCACCATAAAAAGCTTACGAAACAGGAAAATTATACATTTATGTAAATCATAAAAGCAGGAATAAATGATTTGAACGAAATCTCAAAAATGTACAGAGATGCAATAATTATTCTTGAGCAGAGCATAATGATGACCATGATTTCTGACTTAGACATTCTGTTATTGCGGTGATATTTTCGCTTTGAGGTCGTATGGAAAGTATACTTTTCTATCATCCGTTCAAAAAACTCGCAGAAATCATCTGCCATACAAAATATTTCTGTAACTTTGTCCTCGGTAAACATGCGGAATTTGGTGTTTGTAATTTAATATCTTGCAGCTATAAATTTACAATATTTCCCGCTTATTATCAAAAATAATCAAGAGATTATAATTCATCTAGCTGACGTTAAATTAGGTTTTTAATTAAAAATATCATGAGTAATATAGATAATTTATATGCTGAGTGGCAATCTCTACAACCTCTAAAAGAGGAAGATCAATCTCGTCTAAACCAGAAATTTATGCTTGAATTCAACTATAATTCTAATCATATTGAAGGGAATACGCTTACTTATGGGCAAACGGAGTTACTCTTGCTATTCGGGAAAGTAGCAGAAAATGCAAAAATGAAAGATTTGGAAGAAATGAAAGCCCATAATGTTGGTCTTAAAATGGTTCAAGCTGAAGCAAAAGATAAAGATAGACCACTTACCGAATCATTTATTCGAACTTTGCATAAGACATTGTTAAGGGAAGATTATGAATTTCATCGCCAATTAGACAATGGAGATGTTTCTTCTTACATCATTCATGCTGGAATATATAAGACACGCCCTAATTCTGTTATCACCCAAACCGGAGAACGTTTTGAATACGCTTCACCTGAAGAAACACCAGCATTAATGACCGACCTAATAAGTTGGTATAACGAGGCAGAAAAAGAGGGAAAGATGACTCCTATCGAACTGGCATCACTATTTCATTATCGTTATATACGCATTCATCCTTTTGAAGATGGAAATGGACGTATTTCTCGTTTAATTGTAAACTATATTTTGTCTCGACACAATTATCCTATGATTGTCATTCGTAGTAAAGACAAAGAGAACTATCTTACTGCTTTAAATCGTAGCGATATTGTTGTTGGTTCTACTCCATCTATTGGTGCACATGCCGAACTTCAACAGATAACTCCATTTCTAGAATATATGGAGCAATGTTTAGAACATGCATTAAGAACTAGTATAAAAGCAGCCAAAGGTGATAGTATTGAGGAAAACGACGATTTTGAGAAACAATTAGCTATATTACGACAAACATCTACATATAATTTAGATGCAGAAGGAGCAAATGATACTCCTCAGAATAAAATTGACGTATTCAATCTATTCCATAAAGATTTTGCAAAAAGACTAATTGACGCATTAAAACCTGTTGAATCCTTTTTTAATAGTTTTAATGTTATCTATTATATGTCTAAAGATATAAGCTCAATAAGCTCAAAATCTATAAATTTACTATATAAGGACGAACTTTTTCTAGATATCTCAGATAAAGAAAAAGACATTATTAAAGATGCCAAATCAATCCTTTTTGTTACAATTTTTCATAGAGTAAAACGAGTATATAAGATGAAAGATATATCAATTAGAATTGAAGCTAGTGTAATATTTGAACTGTCTCATTATTCGTTTAGAGACAAGTTATATCCCTATGGAACATATCCTACACAGACAGAAATTAATAATATCATATCAGAAATTAAGTCTGATGTATTAGATAAAATAAAAAAGGCCACTGCAGAATTAATATAAAGATTTTGATGAAGGATAGAATAAATATTAAATGTTTAGTAAATCCAACACTAGAAGAGATATTAGAAAGAGAACCTCTTCTTGCTTTTTCTTTTTACTTATCTGAGAAAAATAATTTATTACTAGACTTATCAGACAAAATTCTTAAAAATCTAGACAAGGGATTTGGTGATACTATTTATACGGAATTTATTGCTAATGCTTCTTCTTGGACTTGGTTCTGGACATTGGGAGCATACGAAGTTGTACGGACAATTTCTCAAGCAAAAGTATGTTTCTCAGATACGTTTATTCAAAAGATAATAGAACTTAAAAAACAATTAGCAATAGTTAGAATGCCTAGTGCTAAGATGGAAGAACAAGGGGAAAACAAACCTGTAAATTCAAACAGAAGCCCTGATGATTGGGATATAGAAAGAAAAGATCTGTTGATTGGGAGTCCTAAGAATCCAAAATCAGTTAGACAATTAATTGAACTATATGATAAGACGTTTTGTTCGCTGAAACCAAACGATGTAATAATGCATCATCAAAAGTCTTATAATAACACAAAGACTGATGACACAAAATAAGTTACTATGCGATGTATCCTCTATCTCTCAATCTTACCAACATCTTATCATAAATACAAGAGATGTCCCTCCTCACAGACTTGTAGTAATCGCGCATATCCGTAATGTCACTGTACATGTCACTGATACAAGACGGTGATTTATAGTCCATTTATGTTATTAATTGTTTGATAATGCAAATATACAAGTTATAGCTTGTATTTACAAATGTTAGGGCAAAATATATATTGGATTTAACTCTTTTTAAACAAGTTATAGCTTGTTACGACATTGTTTTAAACTATATTTGCACAAAATTCCAAAACAGATACAACTAGTTTATGGTGCTAAGAATTAGAGAAATAATAAAAGAAAAAGGATTGTCGTCAAAAGAAGTTGCCGACAAACTTGATATGTCATTGAGCGCATTAAATCAGCATATTACAGGAAACCCATCTGTCAAAGTGCTAAGTAAAATAGCAAATGCGCTAGAAGTGCCATTGTGGCAATTATTTGCATCACAGGAAGAGGTGAATAAAGAAAACGGGAACTACATCATTTGTCCTCATTGCAGGAAACGAATAAAAATAGAAAAGGAGGAATAATATGAAAGAAAATGTAAATGAAATCGTTTCATTTAACGAGACCCTTAAAAATAGTGATCTTTCATCTATTATAAAAAATGGAATAGAAATATCTATTGATTCGGTTCTTAATGATGGACTATTAAAAGATATTCCAATTGTTAACACTCTAGTAAGCTTAATAAAGACAGCTTATTCCATTAGTACGTACCTTTTTCTCAAAAAGATCATTGCCTTTCTTGATGGTATTGCCGATATTGGCACAGATAAACGAAATAAAATGATTTCTAAAATAGACAATTCAAATAAGTACAAAATAAAGATTGGAGAGAGTCTTTTATTCATCTTAGATAAAAGTGATGATACAGTAAAAGCATCTTTAATTGCAAAAGCATTTTCTTCTTTTTTAAAGAAAGGTATAAACTACTCAGAATTTATAAAAATTGCACATATCATCAATAATATATTCATCGAAGATTTCAATCACTTTATCAATCTGAGGCCTGAAAGTCTTGATGAAGAAGACGCTCTATTGTATATTAATTATGGCATTTGCAGTATTGAATTCGGATATCCAGACATCTCATATAGAGAATCTGATTGGAAAGATTCTTGTAACGAAAGTGATAGATATTCTATTATAAATGGCGAAAACAATTATTTGATAACAAACATTGGCAAAAAAATCATAGAAATTTTTCAAGACAAATAATTGAAGTAAAATGAGCAACAAGAAAACATCAAACAATTCGTATTTTAAGAAAGAATACATTACTAATAATATTAGAGATGTTAAATAGTAGCATTTTTACTATTATTTTATGATTTCATTTGGATATTAGTAGTAAAGTTACTACTTTTGCAATTAGAATTTGAAAAGTAGAGCTAATGAAAGTAATAAAGGTAATTAAGATTATTAAAGCTCTGACAGCGGATGGTTGGTATATTGATAGACAAAAGGGAAGTCACAGACAATTCTGCCATCCGAAAAAGAAAGGAACGGTTACCGTCAACGGTAAGGAAAGCGATGACGTATGGGGATCGTTATTGAAGAGCATCGAAGAGCAGTCTGGTCTGGAGTTTTAAACTCCAGATCGAATTGTGAGACTATAAAACTGATTCTTATACATGGGGACATAAGAGGAATTTCTCATCGATTTCTCGTAAGATGAATAAAAAAGAATACTAATTAAAATTAAGGGTAAAAATGGAAAAGATAATAATTAACACCGCACGCACAGAGAACGGTTACAGCGGGGCCTGCACTCTGCTTCCGGGTTGGGTCGTTGCCCAAGGTGGTGACTTTGAAGTGTTCCGGAAATATGTGCAAGAAAGCATAGATTTCTACGTGGATTGTGCCAAAGAGGACGGAAGGAATTATCCGTCAGTATTCGATGGGGATTATGAACTGGTTTTCAAATTTGATGTACAGTCTCTGTTAGAATATTATAGAGGAATATTCTCCTTTGCAGCACTACAGGCTATAACAGGTATTAATCAAAAGCAACTGGCTCATTATGCGTCAGGCATATCAAAACCACGTAAAAATCAAGTATATAAAATATCAAACGGTCTGCGAAAATTGGCTGAAGAGCTTATGGCAGTCAGTGTTTAAATAAAGAACAAGGGTGTGTCAAAAATTGACATACCCTCATTTTTTTAATAACTTGCGTCACCATCCCATCTATAATGACGTACCAATCCAAATACTTCAGTATCAAACACTCGTTTATCCTCAGATATTACTTTTTTTAGTAATCTTCCTGCATCAACCGCTGCTTTCGTTATTGATGTATCACTATCATTCCCTTTATTTATATACTTTTCATATAGGCCATATAAAGGAGTTTTCTCCCAATAATAGTTTTCACCGCCCAATAAATCACGAGCAGCAAACCATTTTGGATTACCATTTTCTTCCTTACAGTTTTTACACCAACAATAAACCGCCCCACGAAGATAATTACAGATGTCTCTCTCTTCATCTTCTGTAATACCTTTTACTTGCTCTACACTTAATTCTGTTGTAATCATATTTTTTTAATTTAAAATTAAATTAACAAGAACAAAGATATGAAAATATATTGACGATCCAAATAGATTTTTAATAAATTAATGTTATTTTATTTAATTAACAACAAAATAGTATTTCATCATATTTTAGGACAGGCTAAAAATAAAGGGATATGATAAAATGACGATCCCACACAGGTAATTCATCGAAAGTTTACTGTTAAAAAACTTCTTCTGATCCAAAATAAGATTGTCCTATTAGATACTTATTAAATAAAGCGTCCTCTGCATCAGATAAAGGGTACTTAGTATAAAGAGCCTTATTGATAGGTTTTTCAAAGAGGTAAACATTGGACTGTTTGGTAGAATGTATCTCTCTGAACTTCTTTACAAAAAAATATAGAGTCTGCTCACTCTTATCTGGATTCTTATACCAAACAAAGAAATTCTCTACAGAATGGTTATGATCAGTAACCAGTATCTCATAAGATGATACAGGCAATTTATTTTTTACCTTTCGTCTCAAACTACATATTTGTTTAAAACGTAGATTATATGATGATGGGGTATGCTCCATCTGATAAACATCCACATCCTTTCCCTGCAAGGATTCAATGATTTTTTGTTTATTCTCTTCGTCCATTGAAATACCAAGATAAACAGACTTTAATGCCACAGGATTATATGTCTTCAGACCATTTGTTTCATAGATCAATCTTATTTCCCTTTCATAAGCCCAATCTTTACACTTAGAAGCAAAAAGCTTTGTTAATAAAGTATTCGTTTTTATATCACTAATAGATATAACTGGAACATTCTCTTCATAATCAACATCAACTTTATTTACATTAAACAAAAATTCTTCACTATCTAATAATCGATCAACGTCATATCCTAAACAGAATCCTTTGTGAGTATCAGCATACATTGACCACATAACAGAGTTATCAGGATAGTCAAAATTCGATTTTGATAAAGAAAAGATACCTATAGTCTTTTTTTTCGCATTCAAATCATTCCATTGTTGAAGTATATCTTCTGTTTTATTTAGAATAGGCTTTAATGTATTAAGTTCTCTTGACATTGAATCATCAATAACCGTTTCTAACAAGTCATTAAGTACTCCAACGGAAGATGCGTACAATTGGTTATCACGCACCAATCCAATAGGATCAAAAGTAGAACTTAATGAACGATATTTAAATGCTATCATACTGCAAAAATTATTACGCGAAGTTAAAACTAGAAAATCTCAACATGTTTTTATATATATAACTTTACTTTTAAATTGGTCGAAGGAATACAATATTTTTTGATAACATCTAAAGGCAAACTAAATGTCTGAGAAATTTCTTCATCAGAATATTTTAATTCATTTTTGTGCAATTTATACGCTTCGTAAAATAATTTTGGACTATCAATATATACATCGATTGGTTCATGTTTTTTAAACCCTTTTCGACTTAATTCAATAAAGAAATATTTATATTTATCTTCACTTATACATTTTAGATCTCTAGCTCTGCGAACAATAGAAGCCATTGATGTTAACCAATATTGTTTTAAAGGTGACAATGACTGTAATCTTAAACCACGCAAGGAGTTAGAGATAGCGTCTTCTGGCATCAAAAATTCAGAAGCGAATCTATGAGCTTCCTCTTCTTTGTTTCTATACTCTGGAACAAGAAATGAGGAGTGCATTATAATATGCCCCAACTCATGAGCAATAGTAAACCTCTTATGATCATTACTGTAATTTTTATTTACAATAATTACATAATATCCATCATCCGTAACAAACGAAACACCATCGAACAAATCTTCATCAAAATCTAATTCTACAACAATTATTCCATGTGCCTCCAATAATGAAACAATATCTCTCACCGGTTCATCTTTAATGCCTAAATATCTACGTGTATATTTTGCAATCATCTCTGGAGAAAATCCGTCTTCTATGTCATACAAGTTTATTGACATAGGAGGGAATTCTATCGAATCTCCCATACGATCTACGATATAACCAATAAGTTTATTGGAATATTCTATATTTGACTTTTCTTTTTTTGATATTCCTTTTTTTCTTCGGAAATGGGCATCTTCGACCCTGTTTGATATGCTATTCTCATAAAATGATCTTGGAAATCCCAAAAAATCAATTATGCTACTAATTACTTCTGAAGATAAGGGCCCTAGACCTTTTTCAAATTTTGATAAATTTGATTGAGATAATCCTTTTATCTTAGAAGACAAATCCGTCTGTGAATAACCACGATATTCGCGAACAAAGGTTAATTGTTTATAATTGATTGTCATTTTGAATTACAGTTTAATTTAATAAAAAATACTCGGTGAAGCCTTTATATATATGTTTATTAGATTGCAGATTTTTCCCCTTTCTTCATGATGCCTTGGCGGACAGAAAGATAACCTGCCGTATTTGGACGTGTAACAGGAACCATTGAAAAAGAACCTCTTTCTAATTCATTCTCCTTTATTGTCCATTTAACATTTCCGTCATCCATATATACGATTTGTGGATCTACAATATCACCAATAGAATTCTTCTTATATCCAAAATATATAATGGGTTCACATCCATTATCTGTAGAACCAAATAGATCACCTTCTATCTGATTCTGAATAGCTTCAGAGATTTTTGTTTTAATATACATAGGTTTCCCTTTTTTATCTAATTTTTTGAATAAAATTAGATATTCATTCTTTCGCAAAATGAAACGTTTATATTTTCCGAAAAGCCAGTCATGTTTAAATACTGATTCAACACTCTCAATCATAAGAGAGTTAAAAAGAGTAGCTTCATATCCTCTAACTCGAGCTTCTGGAACAATTTGATTTACCAAATTATTATATTTACTCAACGCTCTATGGAAACATTCAAAGAGATCAACAAGAACATGTTTCATTTCAAATTTACATTCTTTAGCATTTTTTATACGCTTTCTTTTTGCCGAATGCCAGCTTCTTTTTACATTTGCCATGTTTTTAATTATTTAAATACTCGGCTTCACCGAGGTTTAGAAATATCTCTGCGCCAACAGAGATATTTTTCGTGGCAAAGATATATATTTTTTTTCTAAAATTGTATTTTTTATTATATAATTTTCTTCTAAAATTGTATTTTCTCACTTATCAAGGAAATACCCTCACTCGAAAAACATTATACCGGAATCAAAAAAGCACTCAATCAGCAATATATCTCCCGTCTCTCAGCCGTTCCAACATCATATCATAAATATGCGAAATACCCCGTCTCACAGACTTGTAATAATCGCACATATCCGTAATATCCCTGCACATGTCACTGATACAGGAAGGTGACTTATAGTCCATAACCTTGAACATAGCGTCACGTAATCCATCACACATTCTATATCCGGCAAAGTATCTTGGTGAATAAAGGCAAAGGAGTATGAATAAGAACTTTTTCCGTTGCAAGACCTTTTCATGAGTCATGGTTTCTGTTTTACCTGATATTTCAACGAACCAGTTATAGAGCATCGGTATAAGCGATAAATCAGTCAAGGCAGGTTTTATCAGTTCAGCTTCAGACTCAGCGAGACGTTCTTTATCCACTCTAATCATTTTAAGTTCCAAAATATTTTTTAAGTTTGCCATAGTTTCTATTTTTTAAGTTTTACTGCATATCCGTTAATAAGGTTCACCACATCGACCTTACCATTATGATATAAGTCATTAAGCTCATCATGTAGCATTTTATTCCTCTCACGCTGTATGTCTACCTATGGGATGTGGCACGGTTCTATATGCCTTGCCTGTCTATCAGCGATCAGACGCTGTATTGTCTCTATTAATGTTTCCATATCTTTTTACCCAGTTTTATAATGAAAGTATCATAGTCAGGTGCACTCCATTGAGGATTACCACGGCCGATAGCTATATCTTTGATTTCAAGAAGCATAGCATAAGTGGTATATCCACGATGAAAGCACACATGAGAATAATCTTTGAAGCCATATGCTCCATTAATTGATTTTCTGCATTCATTGAAGCCGTCACCAGTACAAGTATTGCAGCGGCCGTCAGTAATCCAGTCTTCAAAAAGTCTCTTAATCCAAAAAGGCTTTATCTTACGATATTCTTCTATCTTTTCCCCTGTTATAATCATGTCATACCAATGGAATGTTAAATGCAAGTCTAATATCTTCATAGTCGGCTTCTAATTCTATTCCAATTCTTCTTTTTAAAACATAGATTACTAGAATGTAGTTTCTCGTGATATACCTGCCATGTTCTGTTCTCTGTATCTTTAGCCGGGTACTATAAGAATTCTCCAAGGTTGTTTTGCTGCCGATGCTTTCATTGTCTATTCGTGATTTATTATCATCTTCTTGTATATCCTCGAAAACGAAATTGATGTCCGTTGCGTTAAACATCTTCTCGTATTCTTTTCTTAATGCCTCGATGTCTTCTGTGACAAGGTCAACAACCCTAATCACAATTCGTGTGACGTAATATTTTTCTTTTATGATTTATTTAAGAGATAGGGCATATCAGAAATTAAAGAGCATAATATAAAATTATTATGAATAAAATGAAACACCCTATCATATTTTTATTTATCTTTACACCACCTAATTTAAAATTCAATTACTATGAAAGTCATTGTTTACAAATATTTAAATCGAGAATTAAATCTCTTCAAACTTAAAAATGGAAATGTCGTACATATACAAAAAGAGGATCTAGGGAAAATAAAGACCAATTTCCCTTCAAATATTGTTTGCTATATTCAAGGCGAGAGCTCACTAACAGAGAAATCTGTATGTATTAATGATATACAAGAGTATAGTATAAAAGAAGCAATTTCATTTTTCAATCTTAGTGAAAAATATTTTGAGATAAGGGAATTATAATATTTATTGTAGATTATAAATTTAACCATAATATAAAACTCTTTACTTCTGCTATTCTAAAGAAATATATCTTACTATATTCAATGTGAATGCAAAATTCTACCGTAACTTATGATACGGTGGTTTGTCAACATGATTATGAATGAAACAGTATTCATTTTGAATAGCCGTGATTATCTTTATTTCTTCCCATTCTTCTCTAGTAATAGCAGTTCTTTTCCATTTCATGCGCTCTTGTTCACGTTTTAATTTTTCTTGTTGCCGTTCATAGCTTGTTATCTCTAACGAACGTTCAGTTAAGAAACAATTAAAAAAAGCATTTCCAATTTGATGAACATCAAAAGTAGAATAGCTTTTACTGTATTTCTACAGAAATAAAACGTTTTTTAATCTCAATCTCACCTTTTAGAGGTTAATAATCTGTTTATTAATATGTTACGGGGTGAGATTAGGGTGAGATTAGGGTGAGATTGAAACAATCCTTATTAGTCTGTTTTCATTGACTTATCCATCCATTCAGGATAGATAAACCAATGGAAAATGAAAGCTATTCTTTCGCTTCATCTTTTAAGTTAAAAGTAAACAACTTTTAAGTTGAAAGTCACTATCTTTTAAGTTAAAAGACAGGGAGAAAGAATAGCAAATCCGAATGTATTGATATATTATTACATTTTTACAGATAGTATTTTGACTTTCACTTGTCATAAAACCGACCTAATGAGTGCCAATATGGTGATTTCATCCCTTCAATCTCACCTTAATCTCACCTTAATCTCACCCAAAAATTAATTGAATATCAGGCTATTAATATCAAAAAGGTGAGATTGAAGTTGAAAAACTTTTTTATTCTGTGAGAATTTCTAATTTAATATATATTTATTGAATTATATTTATATCACTATTAAACAGCAAGATCTTGCTCATTTTATTGACCGTCTGCCCTGAAAGTGAGAATAAGAGCCTTAGGAATCATGCCGGTAAGCGGACAGTGCGAACTTGATCTCGGCATAAGAATAATCATTGCCCAGCCCATCCTTGATAGCCGACAGCTGAGAAACATTGTCAGGATGGGTAGTCACGTAAGCGATGATTCGATTGTATTTATCGTAACTCATCAGTTTCTCCACAGGGATATCACCCGTCTCCACATAATGGGCAAGGTGTCCTTCGATGGTGACCCTTGACAACAGTCGTTCCACGACAATCTCATCAAGGCTCTTGCCACTGCAAAACAGCTCATAACTCACAAGTTTCGTGTC
>Ga0302272_1000530_pt1 | contig 17271 bp, 14 predicted proteins | sample III_Bog_N1_2_FD_198772 | JGI IMG/M metagenome (GOLD analysis project Ga0302272, IMG submission 198772) | Peat permafrost microbial communities from Stordalen Mire near Abisko, Sweden - III_Bog_N1_2 | ecosystem: Environmental > Terrestrial > Soil > Wetlands > Peat | place: Sweden: Abisko...
TGCCGAGAAGCCTACGTTCTGTACCAAATCGGGATTAATAAAGCTCAGTCCTTCCTGTTGTCCAGCACGGATTAGCAACGGTCTATACACCTCTATCCCATTGACATATACGCTGTTCTCGTCATAACTTCCACCCCGCACTGAGTATTGTGAGCTCATCTCATTGTTGGAATGTACGCCGGGTAGTGTGGCTATGAGCGATTCGATGCTACCACCAGTGGCATCGGGCATCATGCGCAGTTGTTTTGCATCGATAATTTCGGTGGTGCCTGTTTGAATTCTGCGCGCTTTCACCTCCACATCTTTCAACTCGGTGAGGTCGGTAAAGAGTGTAAGATTGAGCTGTGCCAACTTGAATCCTGTGGCAATTTTTTTCTGAAGCGGTTTATAACCCACACACGATATGTAGAGTTGAACCGAATCTTTGTCATCGAGCATCAGCTCATAAAACCCGTTTTTATTGGTGGATGTACCTATTGTTGTGCCTTTTACCGTTACCGTAGCTAACTCAATCGGACGCTTGTCGGCATCGTTTACGTACCCGAAAAGGCGTGACTTATGCTGGGCCAGAACAGTTCCGACTCCGACAACGAATAATATGAGTAAGGCAATTTTTTTCACTAAATGAAAAATTTAAACTCCGCGCAATGAAACAAAAGATTTCAAATTATGTTGCAGACATCAACCATTTCCTCCTTCGAGACGCTCTCCGAGACGAATAAAAAGATTACGTTTTTTCTTTTTGACATATTCGCTATGGGCACTATTCAATGCCTGCTCAAAAGATTCGCGATATTTAACCATGCGATATATGATTCCCCAATCGGGTAAACCACCCACGTTTCTATCGTCTATAAACATATCAACTTTAAGTTTTCGGGATACTTTGCCGTCAAAATTCACTTCATTCGGATAATCACTATTTACGGCATAAAATTCCAACCCCTGCTGGCGGCAAAACTCAAGGGCTTCTTCAAGTAATGCACCTTCGCGCACAGTCCATAAGATAAGTTGATGAAATTCTTCCTTTTGTAAACGCTTGAGGACATCAAAAGCAAATGGAATTTCGCGCCCAATCTTAGGGTATTCATGTTCAACAATTGTTCCGTCAAAATCAACAGCAATAAGCATATCTTCAAATAATAATTTATAATTAACAATTCACAATGAAACTGATTATCAACTCAATGCTTCATTTATTTAAAAATTTCGCTATTCATCATCCTCTTCCACGGCTTCTTCTGCAAAGCCTAATTCATTGGTTACGCTTTGCAGACTGGGACGGCAAAATAACAGCATTACCGCCGCAATGGAGGCACACATAAAAAACGATTTATCAGCAAACAGAAAGAATAGCAAAATGTTAAGTACCACGTTGAAATCTATCACTAAAAATCGCAAATAGACCAACCGTGAATATTGATTCGCACGTTCGGTTGTCGGATTTATCAGTTTGAATTTTTCCACCTGCCGGTGAAACCACCATAAAATGGCAGGAAGCGAAATCAAGAGCACCATATATACAACTGATTGCAAGGCAATAGCAAGCCCTAAAGCACGGTCGCACTGCACCAATCGCGATAGCAGATAACCGCAGATACCGGCAATGGCTATAGCTCCAAAACTCCAATAATATGCCCGCTGCGCAATACGAAACGCCTTATGAATCAATTGTTGCATAGGTTATAAATTAAAAAATCAAAGCGTTCCTTTGGTGCTTGGCAACTCGCTACTGAATATATCGCGCCGTATTGCCATGCGGATAGCACGCGCCAATGCTTTGAAAATTCCCTCTATTTTATGATGCTCATTTTCTCCTTCAGCTTTAATATTCAGATTCATACGGGCAGCATCGCTAAACGATTTGAAGAAGTGGAGAAACATTTCGGTGGGCATTTCGCCAATTTTTTCACGCTTAAATTCGGCATCCCATACCAACCATGGTCGTCCACCAAAATCGAGCGTAACCTGACACAGACAGTCGTCCATTGGTAAGCAGAAACCATAGCGCTCAATGCCCCGTTTATCGCCCAAAGCCATCGCAAAAGCCTCGCCAAGAGCCAATGCTGTATCTTCGATGGTGTGATGCTCATCCACTTCGAGATCGCCAGTCACCTTCACAGTCAAATCGCAACCCGAATGTTTGCCTATTTGTGCCAACATGTGGTCGAAAAAACCTAAACCGGTGGCAATGTCGCAACGTCCAGATCCATCCAGGTTTAAGTGCACATAAATATCTGTTTCATTGGTCTTTCTCACAACTTCGGCGGCACGTTCATAGCCCAGCAAAAAATCAGATATTTTGTCCCAATCGGGAGTAATTAATACGCAATATTCTTCCAGTTGTTTCTCTTTCAACTCAATAGCTATTTCGTCGTAGGTCTTCATCAAAATTGCTTTGCACCCTAAATTTTTAGCCAGTTTGACATCCGTAAGTCGGTCGCCAATGACAAAAGAGTGCTCCAAATCATAACTGCCATCCATGTAGCCGGTCAGAAGTCCGGTTCGTGGTTTGCGATTGGGCGAATTTTCTTCAGGGAAAGAGGTATCGATATGGATATTTTCAAATGTAATTCCTTCGTTTTCAAACGCTTTCAGCATTTTACCCTGCACCGCATCAAATGCTTCTTCGGGATAGCCGTCAGTGCCGAGACCATCCTGATTGGTCACCATTACCAACCGAAAATCACTTTTGGTAGTAATCCGGTACAAGTTCCGAAACACTTTGGGGTAAAATTCGAGTAACTCCAACGTGTCAATTTGATATGTTACGGGAGGTTCAACAATAAGAGTCCCATCGCGGTCAATAAATAGAATCGGCTTCATAAATTCGTGTATCAATTCGCAATCAACAAAAAGACAGTCGGTTGCAACTTTGAAATATAAGTTTTAGGTGTTTCAGACACCATGTTTGTGTGCAAAGGTACAAATTTTGTCGTACATTTGCCTTCAAAATAGATTCAGATATGATTGAACTGCTGCTACATTACTTCCCGCAACTCACAGACACACAACAACAACAATTTTCCAAGCTGCAAGCACTCTATGCCGATTGGAACAGTAAGATTAATGTCATTTCGCGCAAAGACATTGACAATCTCTACGAACGGCACGTGTTACACTCTTTGGCAATTGCTAAAATACTGGCATTCAAGCCAAAAAGTACAGTATTGGATATTGGTACCGGCGGCGGTTTTCCGGGTATTCCGTTGGCCATTCTCTTTCCCGAAGTGCAATTTCACCTCATCGACTCTATTGGCAAAAAAATACGAGTGGCTACCGAAGTGTCAACAGCTATCGATCTGAAAAATATTACTTTTTGCCATTGTCGTGGCGAAGAGGAAAAAGGCAAATACGATTTTGTGGTGAGTCGCGCCGTGATGCCATTGGGCGATTTAGTAAAAATAGTGCAGAAAAACATTGCAGTGAAACAAATCAACGCCCTTCCAAACGGAATTATCTGCCTGAAAGGTGGCGAATTAGCACACGAGATTGAAGCCTTCAAAAACAGAGTTTCGGTCTATGAACTCAGTGAGTTTTTTCAGGAAGAGTTTTTTGAAACCAAAAAAGGGGTGTATCTCCCAATAAATGGACAAAAGTGAAATGGTGAAATAAAAATCACCAATTACCATACTATCAATTATATATTGTCAATTATAAAATAGAAAATAAGTTATGCTTTCTGTCTTAAAAAATCGGGCTACGGTACGCAAATACACCAACCAACCCATATCAGCCGAACTCCTTAACGAATTGCTCGAAGCTGCTTGTCGTGCTGCAAACACCGGCAATATGCAGGTTTACAGCATTGTGGTGACACAGGATGAGGCTCTCAAACAGGCGCTGTCGCCCTGCCATTTTAACCAACCGATGGTCACGCAAGCGCCTCTAGTGTTGACCTTTTGTGCCGATTTCAACCGTTTTATTAAGTGGTGCGAACAACGCAATGCAGTGCCGGGTTACGACAATTTTCTTTCGTTTATGACTGCGGCTATTGATGCACTGCTTGTGGCCGAACATTTCTGTGTAGCCGCTGAAAGTAAAGGTCTGGGTACATGCTATTTAGGCACTACTATCTACAATGCACAGCCTATCATTGATATTCTGAAACTACCAAAATATGTCGTTCCAATTGTAACACTCACAGTGGGTTATCCGGCAGAAACGCCTCCACAGGTTGACCGTTTGCCACTCGAAGGTGTGGTGCATTACGATACTTATCAGGATTATTCGGAAGAGGATATTGACCGCATTTATGCCTTCAAAGAAAATCTGCCTGAGAATCATCAATTTATCAAAGAAAATAATAAAGAGACACTGGCTCAGGTATTTACTGATATTCGTTATACCAAAGAAGCAAATGAAACATTCTCGAAATTCTTTTTAGATGTATTGGCAAAACAAGGATTTAATTTAGAAACACATCATGCGTAAATCATTATTTTTTTTACTTATAACTCTTTCGTTATCAACCACTACCATTGTTGGACAACGATTGAATTATGCAGTGGAGTTTAATCAGTTTCTTGATAACCGCGAATATTCCTGCGACTATTACGAAATACCGCAAACCATGTTGGGCGCTCGCTTAAACGCTATGCTGGGGGCAAAAATAGACTCTATGCAAGGTTTTATGGCCGGAGCCAATTACCTGTACGAATATGGCGACCGAATCAATGGTAACACACCCACAGTCAACCTGTTTTACTACTACCAGAAACCGGAACTTACCGTTATTTTCGGTTCGTTTCCCCGTCGCGGATTGCTCAATTATCCTGTGGCGCTTCTGTCGGACACCTTGGACAATTATCGTCCTAATATTCAGGGAGCTTACATTGAAAAAAGAGGAAAATGGGGGTGCGAAAACGTGTGGTGCGACTGGATAGGAAGACAGCGTGCAGACGTGAAGGAGTCGTTTTTGGCAGGTTTATCGGGAAAACTGAATATTACTTCGGCAATCTCGCTCGATCATTATTTTTACATGTTTCATAAGGCTCTATATTCGGGCAATTTACCCAACGATTTCATACGCGACAATGGTGCTTTCAGTATATTGGCAAGTGTGGATTTAACCAAGCCCACGCACCTCGATTTATTAAGCGTTCACATAGGCACCATCGGTTGCTACGACCGTCAGCGCCCCGACCCCACGCTGCATTTCTACATGGGACTTTTCACGCAGGTTCATGCCTATTACAAAAACTTTGGGATTGATGCTTCTTATTACAAAGGCGGGCGGCTACGCATCGCAAATGGCGATGGGCTGTATCGGTCGGGCAATTACGGACGTATCGATTTAGCTTATATTCCTATTGAAAATAAATACGTTACCTCGCGTGTAGCACTCTGTTTTCATGATGTGGAGGGTCAATGGCAAAACTCACAAATGCTAAGTCTAATATTCAAGCTGGGAGCTTATTATAAGGGTTATCATGAAAATCATCCGAAATAAATTCAGAATGTCATTAAATAACTTATAAATATGATAAATTGATATATTTTCAATATATATCTATGCATAATAACACTAATAACATGCATTTAACATTATTTTGATTATTATTAACGATAAATATTTGGAAACACACATTACAATGACTTACCTTTGCAGTGTGATTTTTTCATAGTATTAGATTTTAAGGTTAACAAAGATTGGGGAGTCGTGAGACTGCCCTTTTTTTTGCCCTATATAAAACGGAAGAATCGAATACAACATCAATTCTTCCGCTCTTTATATTTTAGTAAAGCATTAAATTCCCATACACTTCTCCCTGATATATTCAAATACAAGTTCTTCGTCGTCGGGATGAAACCAGCGGATACTTTTATCGCGATTGAACCACGACAACTGCTTCTTGGCATAGCGACGAGAATCCTGACGAATCATATCAATGGCAAACTCATGACTCCAGTTTCCGTCAAAATACTCAAAAAGCTCCTTATAACCCACTGTTTGAAGTGCGTTCAAATCCTTCCATTCGTACAATTGACGCGCCTCTTGCTCCAGTCCCTGTTCAATCATCTCATCAACCCGGGAATTAATCCGTGCATAAAGCTCCTCTCTGGGGCGATTAAGTCCTATTTTGATAATCCGAAACGGACGGTTTTTAATGGTGTTAGTACGCAACTCCGAATAAGGTTTGTTGCAGGTAATACACACCTCCAATGCGTGCAGAATCCGTTGGGCATTCTTCAAATCAACTTGTTTATAATATTCTGGATCAAGTAGTTGGAGTTGCATACGAATACCTTCAATCCCCTTTTGCTCGTATAGTTGACGCAGCATGGCGCGTATCTCAGAATCTATTGTAGGAAGATCATCAATTCCACTGCACACCGCATCAATATAAAGCATCGAACCGCCTACCATCAATACATTGGGGGTTGTTTCAAACAAAGCTGGCAGCAATTGCATGACATCCAATTCAAACTTACCTGCATTGTAATTATCAGTTATCGAGTGATTTGACACAAAATGATGCGGAACTTGCAAAAGCTCTTCGGCTGTGGGCGCTGCCGTCCCTATTTTGATTTCACGATAAAACTGTCGCGAATCGCATGAGATGATTGGGCTTTGAAGATATTTTGCGATGCGAAGGCTCAGTGCAGTTTTTCCCACACCAGTGGGGCCAAGCAGCACAAAAAGAGTATATTTTTGTAAATCAGCAGTTTGCATCTTAGAAGAAAAGAAAATAAAATGAAGCACTAAGTAAGCACCAATTAGTGTGGTGGCCGCTGTACAAAAGTAATTTATTTTTTTGAGTTAACCTATTGCATCACACGCAGCTATAAATAATGTTAATATTTGACGGACGTTTAAACGAACACCACTATTTGATGTCAAAGAAATTGTAAACGCGTTACAAAAAGACACTTGGTGAGTAGAAGAGTTACCACCGAATAAGTCATACATCTATTCATTTAAACTAAAAACTTACACAAAAATGAAAACAAAAAGAGTATTGGTTTTGACCATGTTGTTCTCTACCTTATGCGTAGTGATGGCATTGGCACAAGGACCAAGAGGAAACGCCGGCACACCCGAAGAAAGAGCTGCTAAAACTACAGAACACATGAAAAAAGCACTCAATCTGACCGATGAACAAGCTGCAAAAGTACAAACTTTGAACCTTAATTTCTTTAAGGAACAACAAAAAGCACGTGAAGCTGTTAAAGATGCAAATCAGGATTTACGCGAAGGTATGAAAGCAAAACTTGATGCACGCGATGCAGAATTACAAAAGATATTGACTCCCGATCAATTCAAACAATATCAAGCAGACAAGCAAAAAAGGATGCAGAATCATCCCACGCCTCCAACGGGTAACGGCGCGGGCAATTAAAAGGTAGTGTTTATGGTTTGAGAGGTCGTTTCGGAATTTCCGGAGCGGCCTCTTTTAATTTTAATAAGAACGCTATTCCACCTTATAAATGGTTCAAATTTAGAAACATCATTGAGAACAAATTGTAATTTGCCTTGAGAATAAATAGCACGTACATTTTCAAAAGAAATATGCTACATTTGCATATATAGTAAATCAGGGCGAAAACACTTCAGTTTTTGTTTTATTGAATAGATTATTAATTAGTTGAGCATCTATGGATACGAATGTTAAATCACTGATTTGGAGGAAGTTTTTTGTTCCGATTGCAGCAATAATATTGATACTTATTGTCGGCTTCTTCGGCTACATCCTCATTGAAGGATATTCGCCCCTCGACTCATTGTATATGTTGGTGATTACATTTGCCACTATCGGATATTGCGAAGTGCATCCGCTGTCGGATGCCGGAAGACTTTTCACTATTGGATTGATAATTTCCGGCTTCACGGTCGGGTTTTATTCAATTGGTCGAATCTCCACATTTTTCATGGAAGGTGAACTCTCAAAACTATTAAAAATCAGAAGGATGAATAAAGCATTAGAAGAGATGAACGGACATTACGTATTGTGCGGTTATGGTAAAACCGGCAAACGGGTACTCGAAGAGCTGCTCCAAAAAGGACATCGGGTAGTGCTTATTGAAAACAATTCCGAACGCAATGAGAAGTTGAAAGAGTTGTATGACAAAAATTTTATTCATATTGATGGCGATGCCACCAACGATGAAGTACTTTTGCAAGCAGGAATAGAGAGAGCCAAAATATTAATTTCCGTGTTGACCACCGATGCCGAAAACCTTTTTGTAACCCTCAGTGCCAAAGATTTAAATAAAATAATAAAGGTAATTACAAGGGTTGAAGATGCCAGTTCGATGCCGAAATTCAGAAAAGCAGGAGCCGATTTCATCATTTCACAAATTGACATCGCCTCAGAGCGAATTATCTCTCTTGCCACCACCTCCACCGACTTTTTCAGTTTTGTAGAATTTGCAGGAGGAAAAGAAGAACTCAAGGATTACAAGTTTAAATTAGTGGAAATTCGTGTCGGTAGCAGCTTAATAGGACAAACTTACCGCGAAGCAAACATTCCTCAACGCACCAATTTGGTGGTGATAGGAAGCTACACCTCCACTAACGTGTTGCAAGTGAATCCTAAAGCTGATGATATTGTCCAATTGGGTGACAAACTGTTGGTATTTGGGCTCGACGAAGAGATAAAACAGTTGAGAAAAATAGGAAAAGCCTGAAAGAAGCATAATTACAATTTTTGAGGGTGTAAATTACTACTATCATTATGGAACCAATGCCAAAAATAAATAAAGTAAAAATCCGCCCTTTACAAATAGAGGATTATGATCAACTATCTCAATCCTTTACACGAACCTACACCGATGGAAGTGATATTTTCTGGTCGCACGAACAGATAGAAAAACTAATCCACACCTTTCCTGAAGGCCAGATTGTAACAGTGGTTGACAACAAAATAGTGGGATGTGCGCTCTCCATTATTGTGGACTATGAAAAGGTAAAAAACGACCACACCTATGCCTCCGTTACCGGTCAGGAAACATTCAATACTCACAATCCTAACGGGAACATTTTATATGGCATTGAAGTATTTATTCACCCTAATTACAGGGGAATACGTCTTGCCCGAAGAATGTACGACTACCGCAAAGAAATATGTGAAACGCTTAACCTTAAATCGATTATGTTTGGTGGGCGTATACCGCATTATCACAAATATGCCGAAGATTTACGTCCGAAAGAATATATTCAGAAAGTACGCAAAAAGGAAATTTACGACCCTGTACTCACATTTCAGCTCTCTAACGACTTTCATGTGCGCAAGGTAATGACCAATTATCTGCCGAACGACGAGGAATCAAAACATTTTGCCTGCCTCTTGCAATGGGACAATATCTATTACCAACCGCCTACACAAGAGTTTCTTCCTCAGAAAACTACCATCAGAGTGGGGCTGGTGCAATGGCAAATGCGAAGTTACAAGACCATCGATGATGTGTTTGAACAAGTAGAGTTTTTTGTGGATGCGGTATCCGACTACAAAAGCGACTTTGTCCTTTTTCCCGAATATTTTAATGCCCCGTTGATGGCAAAATTCAACCATCTTGGGGAGTCGCAGGCTATACGTCAGTTGGCACAATACACCAACGAAATGCGCAAACGTTTTATCAGTCTTGCCATTAGCTACAATATCAATATCATTACTGGCAGTATGCCCCAGCTTCGGGGTGACGACCTGTATAATGTAGGCTTTCTTTGCCGACGCGACGGAACCTATGATACGTATGAAAAAATACACGTCACACCAGATGAAACGAAAAGTTGGGGACTTTCGGGTGGACGAATCATCAAAACATTTGATACCGATTGTGCAAAAATCGGCATCCTCATCTGCTACGATGTGGAATATCCCGAACTTTCTCGCATTATGGCCGATCAGGGAATGCAAATTCTCTTTGTCCCGTTCCTCACCGATACACAAAACGGCTACTCACGGGTAAGAATCTGCGCACAGGCACGTGCCATCGAAAATGAATGCTTTGTGGTAATTGCCGGCAGCGTTGGCAACCTTCCCCGGGTGCACAATATGGATATACAATATGCGCAATCGGGTGTTTTTACGCCTTGCGATTTTGCATTTCCCACCGATGGAAAATGCGCGGAAGCCACTCCCAATACCGAGATGATTCTGGTATCGGACGTTGATTTGAACCTATTGAATGAATTGCACACATACGGTAGCGTGAGAAATCTGAAAGACCGGCGAAATGACCTTTACGAGTTACGGTTAAAGAAATAAACAGCAAAAATTATTTACTATGATACACTATTATTCGGAAAATATTCCATTACCCAAGCTGCCCAAACGAGTACTCACAGTCTGGATTAAAAAGATAACCGCTCAACACAAAAGGGTTGTGGGCAATGTAGCCTATATCTTTTGTGACGATGCCAGAATACTTGAAATCAACCGCCAATATCTTCAACACGATTACTTTACCGACATTATCACCTTCGAGGATAACGATGGAATTTTGATTGGCGGCGATATTTTCATCAGCCTTGACACAGTAAAAACCAATGCTGACGAATACAATGTTTCTTTTCAAAACGAACTCTATCGGGTAATAATTCATGGCATATTGCACTTGTGCGGTCAGGACGACCAAACTCCGGAAGATCAAGCCTCTATGACCCAACTTGAAAATGAAGCACTTAAAATACTCGATGAAAAACAAACTGCTCTTATTGATTGAAAAGACGAACAATAACTATTAGAATATCATTTGTTTACAACTAACAAAGCATTAGTAATTGTAAAGAAAGTATCATTGTGTGGATCAAATCTTTATTATTTTTGATAATTATAATAATAATGAATTGTCCTTTGCCATTCATTTGCAACAAAATGATTGATAAAGCTTTATTGCAAAGCTTGTCGGACTGAAATGGAGCAAAGATTCAAATACTTTTTCACTTTAATACAATCTTACAATGCTATGAAACGATCATGTTTACACAATCAAACAAATAAGTATGAAAATAGTTATGCAAGTTCCATCCGACCTTTAAAAAACAATTATTTATGGATGAAAATGAATCTTATTGTCCCATTGATATTTTTGTTATCCATTATATCCTGTAAAAAAGATGATCCGGCACAATCGGAAAAGCCTACAATTGCCGTATCAAACTCTTCACTCTCATTAAATTATACTTCACAAAACAGCTACGTCACAATTAAAATGACCGGTAGTAAGTGGAATGCCAGTAGCGATCAGACGTGGTGCACACTCTCTGTTTACTCGAGCACAAGCAAAGAAACCGATTTAACAATCAATATTACAGGGAATAATTCCTTCTTATCCCGAAATGCTAAGGTTGTTTTCACCTTGAATAACAATGATACAGTTTCCGTAAGAGTTTCGCAAGCAAGCCTTCCTACCATTCCCGATTATAGCAACGCGATTGCCGCCGATGCAACCGGGATGAGTTCCACCATACAAACATTGGCTCACAATATAAACGTGGGATGGAATCTTGGCAACACAATGGAAGTGCCCGGTAGCGAAACGGGTTGGGGCAATCCTCTGACTACTCAGCAACTAATCGACGGAGTAAAAGCAGCAGGTTTCAATGCGGTACGAATTCCCTGTGCCTGGGATAGCTACGTGGAAGACACGCTGAGTTATAAAATAAAAGCGACTTGGCTGGCTCGTGTCAAACAAGTGGTGGACTATTGCATCAAAGACAACATGTACGTTATCCTCAACATCCACTGGGATGGAGGCTGGCTCGAAAACCATCCTCTGTATGCTTATCAGACAAAGGTAAATGCTAAACAAAAAGCTTACTGGCAACAGATTGCCGCTTTCTTCCGAGATTATGACGAGCATCTTTTGTTTGCCGGAACGAATGAAGTACATTTCGATTACAACGCACCATCGAACGAAAATACATCTGTACAACTATCCTATAACCAAACTTTTGTAAATGCAGTTCGTTCAACGGGTGGCAAAAACACCTACAGAGCGCTAGTTGTGCAAACATATAATACCAATATCGCTTATGGAGTCAGTTACATGAAAATACCTGATGACACAGCCTCCAAACGGTTGTTAGTAGAAGTCCATTATTACGATCCGTGGGATTTCACAGGAGATACCAGCAGTTCGTCCGTGTCTCTCTGGGGTAGCCCCTATGCCTCGCTCGGAAAGGTTTCTACCTGGGGACAGGAAGATTATCTGAAAACGCAATTTGCATCCATAAAAACAAACTTTGTGGACAAAGGCTATCCGGTCATTCTGGGCGAATTCGGAGCAATACGGCGCTCTGCGCTCACCGGCACAGCTCTGACAAATCACCTGACATCACGTGCTTATTATTTACAATATGTGGTGCAGTATGCTAAAAATTACGGATTAGTTCCTTTTTATTGGGATAACGGGTCAACCTCGAATGGAGGCTTTCCACTTATAAACAGGGCCGATGGTACTGTATTTGACAGCCAAGCCTTAAGCGCCATGACGACAGGAGCCTCGCTGGGAACTTATCCTTATTGATCTATTTTTGTCGAACACTATTAGCTAACCAAAGTAAAATGCATATAACAAAACAAGGGCAATTGTGAAATTATAACCGAATATTTTATCGGAATTTTGATTCGTAATCGCTTACAAAAAAATTTATTACAATAGGTTTATATGTATCTTTGACATTGAGATTGACACGCTGACTATCTTCGGGCAATCTCCCAAATCCGAATTTATGAATCCTTTAATAATCTGTTTCTGCTATGAAAATGACAACACAATTTTTCAGTTTGACACTTATTCTTGCACTGTTTTCCTGCAATGCAGCAAAAAATCCACGCCTGACTGACAATTTTAATGAGGGATGGCGGTTTCATTTAGGCGACACACTTAAGCCACAATCACCCGATTTCAATGATCTTTCATGGCGGGCACTCAACCTGCCTCACGACTGGAGTGTAGAGGGTGCTTTCGATGAGAAAAATCCGGCAAGTGTTGGCGGTGGTGCATTGCCGGGAGGTATTGGCTGGTATCGTAAAACATTTATTTTAGACAAAAATATTTATCAGGGTAAAGATATTTTTATTGATTTCGATGGAGTATATTGCAATAGTGAGGTGTGGATTAATGACCATTATCTGGGGAAACGCCCCAATGGATATATCTCTTTTCGATACGAATTGACCAAATATTTGAAATTAGGAGAGAAAAATGTTATTGCCGTGAAGGTGGATAATTCACATCAACCGAATTCACGCTGGTATTCAGGCTCAGGAATTTATCGCAACGTGTGGTTGGTGGCAACATCGCCTGCCCATTTTGCTCAATGGGGCGTGTCTGTCACCACTCCCGAAGTAAATGACCAAAAAGCTAAAATTAGCACTCAATTTCAGGTTGTTGTTCCTGAATCGGTAAAAAGTAAAGTCACAATAGTGGCAAAACTTTACGATTTCGAAGGCAAGGAAGTGGCACGCAATAATGATATTAGCCTGAAAGATAATGGGTACATCTCTTCATTAGAACTCGTAGCTCCACATTTATGGACAATTGCCGATCCATATCTCTACAAATTGGTTTCACAACTCTTTGTCGATAATGAATTAGTTGATCAGGTAACTACCAATTTGGGGGTACGTTATTTTAATTTCGACACTACTAAAGGGTTTTCACTCAATGGCAAACCTCTAAAAATTGTAGGAGTGTGCGATCATCACGATTTGGGATGCCTTGGCAGTGCCGTCAACAAACGCGCCATTGAGCGCCAGCTCGAACTATTGAAAGGCATGGGTATCAACGGCATACGCACTTCGCACAATCCTCCTGCTCCCGAGATGCTCGACCTTTGCGACAAAATGGGAATCATTGTGATGGACGAAGCCTTTGATATGTGGGAGCGAAAAAAATCAACCTTTGACTACTCACAAGATTTCAAGAAATGGCATATGCGCGACCTGAGTGACCAAATACTCAGAGACAGAAATCATCCAAGCGTGATGATATGGAGCGTGGGTAATGAGATTTGGGAGCAAGGCGACGATTCGTTGCACCGGGGTGCGACCATCATGAAAGATTTATGTGCGATTGTCCGCAAGCTTGATACATCGCGCCCTATTGTCACGGCCAATAACAGCCCGACTCCCGGCAACCAACTAATTGAATGCGGTGCTACCGACTTGATTGGCATTAATTATCATATAAAAGAATGGCTCTCTTTTCCCAAGATTTATCCTAATAAAAAGCTGATTGTCACCGAATCGACTTCGGCTTTACAAACTCGTGGATGGTACCATATGCCTTCCGACAGCATTGCACGGGTACCAAAAGCATGGGATAAACCCTACAATACACCTCATCACAACTGTTCAGCATACGATAATTGTTCGGCACCATGGGGCTCTACTCACGAGGAGACCTGGAAAGTGGTGAAGAAGAATACCTACATTTCGGGTATGTTTATCTGGACAGGATTTGACTATTTGGGAGAACCGACTCCCTACGGATGGCCGTCGCGAAGCTCTTATTTTGGCATTATCGACCTTGCAGGATTCCCGAAAGACGTCTATTATATGTACCAAAGTGAATGTACCACGCAGCCGGTACTCCATATTTTCCCACATTGGAACTGGACTCTCGGGCAAACCATCGATATTTGGGCATATTACAACAATGCCGACGAAGTGGAACTTTTCCTCAATGGAAAATCATTGGGTAAACAACACAAAACCGGCGACCAGTTGCACGTGATGTGGAAAGTGCCTTTCGAAGCAGGTACCTTGCGTGCTGTGTCATACAAACAGGGCAAACAGGTATTGACCACCGAAGTTAAAACTGCCGGAGCTCCGGCAAAAATAAGACTCACTGCCGACCATCGTAAAATCAATGCAGATGGCAGCGACCTCTCATTTGTCACCATTGATATTTTGGACAAAGATGGCAACTTAGTACCCGATGCCGAAAACCTTGTACAATTCAAACTCGAAGGCCCGGGGAAAATCATTGGTGTAGACAACGGTAGCCCTATGAGCATGGAATCGTTCAAAGCCGACCACAGGAAAGCCTTCCATGGCAAATGCCTGTGCGTGATTCAATCGAAAAAGAAAGTTGGCATTATCCGGTTGAATGCCAATTCTGCAGGTTTAAGCGAAAGCTCTGTAAATATAGTATGTAAATAAATTATTGTATTTGATAAGACTTTAAATTACAATAGATTCACTTTTGATTGTAGATGGAAAATAGAGGTGATATTCTCTCTTTGTATAGTTTTTGTAGGGGTGAACAATTCTAAATCCACAATAAAAACATATACATTTGTCACGAATCTATTATTAACACGCTTCATCATCCAACTTCAAAACAATTTAAGTCTTAAAATCAAACAGTTAACCATACTCTCATGAAAAAAAATCATTTGCTATCAGGCATTTTTGCCATTATACTTGGATATATGTCTCTCAGTTTTAGTCCAGCCAAAGAAGTATCGCCCTACGAGGCACAAATCAATCAGTGGTTATCCAAAATGACTCTGGAGGAGAAGGTGGGTCAGATGGCACAGTTCAGCGTTGATGCAGTGTTGCAAAGCAAAGTTCCGGGTGTTCCAAATCTTCCCGTGGAGTTGGATATGAATAAGGTGAACCATATTTTGGGTGATTTGAAAGCTGGTTCCATCCTCAACACTCCTGCCGGAATACCCCACACACCCGCTAAATGGGAAAAACTTATCAACGGAATGCAGGAAGTGTCACTGAAAACCACCGGTATTCCCCTGATTTACGGCATTGATGCCATTCATGGGGCGACCTACAGCGAAGGAGCTACTTTTTTCCCGCAAGAAATAGCAATGGCTGCCACATTCAACCGCCAGTTGGTGTATGACGGGGCAAAAGTGAGTGCCTACGAAGTAAGAGCAAGCCTCACTCCCTGGAACTTTTCGCCGGTACTCGACATGGGACGAAATCCAAACTGGCCCCGCATGTGGGAAACTTATGGGGAAGACCCTTTCCTCACATCCGAAATGGGTGTGGCGTGTGTCAAAGGGTATCAGGGAAAAGATCCCAATCATGTGGGAATGTTCAACGTGGCTGCTTGCCTCAAACATTTTATGGGCTATGGAGTTCCTATAAGCGGACAAGACCGTACGCCTGCCATGATTCCCGAAAATGAACTTCGCGAACGACACCTCCGTCCTTACGCGGCTACAATAAAAGCCGGAGCGCTCTCGGTAATGGTCAACTCGGCTATCATCAACGGCGAACCGGTACATGCCAGCCACCATATTCTTACCGAAATATTGAAAGACGAACTGAAATTTGACGGAGTAATTTGTACCGACTGGCAAGACATCAATAACTTGTACGCCCGTGATCATATTGCAGCAAGCGACAAAGAAGCTATCATGATGTCTGTCAATGCCGGCATCGACATAGCGATGATTCCTTACGACGAACTTTTCTGTAAAGACCTTATCGAACTGGTGAAGGAAAACAAAGTTTCGGTGAGTCGTATTGACGATGCTGTGCGTCGCATCCTGCGCATGAAATACCGACTGGGGTTATTCGACAAACCCTATTGGAAAGCTGCCGATTACATCAATTTTGCATCGACTGAAAGCCAACTAAAAGCAAAAGCATCCGCTGATGAAGCTATCACATTGTTGAAAAACAAAAACTACCTGCTACCTCTCAATAAAGCCTATCGGATTTTGGTAACCGGCCCGAACGCCAATACCAAACGTGCACTCAACGGCGGTTGGACAATCTCATGGCAGGGCGACAAAATAGAACAGTTTGAAAAAAATGGAGCTACTATTCTCAAAGCATTGCAAGATAAAGTCGGTGCAGGCAATGTGATTTATGAAGCAGGTGTTACCTATAATTTAACAGGCAAATATTACGCTGAAAACAAACCCGAAATTGATAAAGCAGTTGCCGCGGCGAAGAATGTGGATGTAATCGTGGCCTGCATCGGCGAAAACTCCTACTGCGAAACTCCCGGAAATCTTACTTCGCTCGAAATATCAAAGAACCAACAGGAATTGGTTGCCGCGCTGGCCAAAACAGGCAAACCTATTGTGTTGGTACTCAATGAAGGTCGTCCACGCATTATTTCCGACATCGAACCGTTGGCCAATGCCATTGTACAGACCTACCTGCCCGGAAGTTTCGGTAGTCTTGCACTTGCCGATATTCTCTACGGCGATGTAAATCCTTCGGGTAAATTGCCATACACCTATCCAAAATACACCAACCTGCTCACCAATTACGACTACAAACCATCAGAGAATCGTGAAGTAATGGACGGCTCCTACGCTTACGATGCTAATAACTCTGT
>Ga0302272_1000535_pt1 | contig 17175 bp, 16 predicted proteins | sample III_Bog_N1_2_FD_198772 | JGI IMG/M metagenome (GOLD analysis project Ga0302272, IMG submission 198772) | Peat permafrost microbial communities from Stordalen Mire near Abisko, Sweden - III_Bog_N1_2 | ecosystem: Environmental > Terrestrial > Soil > Wetlands > Peat | place: Sweden: Abisko...
AGGGTCAGCCATCGCAGCGCGTTCAAGGCGATCTTGCAAATGGGTACCCGTGAGGAACTTTCCACCACCCTTGCCAGAAAGTGGCGAGGTATTGACGGTGAAAAGCATGGAGATCGTGGGCGGATCGATGTGAATACGAGGAAGATCCACAGGATTTGTGGTTGCAGAAAGCGTGTCACCGATCTCGAAGTTTTCAAGGCCCGCGATCAAGATGATATCGCCAGGAGTCGCAGCTTCGATTGGTGCAGGCGCAATGCCTTCGTAGCGCAAAATCTTTTGGATGCGAACGTTCTTGAACGAACCATCTTTAAAGGATTGCGTGATATTCATATTGGGCTTGAAGGTTCCTTGCTTCACGCGGCCTACTGCGAGGCGACCTAAGAAGCCAGAATAATCAAGGGAAGCGATCTGCAACAAAGGCTCTGCAGTAAAATCACCTTTAGGTTCTGGAATCGCTTCGAGAACCATGTCGAGCATAGGGACGAGATTCGAATCTTCGTCTTCCATTTCACGACGGCAAGTGCCCTTACGACCACTAGCAAAGATATGCTTGAAGTCGAGCTGTTCAGGTGTTGCGTTAAGCTCGCAGAACAAGTCAAAGACCTTGTCCAGAGCTGCGTGTGGGGTGCAACCATCACGGTCGATCTTGTTGACCACAACCATGATCGAAAGGCCCATAGAGAGCGCCTTCTGGGTCACGAAGCGTGTTTGAGCCATAGGGCCTTCAAACGCATCGACAACAAGCAACACGCCATCGACTGTGCCGAGCACGCGTTCTACCTGACCACCGAAATCGGCATGGCCCGGGGTATCGACGATGTTGATACGAATGCCCTTATAGATCACGCTCGCATTCTTGGAAAGGATCGTGATGCCACGCTCGCGTTCCAAGTCGTTTGAGTCCATGACGCGTTCTTGGATCTCCTGGTTTTGGTGGAAGGTTCCACACTGTTTCAGGAGCTGGTCCACCAGGGTCGTCTTGCCATGGTCAACGTGGGCGATGATTGCGATATTTCGAACTAGAATTTGGCTCATAGGGTCGCAAATGTAGAAAACCACTTGGCACCCAAAATATTGCAGGGCGAAGTCGCCTAAAAGAACGCTATTTTATGGGGGGAAAGCGAATGGCAATTGAAAATTGAAAGAGTAAAGTTGAAAGTGCGGGGGGAAGGAACTGAAATGAGCGATTCCCCTGTAAGCCTTATCCTACAAGGTCTGCACGCAAGTTCGACACTTGCTCCAATTCATCGACAAGCTCGGTCAATAAAGGCCTGAGCCCTTCAATCGTAGGCTGCATACCCCACCCGATTAGCGTATCATGCAAATCTTTTTGAATGAATGGCGGAGCAGGATTTCCCCCATTTCCCACCTTCAAAAGGCGACAGAGCATATCCGCGAGCTGCACCACGGCAACCAAGTTGCGAGAATCTTCGGGCGCTTTGGATAGCTCGTGATGGAATTCCATGGTGTCTCGCAACGCCTTGGGCAACTTCCAGCGAGTCGCAAGCCATGCGCCAATTTGCCCATGATCTGTCCCAAATATTTCGCGTTCTACTTCAAAAAGACTTCGCTCTTGCTCCTTTGCCTGTGCAATGGTTTGCACAAATTCATCGGGCAAATATTGAATGAGTACGACTTTCCCAATATCGTGTAGAAGCCCTGCGGTAAAAGCCTCCGAAGCCATAGACGGAAGCCAGCCTTTAGCGATCTTGCGCGCGACTAAGCCTACTGCAGAACTATGATCCCAAAAGCCCGCGATGTCAAAGCCTTCAAGCCCTTTCGCCGAACGAAAAGCGTTGATTACGGACACGCCCAAAGATATTTCGCGCACCATATCAAAGCCAAGCATGACCACAGCTTGGTGCACCGAAGTGATTTCGCGACCGAGCCCGTAGTAGGCAGAATTGCTCATCTTCAACAAGCGCGCCGTGATCACTTGGTCTTGGCTTACAAACTGAGCAAGTGTTCCCGCATTGGTATTTGGGTTATCTACGAGTTCAAGTAAACGTGCGGCAAGCGTTGGGAGAGTAGGCAAGTTGAGTAGCGACTGCGAAATGCGACGAAGGTGGTCTGCGCGAGATTGTGGTGTAGTTAAGGTTGCCATGTTATGTCGTATTATGCCGTAAAATCGATGTGACCCGCACCCAGTTGCCTGCGAGAATTTTTCTGAGGGATGGATTCAGGTTCTTGCTCTTCTTTTCGCTTCTTGCGTTTACGCGCTTCTTCTCGTTTACGCTGATCAGAAAGGTTGTTTGGATCTAGATCCAGCTTCTCAGTGGCATCCACAGAGTTCGCTTGTTCTTCTTCAAGCTTTTTCTGCTGATGCACGACATGATTCAAATTGGCCGCTTGAGCCTGGGAATCGCGAGTGCTAATGCTACTGGCAACTTCCGTGCGATGAAACATGTCCGAATTTTGCAGAGGCTGCGAGAGCATACCCCCAAGGTAAATAATAATGCAGCAAAGAGCTAGAACTCACGCGGAGGTGCGGTGAATACAGCTTGCGTCACTGCCCGTGGGCTGTCTCCGTGAGTAGCTACAGGCTTTCGGGAGGAAGGGAGATTGAAAGAAAAGGGAAAGGAGATTACCGCCAAGCGATAATGACTCGGAAAGTTAGCGATGACGCAGATGCATTGCTACACAATGGTTAGACGACACGGTCACTATTCAAATATTTATTTCCGATACTTCGTCTGCAAAGTTTCAAAATCTGCGGATTTTATGTTCGTAATATCTTGAATAAACTTCCAGTCGCAACCTTTTGCAAGCATCTGTTCAATATCGTGCAGCTTGGCTTGTTCGATACCTTGAGTTAGGCCTTGAGCTAGTCCCTTTGACACGCCTTGTTCAATGCCTAGCGACAAACCTTCATCGATCCCTTTTTGCCATTGGTATTCGAGTGCGTATTTCATGTTTCGACCTGAATCGAGTTGTTTAAAATAAAGCTTTTGCTCTGTTATACTAAAGTTCGCCAATTCTGCGGCGCGAAACAAGTTGCAAAATTCAGAATCGGTCGAAAGTAGTGCGGGAATTTCATTCCATTCTGCCATGTGTGCCAAACAGCAGATCCACCATTCGAGACGACTCTGTGAGGCTGTGATTGTGGATGCAACTTTTGGGGTCTCAATAAACGCGAGAACGGGATTGTCAACGAAGCGCTCTGAGCTATTTTCGAAACGAAGTGTGGCGACCTGCAAAAAATTTGGATCGAGTGGTCGCAGAATATTTTCCATGATCACGACTATGTACGCCTTGTTTAGTTTGTAGCTTTCGCCGGTCTTCACGCTTTCAATGGCCGAGCGGAATGCATAAAATCCCATGCGGTCACGAAAGTCGCTTTCCATAGCACGCTGCATCTCGACAATGAAATGCCTGCCATCGACGGCTTCGCACTCCAAGTCTTGCACAACCTTTTTGTGTTCGGCATCGAGCCCTAAATGCTCTGTGGGCAAGTAATCGAGATCGATAATGGCGGTCTCGCCAAGATGCTCTAAGATCGCATTCAGTACAGCCAAGAGTATGGGCTTATTGGCTGGATTCAATAGCAATGATTTGAAGCCAAGATCGCTCGATGGATCAATGAAACATGGGAATAGTTTTGCGCGTGATTTCTTGTGCATTCCAATTTGACGCACGAAGAACAAAACTCGTTCCATAGCCGTTCAAAGTGGAGAGCTCTACGATCCAATGAAACATTGCTACCAATATTCAAGCTTGGAGGAACGCTCTTGCAGCTTAGAAAGGTAAAAGGCATTGCCTGGATAACGATTCTATTCTGCTAGCCAGCCTGGCCTTGATTGACGAATCGAGGATTGTGAATTCCAAGCCCAATCAGCACCCTTGGTACCTGGTTGAGTGCCGCTCACCGAGGTCAGGTATTGCTGCCAGTTCGCATAAATTGCGGGAACATTGCCTGCACCAAAGAATGCAGGATCATTGCCCCAAATATTCTTAATTCCGCCCAAGGAATCGCGAACCTGAGCCATAGTGCAATACTGGGGTTGAGCCCAACTTACGGTAACAATTGCAAACCAAACAGCAACAAAACGTAACGGTGACATAAAAACCCTAAATCCTTCCTAACCTATTATCTGGTAATACTCACAAACTTGTTCATGGACTGCCCTTGGGGGCCAGTGCCATGCACAATCCACGTACCCGATGGTACGGGAATGTTTTGGATTCCGTTAACAAACCTTTGTGTGGAAACTTTTCCTTGGATCGAAACGATCTGAATATTCCAGTCACCGATGGTAATATCACAGTATCCAGCCCATATGGTTAATGGGAAAAATATGATTGAGAGAAAAGACTTAAAAGACATATGATTCCAAGAGAATTAGGTTAGTGCACTACCGCGAATGTGCGTTGAAACGTTTGGCCTCGATTATTAACGGCATGCACAATCCAAATGCCCGGATTAAGCGTGATATGTCGAGTTCCCTGAATTTCGGAATTCCAAATAATTTGTCCTGAATACGACAAGATTGTTACTGTCCATTCATCATTTGGTGTTGATATGTCAATACCTCGTGAAACAATATTCATCGTTAGAGGGGAACTGACAGGATGTATATGGAGGCTTGCGTTGCCATTATATGCATTCAAAACTTCTTGGGGGATCTGGTAATGTTCGGAATATCGCATTAGACTGTTGGTGCCGCAAATCCAAAGGGTACTGTCTGGCGTCATTATGAATTTCTGTGGCATTAAGTACATAGTGAAGCCAGTTTCAGGTTTCACGTATCTTACCGTATCATTTTTGAGGAAAAGCATTCGACCTGTTTCAGGAATCCAAACCCAGCCATTTTCATCTTCAAAGACGCTCCAAATTGAATTTGAGCCTAGTATGTTTTCTCCTGGTTGGTTCAGCTTTAGAGTGTCGACAGTTAGATATGGTGAATGAGAAACGAACAGACGCTGTGAACTTGGTCCTTCTCCCGCAAAAAGAGTTCCAGAAGGTCCAACGCTTAGCCCATATCCATAAATATTTATTGCAGAAATTGAATTGCCACTTATAAGATTTCCAGTTGCAACAATGTCTCCATTAGGCAATTTGACGCCAACATCAAGCGCTGGAACACTATCCTTATACTGGCTTGAAATACCAATTGGGAACCATTGAGAGCCATCAAACCACCAAGCTAAAGAATCCGTTAGTGCAACTAACTTTCCGCTTGAATTCATGAAAAGATCTCTCGTTCGTGCTTTGGCTATTGAATTGCTTGGATTGTTCATTGGAATTGAAGGTAATGAATGAAATACACCGTCCTTTCCTACTTGAATTGAACCTCTATTTGAACCCACGTAAACCGAGTCCGTATTTTGATCCACAAGCAGTCCCATCCATCCAGACGAATCTGAAATAGGAACACCAGAGTACGACTTCCAAGTCACTCCATCTGGGCTTTGTGAATAAAGCCCCCCAAGTGTTACTGTGTACCAAATATTGCCTTTTGAATCTGTTTCACAATCACGTATTTGATTTAATGGAGATACTGTTGATGGCATGGGTTCGCTGACCCACGTGCCTGATGCCATTGCTGTATGTATGAATACAAACAAAAGCACAGCCAGCCTCATTTTCTTGGAGATAAGATTCATATCGAACTCCTTGGTTGCAATCCAAAGTAGAAAAGTGAAGGAAAGGTGAGAATTGAGAGTGGTGCAAGAGCTCGTTTCAATTCCCCCCGCACTTTCCACTTTACACTTTGCGTTTTACACTTGTATCAGAATCTGTCCCAGTGGGCAAGCTATTTTTTCCGACCTTGTGAAATGGGATGCGCGGGCAATTTTTCCACTTGTATCCATGGAACGTATTTCGGGTCTGCTGCGTCTAACTCTTCATGGCCCAACCCAATCGCTACCTGAATCTTTTTTCAGACCTCGCCTTCTTACGCTCATTTGGATACGAGCCAGACAAAGACATTCCCATCGCTTTTCTGAACTCAATCCTATTGGATGATGAGCAAATAGTAGACATGCAGTTTGTGTCTAGCAAACACGTAACCGATAACCCTGCGGATAAGAGCGTAGCGCTTGATTTGCATTGCTTGGTTAATGATGGGCGTCGCATTATCATCGAATTGCAGAAGCGCCCGCAAACCCACTTTCGTGAACGGAGTCTCTATTATTCTACTTGGCCGATTCAAGCGCAAGGCAAGCGCGGGCGATGGGACTATAACATTAAAGCTGTTTACGCAATCTCGTTGCTTGATTTTGTCATTGAGCCCAATGACCCGCGCGTGGTTACGCGGAAAATGATTATGGATACAGAGACTCACCAACCTTGGACCAACAAGCTCATCATGATATGCGTTGAGTTACCCAAATTCAAAAAGACATTGGAGCAATGCACAACCCTGCAAGACAAGTGGTTCTATGTGCTCCGCAATTTGCATAACTTGCTTGAACAACCCCAAGAACTCTATGAGGAAGTCTTTTGCAACTTGTTTAATATTGCAGATAAGAGTAGGTTTGAACCACAGGCTTTGCAACCTTTTGAGTACAGCGAAAAGGAGTACAACAGTATGCAAAATGCACTGGATTATGCCACCCAAGATGGTCTAGCAAAAGGCCTCACCAAAGGCCTTGAACAAGGCATTGCCGAAGGGCTTGAACTCGATAAGATCGAAGTGGTACAAGGGATGGTGGCTAATGGCCTTGATTGGAATTTGATCGAAAAGATTACCCATCTGAACCAAGCGGACTTTGAAACCTTAAAGGCTAAGCATTCAGCATAGATCCGCGTAAAGTTTGATAGAGCAAAAAAGTCGGGAGTTGCGAAGTTTCATTTCCTTTTGGGGTCCGTCGTTGCCGTAGAAGACGTCACAATTTTCCACTTGTATTGTATTCCCTAGCATCCCCCGCCACTTGCCTGCGAGTAGGCTGGTTTAGAAGTTGAAAATTGAAAGTTGAGAATTGAGAGTGGTGCAGGAGCTCGTTTCAATTTCCCCCGCACTTTCAATTTTACTTTCTCAACTTGTCTTCCCTAGCATCCCGCGCACATTGACCGCGAGTTGGCTGGTTTAGAAATTGAAAATTGAAAGTTGAGAATTGAGAGTGGTGCAGGAGCTCGTTTCAATTCCCCCCGCACTTTCAATTTTCAATTTTACTCTCTCAACTTGTATTTGCATCTGCTCCAGTGGGCAAGCTATTTTTTCCGACCTTGTGAAATGGGATGCGTTCAAGATGGCAGAGAGATTGCCGTCTTCGCGGCAATGACACGGAAAGTTGTGATGACTGCGAAGCCTTGCTGCATAAGGGTTAGAAGTTGAAAGTTGAGAATTGAGAGTGGTGCAGGAGCTCGTTTCAATTCCCCCCGCACTTTACACTTTACTCTTTGCGTTTTGCACTTGTATCAGAATCTGCCCCAGTGGGCAAGCTATTTTTTCAGGCCTTGTGAAATGGGATGCGTTCGGGAACGTAGGGAGATTGCCGCTTCCACGGCAATGACGGGGAGAGGGACGGTGAAGACGGGGAGAGGCGGTGATGACGTAGAGAGGCTGCAATGACGCAGAACAGTAGCGATGACTGCGAAGCCTTGCTGCAAAAGGGTTAGACGTTGCTTGCATTTCCTAGCATCCCACGCAACTTACCCGTGAGTATGCGTGCGAAAGGTCGGAGAAGGGTGAAAATTGAAAGTTGAAAATTGAGAGTGGTGCAGGAGCTCGTTTCAATTCCCACCGCACTTTCAATTCTCAATTTTACTCTTTCAACTTGTATTCCCTAAGGAATCTGCCCCAGTGGGCAAGCTATTTTTTCAGGCCTTGTGAAATGGGATGAGCTTTGGAACGCAGGGAGATTGCCGCTTCCACGGCAATGACGTAGAGAGGCACGGTGAAGACGGGGAGAGGCGGTGATGACTTAGAAAAGTAGCGATGATAATGCGTAAGATAGGATCACCCAAAGCTCAGCGATTCGATTGCTCGATGACTTTACCACGGAGCTTGAGCATGGCTTTGGAATGAATCTGCGATACGCGAGATTCTGTGATGCCAAGGACTTCGCCAATTTCTTTTAAGGTCAATTCTTCGTAGTGATAGAGCGCGATGACCAAACGTTCTTTTTCGGGCAGTTCACCAATCGCTTCTTTTAAGATCCGTTTAGTTTCTTGGAAGCCCATTTCCTTGAGAGGATTGGTTCCCTGTGGGTCTTCAATCGTGTCAAGAACTGTCAGGGTTTTGGAGTCGCCACTCGAATCAGGAATGGACTCATCGAGGGAAATAATCGTGGTCGTTGCGATATCCGAAAGCATATCTTCAAATTCTGACATGGATACCCCAAGGTGTTCGGCAACCTCGTCATCGTAAGGCATGCGACCAAGCTTCTGTTCTAGCAATGCGTATGTCTGCTGCATCTTGCGCGATTTTTGCCGCACCGAGCGTGGCACCCAATCGAGAGCACGCAGATCATCGAGAATTGCGCCGCGAATTTTGTGCGTCGCATAAGTTTCGAACTTAAAACCGAGCGACAAATCAAAGGTTTCCACAGACTTAATCAAACCCAGCACGCCTGTGCCAATAAGGTCGCCAAGTTCAACAGATTTTGGAAGGTTCACAGCCATGCGCTGCGCAGTGTACTTGACAAGCGGAGTATACTCGGCAAGGAGCTTATCCTTAGCCAATTGGCTTCCGAGTTGCTTGTACTCATTCCAGAGTTGATTTAAGTCCACAGGCATAGGTTTCTCAATGTAACAACGATTTTACCATTATTTGAGGAAATTGAACATGGTTTTTGAGGGTTATTTTTTTGTTTGCTCGTTGATTTCTTCGGCGTGCGTTTTCTGCCATTCCAGCTCATCTTTGGAGGGTTCAGAAATATGGTACGACAATCCACCATCAAGCCTCTCAATTTTCTTTTCCCGCGCATCTGCAATCACCACTTTCAAGATGGCATCTACGACAATTGCGAGAAAGATCCAAAGGATTGAGCTTACAATCATGCTCTTCACTAAAATGAAAAGAAGTGTCTGCACATTAAGGGTATCAGCAAGCAACATGGACAAAAGCATTACAACCCAAAAGACTACGATAACAACGGTACGGGTCAAAGCTTTGATGAGGGCTACTGTTTCCATTTATTCCTCCATTTTCAAGAGCGTTTCAATACTCTTTGCGACATTGGAAACCGCTTGTGAGTAAGGCGCATCGGGAGATTCAAGTACTAGGGGTTTTTGCCTTGCAAGGGAACGAGGCACCTGCGGATCGCGCGGAAGCCAACCTAACAGGGGCAGCTTCACACCTAAAAATTGCGCTGCGATTTTCACCAGATTCAAGTACACCATGCGGGCTTGTTCAACGGTCTCTGCTTGGTTCACCACAATGCCAATGCGCTGAGTGTTCTTGCGCAGAAGCACGGTTTTCAAGGTTCCGTAGGCATCGGCAAGCGAAGTCAGCTCTGGTGAAATCACGAGCACCACAAAATCCACCTCGGTAAGAAACACCAGATTCGGTTCACTTAAGCCAGCACCAACATCGAGCACGCTAAAGTCATAACTTGCTTTTTGCACGGCCACTTCATCCATCAGCTTATGTGCGGCCTCGCCTTGCATCCAACCTGCATTGGCAAGACTAATGCCCGAAAAGCCATGAATGAAATCCATACCCGGTAACACTTGTTTTAAAGTCACCTCTGCAAAGCTACGATCACCCTGAACGAAGTGGCCCCAATGGGTATCGGGGTTAATGCCCAAAAAGATATTGAGATCTGCGAGTCCTGGATCTACATCGAGCAAAAGCACCGAATCACCCGCCTTGGACCAATACGCAGACAACGACAGAGCGAAGGAGCTTTTGCCAACGCCACCTTTGCCGCTACCGATGGCAATACTCATCGCCTTGCGTGTCTTAGGCTGCAAAGCGTTGCGAAGCCCTTCCAGTTGCGAGATCGTCACAGAGCTACCTCACCCAACACCCAAGTGGCAAGCATCGTGCGTTCAGCTTCAAGCAAATCATCGGGAATGCGTTGACCTGTGGCCACAAAAGATATGGGCAACTTGGTCTGCATGGGAAGCCACAACAAGCCACCCAATTCAAAGGTCTCATCTTGCTTGGTAAAAAGAATTCGATCCACGCCCATGGGTCTAAATAGTTCGACCATCTCAATCAAATCTCGATCGCGAGTATTCAGCGAAAGCACAAGGTGCACTTCGTCGGGATGCACGGCATTCACAAAGGCTTTCAGTTCATCCAAATGCTCTTGATTATTGCGTGAGCGACCTGCAGTATCCACTAAAATCAGTTGATGATGCTTTAGGCGTTCTAAGGCATCTTGTACATCTTCAGGGCCAAAAACCGTTTCGAGTTCAATGTTCGCGGCGGCTGCGAAGGATTGCATTTGTTCAAGCGCGCCCATGCGATAGCAATCGGTGGTGATAATCGCGACGCTCTTGTTGCCGCGTAGAACTTCGCGTCCTGCAATCTTTGCGATGGTGGTGGATTTGCCCACACCAGTAGGCCCAAGCAAAAGCATGACAGCGGAACGCCCTTTGCGAGAAGGAACGCCTGGGCAAACAGGGATGCGGTTTGCGATTACTTTTTTTGCCGCTGCTAAAATCGTTTGTCCATTGCGATCTTCTGCTGGGCATGAAATCATGAGTTCAGCTAGGACATCTTGCACCACAGGCTGCGTAAGCCCTGCGCGCTCAAGGCCTTTTGCTAGGCTCTGAAATTCTGCGGGTAAACCAGCCGTCGCGGTCTTCAAATTGGTTTTCAATTCATCGCGCAAATGGTGAACATCTTGGCGCAACGCTTGCACCTCGTGCATAGTCTTATCTACTTTGCCCGTGAGCCCAACGGCATTCTTCGATGCACTATCAAAAGCTTTCGACTCTTCATCGATATTGCGCCAGCTAACTTTCTTAACACCCTTGCGGTCATAAGCACCAATGTTTCCCGTGGGTTCTTGCGCATTGGGCATGGCGGGTTCTGGCTGCAACGAGTCATCAAGAGCAGCAGTGACTTCTACTCCCTCTGACTTACCCAACACATTTTTTGGCTCATGGATTTTTAAGATCACGGCATCGGGCCCGAGCTCCGCCTTCACTAGCAACAGGGCTTCACGGGTGGTCTTGGCTTGGTATTTCTTAATCTTCATGGATGCTCAAGGTTGCTGTGGAGGTAATATTTATGCCGCTGACAATTTCGCTATAGGCAAGAATGGCAAGGCTCGGCACACTGCTTTCCAGCAGTTTCTTCAAAGGGAAACGTACATTCGGAGCACAAACGAGCACAGGCTGTTCATTTGCCGCAGAAGCAATGTCGCAAATTTTTTGGGCAGAATCGATTATACGCCCAACTAAATCAGGCCGTAATACCAAGCGTGGCCCACGATTCGTGGTTTGCACTGAAGCTTCAAGCATCTGCTCCAGTTGTGGATCGAGAGTTAGTACCGGAATAGTATTATCGGCACCACGATAGGTTTTGCAAATCTGCCGAGACAACCCTAAACGGCATTGTTCTGTTAAGTAAGTCGTATCTTTCGAAACCTTTGCAGCCATGGCAACAGCTTCAAGAATGGTTCCTAGGTCGCGAACGGATACACGCTCATTCAACAAGTTGCAAAGTACTTGCTGCACCTCACCCAAGCTCACCAAGGTTGGAATGACCTCTTCCACCAGTGTTGGACTGCCCTTCTTCAAATTGTCGACGAGGGTGCGCACATCTTGGCGCGTAAGGATTTCTGAAGCATGGCGGCGAATAATTTCAGTCAAATGCGTGACTAATACTGCCGCAAGTTCAACCACAGTGTAGCCTGCAAGTTCTGCATTTTCTTTTTGTGATTCTGTGATCCACAACGCAGGCAATCCAAAGGCCGGCTCAGTTGTTTTTATGCCGTTGATTCGTTGAGTGACATTGCCTGGATTCATGGCGAGGTAAGAACCCATCATGAGCGAGCCTTTACCCACCTCAATGCCTTTGATCTTTGCAACATATTCATTGGGATCGAGCTGAATATTATCGCGGATTCGAATCGGTGGAATAATGATGCCAAGATCCATGGCCATTTGCCTACGCAGCATAGTGATGCGCTCTAATAAATCACCGCCTTGCACCGTATCTACCAGCGGAATGAGACCGTAGCCAATCTCAAGTTCCATCTGCTCGACAACCAAAAAGTCTTCGATTTTTTCTTCGCGTGGTGCAGCTTGTTTCTTTGCGGTTTCTTCATTTTCTTTTTCAGTCGTTTCAGCTGCGACTTTTGCTTTGCTGTTTTGCTGCATACGATAGACGGTAAATCCAAGAAACGCGCCTATGCCTAAGAACGGAATCGTAGGCATGCCAGGAACTAAACCTAACATCGCCATAACTGCTGCCGCAAACGTGAGAGACTTTGAACTCTGCGTAAATTGCGAAATAATTTCGGAGCCCAAATTTCCAGAAGAAGCCGCACGCGTCACGATAATACCAGAAGCTGTTGAGATCATGAGCGCTGGAATTTGGCTCACTAGACCATCACCAATGGTGAGCTTCGTGTACGTGGTAAGCGCCTGCGATACATCCATATCGAGCATGGCAACACCAAGGATCAAACCACCAATAATATTGATTGCAGTAATGATCAAGCCAGCAATGGCATCACCGCGCACAAACTTGCTCGCACCATCCATCGCACCATAAAAGTCAGCTTCACGAGAAATATCACGGCGGCGTTTTTTTGCATCGGCTTCCGTGATGATGCCAGCATTCAAATCGGCATCTACAGCCATCTGCTTTCCGGGCATTGCATCTAAAGTAAAGCGGGCTGCAACTTCTGCAATACGCCCCGAGCCTTTTGTAATCACCACAAACTGAATGACAACTAAGATCGCAAACATGATGAAGCCCACCACCAAATTGCCCGCAGTCACAAACTCACCGAAGGATTGAATCACCTTGCCTGCAGCGCCCTGCGAAAGAATCAAGCGGGTAGATGCAATATTGAGGGCTAGCCTAAACAATGTGATAACAAGCAGCAAACCAGGAAACACAGAGAAGTCGAGAACCTTATCGAGATACATGCTGATCATCAAGATCAATAACGCAATGGAAATATTGAGCGCAAGAAGAATATCGAGTAGCCATGTTGGCAGCGGGATAATCATCATAACGACGATACCCACCACACCAAGGATGATTACCGCATCCTTGTGCTTGGCCATATTCTCAAGGCCTAACATGGTTTTTAGTTGTTCCATGAAAGTCGCAGATCCCTTATTCAATTACCTGTTGTACGCGAATAATCGTTGGCAGAGTAAGCCCCGTTCCTCGACCAATCTTGTTGCCCTGGGCATCGAGACGAACAACCTCACCGGCACCACGATCAGAAACCCAAGCACCACCATCTAACGTGAAGGTGGATATAAAAGCTGGCGACATAAAACCGTCCACCGAAAGGCCATCGCTAACCGTATGGTTTCCACTGATACTCTTAGAGAAACGGAACACCTTCTCCGCGAGAATATCGGTTACCCAGCATACACCGCCACCCGCAGAAAGCGAATTTGCAAAGGAAAATCCTGTGATGCGCGCATGCACAACTCCAGAAGTATCCATCACAGTCACACGCGAGCTATCGGCAATCCACGCATAGCCTGCGACAGGATCAAAGCTAACGACAGTAGGGCGTTTAAATCCAAAGGTTGAATCTTGAAATATCTTCGGCTTCGCAGCACCGCTGCGCACAAAGCCAACAGAGTTTTGCTCGGGGCTAACAAACCAAACAAGATCCTTGGCAAACTGATCAACCGACAAACCCTTCACAGGGCCAGGAATGGTATAGGAAGAGCCTATCGAAGCAGCCCCAGAGTCCGCAGCATTCACACTTACACTTTGCAATTTGCTGTAGGTAGTATCACCAGAGGTATGATCAAAAGCGGACACCCAAACCCTGCGCGAATCCACATCAACTGCAACAGAATAGGGGGATTTGAAATTTGCAGAATCGCGTTTTAATAGGCGTCCGTAGGTGTCGTATTCGTATAAGCGATTCGATCCAATATCCACGGCCCATACTTTATTTTGAATGGTCGTATTCGAGTTTAATACTAAATCACTCAATTCATTGAATGGACCAGCCACGCGTGCGACTTCGCTTCCCTTAGGCGAGAACTTTACCAACTGCGTTCCCGACACCACCCATGCAGAGCCAGCTTCGTCGTATACGATTAATTGCAGTTTGTATTCGCGAGTGCCATAACCACCTTTATCCGTTAATATCAACGGCAGAACAGTATCGATAATATTATTGGGCGCAGTCCAAACCCAGCTCCACAAGGAATCTTTTTGATCCTTGGTTACCAAGGTTCCCACACCATCGGGCCACTTGATATCTTGCACGGGAAACGCTGTATTGTATGCATCTGAAAAACGGAAACGAATTTCTGTGCGCTCACCAGGATGCACGGCAAGCGTAATGGTAGAATCACCGACCTGTGAAATGCTATCGACCCAAACAGAGTCGATCTTTGGCAAAATATTTTTGATCTCTACAACTTCCACAGAAGATTCTTTGCCATTGATCACGACACCAATCGTATCAAGGTAATGATAGGTGGTGTCATAAACAGAGACCGTAGTCGCAGTCGTGGAAGTAGACGAAGAAGACTTGCTCGTTGATGCGCTACTTGCTGCAACAGTTTTCGTAGTTGTATCAATCTGCATGGTTGGCTTGGGTAAGCTCTCCCAATGTAGATACACAGTGTCACCAACAATATTTGCACCCGACATCAGCGTGTCGCGAATCGCAATATCAGCCTTACCTGTTTTCCAACGAATGGAGTTCATATCCGTTACACCCGCTTTGAGCTTGATGTACACCTTGAACAAGCCTCCGTTGTAAAGGTATGCGCCAGTAACTTTATCTTGAGTCCCTTGCACAGTAACGGTCACTGCGGGAGCTTTGCTGAACATAGAACAGGCTTGAACAAAAAGTCCAGCCAAAACAAATGCTAAGATGAAAAAGATCTTCATGTATAAGCCGCCTTTCGTTGGTCCATATTGAAAACATAAGCAAGAACTTCGGCAACGCTGGTAAAAAATTCTTGAGGAACCTCTTGCCCAACCTCTATATGATCGTACATACCACGCGCAAGCGCTTTATTTTCGACGATAGGAATATTGTGCTCTTTGGCAATATTGCGAATATGCTCTGCGATTAATCGCTTTCCTTTGCCCACCACAATGGGCACTTGATCCTTTCCGCGATCATAGCGAATCGCAATGGCGATAAAGGTTGGATTGGTGATCACAACAGTCGCTTTGGGAACCTCATGCATCATAAATTTCTGATGCATCTTGTACATGGCTCTTTTGCGAGCTTGTATTACCTGCGGATCACCCATGGTGTTTTTATTTTCGTCCTTGGCCTCTTGCTTGGTCATCTTTAAATCATTAAAGGTCTTTCTCTTTTGGTAGATCCAGTCAGCAAAACCAAGGATGAGCAATAGCAAAACAACTTTCCAAAGCATTTCCCAAGAGATATCGAGAATCAAGCGAATGATTGCATTCAAATCCATATCTGTGCTTGCTAAAATATCATCAAAGCGTTTTGCAATACAGTCGTAGGCAACCCAAGAAATGACAACCATCTTGGCAATTCCCTTGAGTAGTTCAATCCAAGCTTGGCGAGAAAATATTTGCGTAATCGCACTCCAGCTAAACACCTTGGATAGATCAAATTCAAGGGGCTTCGTAGTGAAATTGATTCCCACCTGAACCAAGTTGACAGCAAGCCCTGCACCCAGCAACACCAGCAAGATGGGCCACAGCATATCGAACATTTCTTTGAGTACATGAGCGCTTAAAAAGAAGAACCATTGATCGGTAGGCTCAGCGACATTGCGAAGATTCCCAAACACCTCGCGCATAAGGCCAAGAGATGCTTGCGTAAAGTCTGCACCAAAGATTGCGATCGCAGCAACACCAGCCAAGAGTACCACCGACGAATTAAAATCCATGGACATGCCAAGCTGTCCACGATCCTTTGCCTCATCAAGTTTTCGGCCTGAGGGGTCTTCGGTTTTGTCGTCGTTGTCTTCAGCCATGAGTTGCCCCATTGCGTAACATGTACGAGATCCCTTCGAGCACCTGTTTGAAGTTATCGTCGAAAAGCATGGTCATCAAAGGAAACGATTCCCATAGGATTACAATGCCGATCACAACTTTCAAAGGAACCGCAACGATCCACACGTTCATCTGCGGCATTACGCGAGCAGTCAGTGCCATACCAAGCGTCGTCATCAATAACGCAATCATGCAAGGTGCCGCAAGCTTTACGCCGGTAACTATCGCAGCGGCAGACATAAGGCACAACACACGTGCGACAGGCAGAAAGTCCCAATTAAAATGACCCAGCGGAATATACTGGAACGAATCCAAGAGAACTCGAATAAAGTAGTAATGGTACCCTCTAACCAAAAAGAAAAGAGAAAAAATGAGCAGTAAAAGTACGGTCAATTCATCGGCAGATTCATCTTGAATTGGGTCGCTCGTTCCACCCATTGAAATACCGATATCGCGCGAGATCAAAAAACCGCCGACTGCGATGAAGTGAAAGATATAAGTGCATGTGAAGCCAATGAGCAAACCAATGATTACCTGCTCAAGAACAAGAATGAAAAAGAAGATGGGAGAGTTGCCAATGACAAATCCAACCGCAGGCAATTGTGGATAAGCGATCAATGCTAAGAAAAAGGAAAGGCCAATCTTTACTGTGTTTGGAATAACACTCGAACTCGCCAAGAATGGCATGATATAGATCATGCTCAGGATACGCACCAAGGCAAGCGAAAAGAGCTCAACAGTCTCCACGCTTACATCTAGGTTTGATGCGATTGCATTCAGCATGCGAAACCTACGGAACTAATGTGGGAATTAGCCCCATCAGCTCCACAAAAAAATCGCGAAACAATTGCACCATGGTCGGCAAAAAGAAAAGCAGCACCAAGGTCACAGCAACAATTTTGGGAATAAACGTCATCGTCATTTCATTGATGTGCGTCATCGCCTGAAATAAGGACACCACAAGACCCACCACCAAAGCAACGATTAGCATTGGCCCACTCAAATACAACATGAGCATCATCGCTTTGCGCCCAATATCAATCACCATTAAGTCTGTCATCGCTGTCCCTTAATGAAAGCTCATGAGAGTCTGTTGCACAATGAGATTCCACCCATCCACCATCACAAATAG
>Ga0302272_1000536_pt1 | contig 17153 bp, 33 predicted proteins | sample III_Bog_N1_2_FD_198772 | JGI IMG/M metagenome (GOLD analysis project Ga0302272, IMG submission 198772) | Peat permafrost microbial communities from Stordalen Mire near Abisko, Sweden - III_Bog_N1_2 | ecosystem: Environmental > Terrestrial > Soil > Wetlands > Peat | place: Sweden: Abisko...
ATCTATGAGCCTATGGCGGGAGATGATGCTATAGCTAATATACTCAGAGCCAACGACTACAATGTAATTACAGATGACATAAGAACCACCGGGAAAGACTTTCTTGATTTTACAGGTACAGTTGATTATATAGTTACAAACCCTGCTTTCAGTATCTTTACTGAGACGGCGCAGAAATGTGATGAGGTTTGTCAATTTGGCTACACGCTATTGGGCAAAATGAACTTTTTTGCTGCCCATAGCCGAACAGAGTTGAATCTTTGGAGGCACTTAAAACATGTCTACATATTTGATAGGCAAGTAGACTATAGGACTCCTTACAGGGAAGACGGCGCCTATTGTGTGGGGAATTTATGTACCTGCTGGATGTGTTTTGACAAATCATGGGATAAAGGTTTCTGGAATACGTCTATTATGGATGTACAGAAATGGGCTACTTTAGGTAGTTATGAGAACTACCTCAAGAAAAACCTATGCTAATGAAGCCTCTCGGAGTACCTTACATAGACAAAAAGATCCAGAACAAGTTCCGTTTTGGGTCTTGGGCACTTAAAAACAACAAAGTGTGGCACCTCTACAATGAGTCCAAGTATATACTAGGTATGCAACTAGTTAATGATCGTTCATACCAGAGGTTCTGCTATATACTCTACAGGAAGCACTGCTCCTTCCATACTGCATTTCGTTTCCCTGAAGATGTTGTTTGGCATGGATATGGAGAAGCTAAGAAAAGTGGCTTGACGATCTGCCCAAAGTGTGCTAAAATATGGAAAGAACGGTATGGGAAGGCTTATAAGGAAGTCCTGCAGAAGCAGAGGGAAATAGGCCAGAAACGTGCCGAGAAACTAAGGAAAGAGAAGGCGAAAGAGCCTAGTTGGAGAGATCGTTAAAGGAGGTTCTGAAGTGTTGATACAGGTAGATAAAGAAGATTGTGTCTGGCTAAAGGAAGCATCTTGGTATAATAATAACTATTATAAACTTCCTTTCAAAGTAAATGGCTGCAGGTTCCTATATGAGGAGTATGATGGTGCAGAGGAATTCTGTGGGAATGTTATAGGGGAATTTATAGAGGATGAATTTGTTCCTGTATGGTATTTACATCAGATAGATTATTCAGAATACTTTCAAATAGATTCTGAAACTATGAAAGATAAAAATGAATGGACATAAGGGGGGCTATTATGGATGAATTAGTAGTTGGTAAAATGTACTATGTGAGCGACGCTGGCATTAATGCTGCTGAGTTTAAGCGTTCTATGAAAGTGAAAGAGTGTCTGTGTAAATGCACTAGTAAACGAGGTAAGTTCAAAGTCAGAGAAGGTGTTTACAGATATATGAATTATTGGGTTGCCGAAAAGGAGGCTAAGATGAAAAAGAGAATCAGTGACACACAGGTAGCAAATTATTTGGAAATGTACAAAGATGTCCCCTATACCTATATAGGGGACATCATGCTGGATCTTCAGGATGCCAGAAAGGAACTGGAAGAGGCAGAAAAGGATTCTGTGTGGTGGGATGCGCCAGAGGATGCCGCTTTTGCTAGTGTGCATCATTGTATTACTTCAGGACAACCATATGCACCAGATGTAGCACATTTTTACTATAGAATTCTTCCCAAGACCCCTAAGCAGGAGCTTATTGATTCGTTTGCAGAGAAGAATGCTTTGGCTATGAAGTGTTCCGGGCTGAACAAGGAGCTGCTTGAGGCATTCTATGAGGAGGTAAAGAAATGAAGCCCCTTGACAAGTAGCAAGGGGTTGTGGTAGGGTTCTCGTCCCACCTTCGGGTGGGATTTTACGTCTTTAGGAGGGTATATATGCAGAAAGCTATTATTGTCAATTGCAACGAAGATAGCAGAAAAACAGAGGACTTGAACGATTTGTTGTTTGATGGGTGGAGGGTTATTAGAACAGAGCAATTCAGACCTGCTGTTGGTGGTACTAATGGTTCATGGCTTGCTGGATCAGTTCTTGTTATAGTGGAGAAAGAATGAACTATTTCCCCGATCAGGTGTTTATAGGACTTCAAGAGACTCCATCAGAAATTAGCCTCGTTATCCCTCTAGCGGGGTGTTCGCATCATTGTGTTGGATGTCATAGCCCACATCTGCAGGATAAGAATGGTGGAGAAGTATTGACTGAAGAAAGATATCTTAAATATCTTCAGCAGTATAAGGACAAAGCCTCTTGCATCTGTTTCTTTGGCGGGGAATCTCACGGAGTTACTTTGGCTGTGTGGGCTGGGATTGCGCATGGATACGGGTTCAAAACGGCTTTATACTCAGGATTTGATTTTGAAGAGATACAGGGGGGTTTGTTTGACGGACTCCTAAAAGGACTGGCTGATTGCTTCGACTACGTGAAATGTGGCAGTTACGTTGAAGAATTAGGCGGTCTTGATATGATTGAGACCAATCAGGTGATGTGGAAGAAAGTAGAGGATTACTGGGTCAATATTACCAGTGAATTCCAGAGGTATAACTATGTTTAAGCATTTTCAGGATTGGATTAACAGGAATAGGGCAAAGAAGTGTAAGAAAGCGCTTAGCAGGGCTTATATAGACTACATGTTCGGCAAGATGATTTTTGAAGGGGAAGAAAGTAGTATTCAAGGATTGTTCTCGGCTAGTGCCGTAGAAGGTACGCCTAAGACCAAAGAAGAGATTCTAGCTGATTTGAAACATGCAGCAAATATGATGAGTAGACGAGCTGGGAAATAAGGGAGGTAAGGTACGAAGATAGAGATTAGCGGATTTGAGGTTCTCGTAGACGATGAGGATTTTGAAAAGATTAGTAAGTTTAAGTGGATAATTGATAAAAAGCGCATAGAGAAAAAGGGAGATTATAAGATCCAGACAAACTATTGTTATCCAGATGGTTCTCATAAAACAATTATATTAAGTAGATATATTATGGGAATACATCTATCTGGTGGGTTGTTTGTAGATCATATAAGTGGGAACACCTTAGATAATAGGAAATCCAATTTACGACTATGTACCAATATAGAAAATTGTTGGAATTCTCAAGTTCCTCGAAACAGTACTACTGGTTATAAAGGAGCATGTAAGGAAAACAATAGGTATAGATCCTATTTTACATATATGGGTAGACGTCATAATCTAGGATACTATGACACACCAGAGGATGCAGGGAGGGCATATGATAAAGCAGCATTGTATTATTATAGAGAATATGCCAGAACAAACTTTCCAAAAGAGGGATACACTGAAGATGATTTAGAGTGGGCGCATCAGTATGTAGAAAACCTTACATTGAAGAGAAATAACAAATCTTCTAAGTATAGAGGAGTCACAAAACACACACGTAGTTGGCAGGCATATGTCTCAAAAGATAGAAATAGGCTAACATTAGGATCTTATAAAGCAGAAGAAGATGCTGCTAAAGCGTATGATAGAAAGGCGTTAGAATTATGGGGAGATGATGCTAAATTAAATTTCCCTAAAGAGAACTATATAAAGGAAGGCACAGAATGATTCAACTTAGTAAGCAGCAACTCAAGGACAAGCAAAACTTCATCATGAAGTATCTGGGGGAGGGGAATAATGCAACTCTCTCTGAACTAGACCCCAATAGTAATGTATCTCATAAGACCATTGCTACTATGGAAGGGGAAGTGAATAAGGATGTTCATGTACAGATGAATCGCTACATCCTTGGTGAGAAGATTCAAGAAGTCTTTGGTAAGAAGGTGATGAAACAGTATTATAAGGATCTTGAGACACATGTAATATATAAAAATGATGAGTCCTCTCTAAAGCCCTACTGTATGGCTCTATCTCTTGTGCCTTTCATTTATAATGGTGCGTCCTCTTTGGCAGGGGATTCAAAACGTCCTGAACATCTTGCCTCTTTTTGTGGATCATATGTGAATCTGATGTATGCCCTTGCAGGACAGCAATCTGGTGCAATCGCGGATATCAGTTTGCTCACCTATTTCCATTACTTTGCTAAGAAAGATTTTGGTGCAGATTATCTCACTACTAATTATAAGGATGTAGAAAACTATTTCCAGCAGATTGTGTATAGTATTAACTCCCCTGCTGGTGCTCGTAACTTCCAGTCTATATTCTATAATACCTCTATATTTGATAGGGATTACTTCAATGCAATGTTCGGTGAGGCAATGTACCCAGACGGAAGTAAACCTGATTATGATGAGGTGAAGGAACTCCAGAAGTATTTTCTGAACTGGTTTGGAGAAGAGCGTCACAAAGCTATTCTTACATTCCCGGTGCTAACCGCTTGTTATTTGACTAAAGACAATGCTCCGAAAGATCTTGAATTTCATGATTTTCTTGCAGAGCAGATGGCTAAGGGTAATTCTTTTTTCCACTATCATTCAGACAAGGCTTCAGCACTTTCCTCGTGTTGCAGACTTAGGAATGAAGTAGAAATGAATCCATTTGCATATAGTCTTGGTGGAACTGGAATGATGACAGGATCCCTGTCTGTCATTACTCTGAATATGAATCGAATTATTCAGAAGAAGATAGATTTGAAGTCCAAGGTACAGGATGTGCATAAATATCTTATTGCTTTCCGTATGCTTATTCAGGATTTTGAGAAAGCTGGTATTCTTCCTGCCTATAAAGAGGGATACATTGCAATAGACAAACAATATGTCACCGTGGGTATCAATGGAGTAGTAGAAGCAGCGGAATATCTGGGATACGATATCACTAATAATGAACCTTACAAAGAGTGGATAAAGTCTGTATTTAAGACCATATCTGATGAGAACAAGGCAGGTGCTAAACTTTATTCTGCTATGTTGAAACGTCCTGTGATGATTAACAGTGAACTTATTCCTGCTGAGAACGTGGGGGTAAAGCTGCGGAAATGGGACACTAGGGACGGCATTAAGTCTAAACGAGAATGCTATAATAGCTATCTCTATCGTTCTGAAGATACAGATATGGATATCTTTGACAAGTTTGCTCTTCATGGTGGAGACGTTCTTGACTATCTGGCTGGAGGCAGTGCCGTTCACCTTGCATTAGCAGAGATTCCTAATAAGGAAACTTGGAAGAAGATTATGCTTCAAGCTATTAAGTATGGTTCTTCATACTGGACGGCTAACATTAAATCCACATACTGTAATAAGTGTGGGTATATTGACATGAATACTCGCAACGCCTGTGTTAAATGTGGATCCACTGATGTAGATTATCTAACAAGGGTCATCGGATATTTGAAGAAGATCAAGTCCTTCTCTGCTGCCCGTCAGAAAGAAGCTGGATTGCGTTTTTATCATAAGATTTAGTCCAAAACCGCTTGACAAGGGCACCTACTTCGTGGTAGAATGTCCTTGTTGAGTGATTTTAAGGAGGTATGAGTATGGGTAATTTTATAGTACTTACAAAGGAACTTGAGCTAGATACGGTTGCTGGAGCACATATTTCTTCTTGTAATAAAGAAGCACAAGCACTGGTCAACCTACTTATGATTCCTGTGTCATTTAGGTTTAATGACGAGAAGCATACAGTTTATCCGTCATATAAAAAGTAGATTAAGGTTTCTTCTGGATAGTAGCTCAGTTGATGAGAGCAAGGTTCTTATAAAGCAGAGGTCGGTGGTTTAAGTCTACCCTATCCCATATTTTATTTTGTAAGGAGTGTAACTAATGCGACTGTACTTTCAGAAACTGTATCCAGAATCTATTCTGCCTACGTTTGGTCATGATGACTTTAACAATGCGGGGTTTGATTTCTACTCCCTCCACGACATCACCATCGCCCCGCATGGCTTCGCCATTATAGGCACGGGTGTAGCGTGGGATGGGGTAAGAGCAACAAGTAATTTCTGCCAACCCTGTCGTGAAAAGTGTTATATTGAAGTTCGTGCCCGTTCTGGTTTGGTATTTAAGGACAACATAGAAGGTACTTGTGCAGGTATCATAGACTCAGGTTTTTGTGGGGAAATTAAGTACAAGGTTTTTAATAAGAATGGATTTCCGTTTGTTATTAAAAAAGGATATAGGTTTGCTCAAGGTATCTTTCATGTAGAACCTTTGTTTGACATTGGAGAAACTACCACTATAGAAGAAACCTCTCGGGGAGACCAAGGTTTCGGGAGTTCTGGTAAATGATGGATAGAACCATGTGTACAGACAATGAATGCCCTTATAATGGCATGTGCATGCGTTGGTCTACTTCAAGCAATGTAGAGTGGCGTTTTACAGAAAGTCCTCGTAAAGGGGATAAGTGTGATATGTTCTGGGGTAGGAATCAACAGAACATTATGGATAAGTTGGAAAGCATTGTAAAAGGAGAAGATAGATGACGAGTGTAGAAACAGCAAAGAAGCTAATTGACTCTAAAGGCGTATGTAGTGATGTGGCCTGCATAACAGATGAGTGTCCTTGTAGAGCAGTGTGCAAGAGGGAAAATTCAGATACAGAATCCCTAGAGGCAGTACAGATTTGCCAGCAGTTTCTTCTTGAACATGCGGCAGAAGAAGCCTCAAAGTTGCCTCTGTATTCCAATCCCGTAAATCATCCCAGCCATTATGCTTCTGGAGGGATCGAGTGCATAGGGGCTATACAAGCTTCTATGACTCAGGAAGCTTTCTGTGGATATCTTAAAGGAAATGTAGAAAAATATCTTTGGAGGTACGAGAAGAAGGTTGCTCCAGCAGAAGACCTAAAAAAAGCGTCTTGGTATCTTACTAGGCTTATTGAGGAAGTAAATGATAACACTCCGAATTCTTAATGAAGAACCCCTTGAGGATCTTAGAGAGGCCATCGCCACTACGATAGGCAAAGATCGACTCAAGGATTGGAAGCCAACTGATAGTCTACATAAGGATCTTTTTAGGTACTATGCAGAGCTTTTCATTGCAAACCACAGTATTGTCCGTTCTGTGCATTTCCGTATCAAGATAGACAATGCTCGAAAGGATGTCACTCGGCAACTCCTTCGCGCAACCAAGGGGCATCCGCAGCCCTTCGTTGAGTCAAGTAGGCCTGATTGGACTGGTGTTTCTCGGGATGAAAATGCTACCAATAGGTTTACTTGGGATCATACTCCAGAATCCTTTATAGCTATGGCACAGCAGAGGCTTTACTACAGGACTATGAAAGAAACTCGGCAGGAGACACTTGACATTATTCAAGCTATGTGGGATAGTGGGGAGCCTTTGCTGGAAGCAGTTGCGTTTTGTTCAGTCCCTTCCTGTGTGTTTCAGATGGGATGTCCAGAAGGAAAACAGTGTTGCCATTGGATTGATGACGGATTAGATGTTATTCCTATGGATCTTTGGAGACGTAGAGAATGGTTTAACGAGTGGCGTAAGGAGGTTAAGAAATGAAGAAAGCAGTAGCTGAGTTGGTGCTGAAGATTGAGGATTCTTATGGAGACAAGCAGTTTGAGGTTTTGTCTATTGTAAAGAATGCCGAAACAGGTAATTATACTGTAGAGGAGGATAAATGAGAAAATTTAAGAAGGGTAGTCTTGTAGAGTATACAGGGGCTACTGAGTATGGTCTTGTCTATGGGATGAAGGGAGGTGTGCTTGGTTATCCCAAAAAGGGTGAAACTAATCCCGGTGTATCTTTTGTCCGTGGCAATATGGATGTAGTTGTTGCCTTCCCTGATACAGTAAGGAATACATGGGACTGTAATGGACTTGCTCCTGACGGGAACGGGCTTTATATCAGGGAATGCTACCTGAAGAAGGTAAAGGAGAAATAGATGACAGACTATGGTGTGTTTACCCAGAAAACATGGAGTCATGCTATGGCTTGTGCGATGTCTTTGGAGTCTGCTTCCCATGAGGTGGGCGGCGTAACTCCCGCCATGAGTATGACCCTTGGTGATTTTATTGCTAATTATGGGCGTAACGGAGTTATATTCTCTATATCAGAGGATAAACGAAATGAGATTCAGGATTCTGACAGAACACAGGAGGCTAAATGAAGAATTTTGGAGTAGATCCAAAGGCAGATTCCGAGATCGACAAGAATCATCTTGAGGATGAATGTGTTCTGCGTCCGCAAATGTACTACTTCTATGCTATGCAGCTTGCAGAGGCAAAGAATGAACTGGATGTAGCTAAGAGTAATCTTGATGCTACTATTGCTCGTAGGAGTGCTTATTACTACAATAACCCCGTAGACGGTATTAAGACTACCGCAGACGGCATGAAAGTTATGGTAGGTAATGACACAGAGATTCAGGAGGCACAGGATGCTGTAGATAAGAAACAGGCCGTAGTGAATGTGCTCTACCCACAGGTAAGTATGGTGGAGATGACAAAGGGCTGTTTAGACAACTTGGTGAAATTGTCTTTGGCACGTTACTATAACGAAAGCGAAACAGATACATCAGGACAGACACGACTCAAAGATACGATGAAACGATAAGGAGACAAGAATATGGCATATGATTTTAGCAATCGCAGAGAGATTAAGAGTTCTAGTGGTGGGTTTACCAATGCACTTGACCTGAGTGGGCTTACAAAGAAACCCGAGTTTTTCAAGCTCAAGGCTGGGCCTAATAAGTTTGATATTCTCCCCTATGAGATTTCGTCGAACTTCCACCCACTTGTAGCATCTAAGGCGCTTTCCAAAGGGGATCCTGACTACAACCTGACGTTGTGGGTACATACCGATGTAGGCCCGAGTAAGGCCAAGTATGTTTGCCCCAATAAGAACTATGGAAAGCCCTGCCCCATCTGTGAAGCCCAGAGTAAGGCTAAGGAGAATGGGGATAAGGATACTGCTGATGTACTCTTTCCGAAGCGTCGTGTGTACTACAATATCGTAGACGCTATGGATCGTGAAAAGGGTGTTCAACTCTTTGAGACCAACGTAAAGTATTTCCAGAAGCCTCTCGAAGTGGCTGATGAAGATGCCCGTAAAGACCCCGATCAGGAAGGCTACACCTTCTTCGCGGATCCTAAAGATGGTGGGCGCTCTATCAAGGTTTCTGGCTCTGCTGAGAAGTTTGCTGGGCATGACTTTGTTCAGGCCACCAATATCTCCTTTGCCAAGCGCCGTGATGGAATCGAAGAGCTTCTTGACGAGGTAATCCCTCTGGATAGGTGCATCAAACTCCTTTCCTATGAGGAACTGGAATCTGCTTTCATGGGCGGTATTGATGAGGATATTGAGGACGAAAAGCCCGAAGAAAAACCCGTCAAGAAAGCCGCCCCTGTAGAGGAAGAGGAAGTGCCTCCCAAGAAAGAGGTCAAGGCCGATGGATGCCCGAATGGGCACAAGTTCGGCAAGGACTGGGGAGAGTGCAAGGAATGTGATGATTGCACTACAGATGTTTACAAGGCTTGCCGCAAGGCTTCACGCGAATAAGGGGGATAGCCCGTGGGTATAAAAGCCTACGGGCTTATTTAATATGGACGATAAAGCACTCAAAAGACTGCAGAAGGAACAAATGGCAAAGAAAGAAATAACAGAGGGCTCTCCAATCATTTACTTCGATACTGGGCACACCCTCTTAAATTTGGTTACAGGAGCTGGCGAGAAGGCAGGATATGGCATGGGGATTATGTCCTCTACCATATACAGGGATCACGGCCAGTCCGGTGCATCAAAGTCCTTCAAAGCAACTGAACTTATTGCTGCGAACTACCACAAGTACAAGGATAAGTTCAAATACCGTTATATGGACGTTGAAAATGGCAACACCATAGACACTATGTCTCTGTATGGTTTTGATATGATTACTCCTCCTAAAAAGGGAGACCGCCCTGTTGTAACTGCTGAAGATTGGGATTATGACCTTCACAAATGGCTTGATACTATTCACCCTGAAAACGGGGAATGTGGTGTCTATGTTCTCGATTCCCTTGACTCTCTTTCTTCTGTGGATACAGAGGATCGTAAAGAAGAAAGGCGTAAATCCTATGACAAGGATAAGGAATTTGATTCTGGAACTTACGGCATGGGGCAAGCCCGGTATCTTTCACAGGAATTCTTCCGGGGTCTAACAGCAGAACTTAAAGCAAAAAATGCTATGCTCTATATCATCAGTCAGGAACGGGATGCCGTTAATGCTGGTATGTATGCCCCTAAGTGGACTGTGGGGGGTGGTAAGGCAGTTTCATTCTATGAATCGGTACGTGTGCGTTCCATTCTCAAGCAGAAGGAAGAGCAAGAAGGTCGTGTTGTTTCTGTTGTAGTTCAAGTAACTGCTGAGAAGGTTCGTAATCCCCGTCCGTTCCGTAGTTGCTTTGTAACTATTCACTTCACCTATGGACTTGATTCTGTGGCCGATGAAATTGACTTCCTATTTGATCTGCGCTCTCCTGATACAGGAAAGCTCCTTAAACGAGCAGAAAGTGTAGTATGGGATGATAGTGCTGAAATGACTCGGGAAGAACTCATTCAGTATATTCATGAACATAAACTGCGGAAAGAGCTTAAGCAACGTGTTATAGACAGATGGAATGATATTGAGGATTCCATTGCTATCAAACGCCCAGCTAAGTTTGCTGATGAGGAGGACTAAATGAACCGGTTTACGCTTGCAGGGATCACTCCAAATAAGAACGAAGACACCATGCCAGATCCAGATGACTATGATGATGTATGTGCCTATGCAGATGCTGTAGAGAACTGTAATAGTAGTGCTGTTGGGCGTGTCATTGATGTCATGGGGAGTGATGCTACTTATCTCTGTGGAGAACATGCCCTTAGACACATCTCTGACGAATCTTTCCGACTGCTTATGGACTACTTGAGTAAATACGACGCTATGCTTCGTGGTGAAGTGTAGTGCCTAGAATCAAGAAAGAAATTCTCCCTCCAGAGCATTGCACTTCTGTGAAGGATTATGAACAGAGTAAATATTGGGCCGCTAAGTCTAAGAAGCTATTAGAGCCAAAAGACTTAATGTGCCCTGTTTGTGGTCGGAAACGCTGGCTATGGATGCCCAGAAAGAAGAAGTGGAAGTGTATTCGTTTTGTGTCCCACCATACTGCATATAGTCACTGTCCTAATGAACAAGAAAAGGACATACTGGTCATTTGTTGGCAGTGCCACGATCTCTTTCATTTATTACTCCGTCTGGAAAAGTGGGGCGGCGTGTTTGCTGAACTAGGCCAAATAGCGAGAAGGGTCTTTAAGTACGAGGGAATCCAGACATTTAAGCCTTGGTAGCTGTTGACAAGAATTAGTTTTTATGATAATATACCCTATATTGGATAAACTGAAATAATCCCGTATGGGGTATGTTTCTATTTAGGAGTAAAGATTGGACGATCAAGAACTGAAACGTAGAATCCTAGAGCTACTGGCTGCTGGTGATCTTACGAAGCAGCAGATTAAAGACACACTATGGGTAAAAAGTGAAAAGACACTAAACCTCCTCTTGAAAGAGCTACAAGTGGATAATTTGATCTATAGGCACGGTGCTATTTATAGTATTGCTAAACCCATAGAGAAGCCTAAGAAACCAGCTACTAAAAAGGTAGCACCTAAATCCCGTTTCTTAGTAGAAGGTTTACTGCGCATAATGTTTGGCCTAGTCGGCATAGGCACTACTATAGTTGGTATCAGGAATACAGCAGTTTTTACAGCAACAGTATTTCCCGTACCGTTCTGCTATATTCTCTCGGGTGTTATAGCCTTATTTATGATAGGGGCTATTCCTGCTGTTATCTATCTTTGGGGCCATGGCAGGAAGAACTTTGCTTGCACACTTACTCCTATCTGGCTCGTTGTAACGCTGTTCTCTATGTTCTGCACTATAGAAGGTATGTATTCTATTCAGAAAGACAACTTTATTGAGTCAGAAACCGTTTCTAATATTGACACAACTAACGAGAAGTTGTATAATGAGTATGAAAAACAGAGTATCTATATACAGGCTCTAATTGATTCTAAGCAAATAACTCTGACTAGGTATAATAATGAGATTGCAATGTATGGCGTAAAAGAACTAACTAAGGATGAACAAAAGGATTACAATAGGCTAGCTAATAACATAGCCTCGGTTGAGACCTATATAAAGCAACAAACGACAGAACTGGCTAAAGTGTCGGAGAAGAAAACAGCTTTGCTTAGTAAGCAGGAAGGTAAGAAGATAGTAGTTAAGAGCTTCTATGAGTGTATAGAGGATATGTGCGGAATCAAAGCATTTCTGTTGCAGTTTATAGTGAGTTGCTTTGCAGCCATTATATTGGATATATTGGGGCCGATCTCTATGAGTTTGGCTATGTATTTGAAGGATAAATAAATGGATTTACAGAAGATGCAAGATGTACTAAAAATGGCTCAGGATTATATTGAGGATGGATCTTTACTGCCTCAAGACATGAGCCATCCTTATTTCCGTATAAGTGCTGCAATAGATGAAGCACTTATTGAGCTTGAGGATGAAGTTGATTATAAAGAAATATATCAAAAACAAAAACTTGTCATTTGCGCGATGAAGAATAACAAAGTAGATTATAAGTTGGTTGCCTTTAGGGATATGCAGAGGAGGCTAAATTATATAAAGCCAAGTAGAGAGTTCCAAACTATACAGGAGCAAAAAGCATTTAATCATGCACTAAATAAAGTTCGAGAGACGGTGGAATTACTTATACATGGGTGTGAAACAGAGAGAAAAACAGTAACCATGTACGAGGTATCGCATGTTTGACACAGATCAAGAAGCAATAGACCTCCTTGTAAGCAAGGGATGGACACTTAGCCGTCAGTTTAACTTCTTCTCTCCTAGGTCGTATGGGGAATGTCCACACGAAGAGAAGCTAGCTATACTGTATCTTTTGAATGAACATGATTTCAGCTATGGAGGTGCAGTATGAAGTATTTTGTTAGTTTCAAATGGATGGACAAAAATTACCAGAGCTATCCTGGTGAGTTTAGTGGGCATACTGTTATAGAACTAGGAGCACCAATCACGTCTTCGGAAGACCTCACGGGTATAGTAGAGACTATTAAACATCAAAATGAGAGAATATATTCTGTAGCAATCGTTAACTGGAGACGCATGGAGGATCCTGAGTAATGCTTAAACAAGTAGAATTATGGAATTTTGAGAGTCATCAGCATTCTATTATAGACATGTCTAATGGTATAAATATATTCTCAGGTTCATCCGGTCAAGGCAAGTCATCTATCCGTCGTGCTATTATGTGGTGTATGACCAATAAGCCTAATGGCAGTGCTATGGTGTCTTGGAGCGCGTTCGACGCTAAAGGAAACCAGAAAGAGCCTTGTCGTATAATCCTCACCTTTGACGATCTTGTTATAGAGCGTCAGAAAGGCCCAGAGCTTAATGGTTATATTCTCAATAATGAGAAGACTCTTGAAGCTGTTGGAACCTCCCTCCCCGATGAAGTTGCTGCTTTACTTAATGTATCTGATATCAACTATGAAGACCAACTTGGGGCACCGTTTCTCCTCTCAGAGTCCTCTGGTGAAGTGGCACGATACCTTAACCGTATTGTAAACCTAGATGAAGCAGATAGATTCCAATCTGAGGTAGAAAGCAAACGGCAGAAGTGCAACAAAGACATCACGATTACAGAAGGGTTGATTAAACGACTGTCTGAGAGTGTAGAGTCTCTTGCATGGCTGGATAAGGCAGACCAGCTCATAGGTCAGATAGAATCAAAAGATACTATCATAGAAGGTAAGGAAACCACTATAAGCAGTATTAAGCAATCTATTACTGATTATGAAGAGCTGTCTCGAAAAATGGATAGTTATCGAGGCATCCCTGAGAAGGCTGCAGCTCTTATCAAGAAGATCGAGTCCTTCAATATAGAGGATAAGATTAAAGAGAAAGAGACTCTTGCTGCTAGTATTGGAAATTTCAGGAAGTATCAGAAGGAAGCTGGGCTTAGTGATGTCATCGAAGAATCCGAACGGAAGGTACGAAAGATAGGCAAGCTCAATATTATCATAGAGGATGCCCAGAAAGATCTTGACAACCTGAAGACTTCTCTGGTACAATACAAGAAGCTCAAAGAAGATTGGCTTGCTAATGAGAAAGAGCTGGGTGTGGCTGAGGCAGAAATGAAACTGAGTTGTATCTGTCCAGTGACAGGTATGAGTTGCACAAGACTAGAAACGCCTGTAGCATTTTAAGGAGTGAAATTATGATAACTGACATTGAAGGTACAAAATATTGCCCCAAATGTGGAGAGGTGAAAAACCTGTCAGAATTTGGGAATGATAAGTATAAGAAATCTGGTAAATGTGTACATTGCAAGGCTTGTAGAAAATCATACAGAATGGAGCACAAAGAACAAGATTTAATTTGGAGACAAAAGGAATATGTAAATATCAGGCGGAACTGGAACAAATGGTATGAGTCTACTGGTAAGTACACGAAACAGGAAAATATGAAATGCTTTCTTAATACCTCTATTGAAGAGGTACACCTTCATATACGATATGATAACCAATCTGGGCATTTCTATGACACCAAAGAAGGTGTTCAATTGATTGAGGTTAGAACTACCAAGAAATACCTAGAAGTCTGGTTGCCTGTGTTTCGTGTGCATTGTAAGGCAAATAGATTAGCATGGTTCATGGCAACAGGAGAATGGGCAGAGCAAGTGGATCACATAGATGGTGATAGAATGAACAACTCCTTATTAAATTTAAGGGCGTGTTCTAATAGAGAGAATGGGTGCAATAAAGAAAAGCATAGAACAGGAGGATTAGTAGGTGCTACATTAGATAGAAACAAAAATAAATGGGTGTCTAGGGTGATGGAAGGAACTGGATATAAACATCTTGGCAGTTTTTCATCTGAAAGAGATGCTAGTTTATGTTATTGTAGATATGTATTAAAACATGGTTTAGTGCGTAGGGAATTTTTGCCAGAAATATTTACAGATGAGGAGTTGGGAATATGAAATATATAGCTATTGCAGATAATCATCTACGCCCAGATCCGCCTATTTGTAGAAAAGAAACTCCAGAAGAATGGGTGATTTTTCAGGAAATGGTTTTGCAGTTTATCGTGGATACTGCCAACCAGTATCAGGCAGATATCCTTTGTGCAGGGGATCTTACTGATAGTCCTCATCTTAGTGATAGTGTTATGTCTATGTTTTTTCGAGTTATGTCTGGGCTTACAGGTAGATTTTACACCATTGGGGGTAATCATGTTTTACCATACAGAAGGGAAGCAAACATATATCAGGCTTCTGTGGGGCTTATAAAAGCACTACACTCTGATAAACTAATTTACTGTGATAGCGAAGAGCATGTAGAGAATTCTAGGTTTGAGCATAGTCACCGTCTTAATGATGAGATTACGCTTATTCACACATTAACATTCAGAACCGAAGATGATATTCCATTCTCTGTAGAGGCTACGACGGCGCAAGGCGTGTTAGACAAATATGATACAAAGTGGTGCATATCAGGGGATATGCATAAACCATTTGTTTATGAGAATGGTGGCAGATATGTAATTAACCCCGGAAAAATGACTGTACAGACTGTGGGGGAAAAAAACGAATGGCCTGTAATATATTTTATAGATACTGATACTAATAAGATTGAAGAAATAAAACTCCCCCACGACCCCTCTCTCATATCGGATGAACACCTTCTACGCAAGCGTGAGCGTGTAGCAGAAATAGAGTCTGTACTGGAAGCTATGAAGTCAGGGAAAACCGACATTTCTCTTGACTATATTAAGAATCTCTATTACTATGTAGAGCATAACAAAGTCTCAGAAGGGGCTATCAAGATTATAGACGAAATAAAGGAAGGTGTAGAATGAAAATTGATTGGGCTAAACTGGACAAAGACATCATAGGCCTTATGGGAACACTCATTGCTGTATGTATTGGGCTTGCGCTTGTATGCGGTGCTGGGTGGCTTCTGGTGTTTGCTGGAAAGGCATTCCTGACTATTCTGGGGGTTCTGTAATGGACACAAAGACGTTTGAATCAATTAAGACTAAGGTAGATATCCTAAAGCAGAAACAGGCTAAAGCTGAGGGTGCTATGGAGTCCATTAAAGCAGACTGGCTCAAGAACTACAAAACTGAGGATATTAGTGAACTTGAAGCTAAACTTGCTGAAATGGAAGAAGATGTAGAAGCAGATACTGCTGATAGAGATAAAGTGTTTGAAGAGTTGAAGGGACTCCACGCATGGCAGTTCGTATAGAAACCTGTTATTGGCATCTTGAAGGTTTTACCTATTGGCCCACCTGTCAGGATGAAGTCAATCGGGGTAAGATGGCTTGGTATATTGCCGGTATCAGAGATTTTAAGTTTTGCCCGTACTGTGGTAAGCTTATAAGGATAAAAGATGAACAACATATCAAAGTATAAAGACTTTACCACAAGGAAACTTGGTGAGCGTTCCCTGCTCCAGAAGCAACTTGCAGAAGCACAAGAGCATCACACTTATCTCAAGGCACGAGCTTTGTCTATCATAGAAGCCCAGACTATTATCCAGAAGATAGCTGTAGAGACACAGACACAGCTACGCTTCAAGATAGAGGATATAGTCAATAAGATACTTGAGACAACCTTCCCTGAGTATTCCTTTGAACTGGAGTATGAAGTGAAGCGTGGTAAGAGTGAAGCTAACCTCAAATTCTACAAGGGAACCCATCAGGTGGATCCTATGGGTAGCGACGGTGGAGGCATTGTCGATGTATGCTGTGTTGCCCTCCGTCTCGCTATCTGGAGTCTATCCGATACTAGACCTATCCTCATTCTTGACGAAGCCACTAAGCATCTCTCAGCTAAGGACGCTCCACGTTTTGCTGCTGTATTTAGCATTATAGCTAATGAACTAGGGATACAGGTTATCATGCCAACCCACTCTGATGCAATCAGGGATGTTGCAGATACCTGTTATGACGTGTGGCTTAAAGGACAAGTATCACAGGTACAGAAACAATGACAGGCAAGGTGGTAGAATATGGGGGAAATTATGGGCAAACACAGTATATTCTTATGCCTATACCAGAAAATCCCCCTACTATTACTGATAAATGGGGGTGGAAGTGGCTATATTTGGGTGTATTAGAAGGTTTTGAAGATGAGTTCATCAGAGTAGCAAAAGCAAATAAAGAGGGCCTAGTAGACATTAGATCTCTAGGCCCTATGCGAAAAGACTACTTCCCAGAACTTATCTAGTTGGCTTCTTGCTTTACAGGGGGGGGGGGTTTCTTCTTCTTGAATAC
>Ga0302272_1000540_pt1 | contig 17113 bp, 15 predicted proteins | sample III_Bog_N1_2_FD_198772 | JGI IMG/M metagenome (GOLD analysis project Ga0302272, IMG submission 198772) | Peat permafrost microbial communities from Stordalen Mire near Abisko, Sweden - III_Bog_N1_2 | ecosystem: Environmental > Terrestrial > Soil > Wetlands > Peat | place: Sweden: Abisko...
TTTTCCTGTGAGCTTTATGCTCACCAATGATCAAGAGAGTGCGGCACGACTGGCACGACTGGAAGTCGAATACACTGAAAAAGCTTTTGTTGTTGCAGAACAAAATGAGACAAAAGCAAATAAGGAACAGACAAATATCATTAACAACACGGCTCAAATGACATTGGACTATGGTTTTCATGATGCCAATGACTTTTTAGATGCACTGCAAACACCGCTCACCTTACCCGCTAAAACGCGTGAGGTTTATTTTTATTTGCCGTACCGTATGATGAGTATTTTCCCAACGGTGGCGCAGTTTAGCAATCTTGATATTATGAATGGCAAAACGATTCGCCAGCCTTTTTTCTTTCAAACCACGCAATTTAAAGATACAGGTAGTAGCCTTAATTTTAGCAGTGGCGTTGTGTTAGATAAAGCCAAAGGGATGCTCAAAATTGGTAGCCAAGAAGTACCTGTTAAAAATTTTATTCAGACAGGGTATACCCCAGAGTTTAAATTGATAAAAGAGCAAAATGTGATTCACCCTGATGGGCATTTTTCAATTATTTACATGCAAGCCTACAACACGTTTCTCATCCTTGATGAAGCGATGTTTAATTCGACTTATATTCAACTCTTTGTTTTGGAAAATTATGATGAACGATTTTTTGAGCCGATTAGTTTAGAGGCATATGCTAAAGTGTATCGGCTTAAAATTTAGCTAAAATAATAAAAAAATTAAAGGGATGATATGATTATTCGTGAAATTCAGCAGTTTGCTGAAGTCAGGACGAGAGCTAGGGCGTATTTGTGTTATCTCTTTACCCGCAACATTCCTAACCGCATGCCTGAACCCAACTTGGATGTTATTAGTGCAAGCTTGGATAAAATTGTCCATGAAGTCGAAGAGTTTGAAGCGCTTTATCTTCTTGATAACACTGGCGAACAGGTGATTAATAATATTACCGATGATCCTCTCCGAAAAGGTGGATTGGGTCAAAATCGTAGTGGTAAGTCCTATTATTACCGAGCAGTACGTGAAAAACGTTGTGTTTTAAGTGATCCTTATCCCTCAACATTGACCAACGATTTAACGGTGACTGCTTCGTATCCTATCTATGATGAACAAGGTGTTCTTAAATTTATTGCCTGTATTGATGTCTCTTTGGAGCATATTCTTAAAATTGCCCATCCTTCATCGTTGCAGTCTGTTTTTGGAAAAACTTCTCAAGTAATCTATACTATTTTTTCACTCTCTTTATTGGCAATTGCCCTGTTATTGCTTTTTAATGGGATGAGAAGTCTTTTTATGCACGGACTTGAATTTAACCTTTTAGATATTAAAGCGATGTTTGAATCTACCATTTTAATTACCCTCTCCTTAGCGATTTTTGATCTGGTGAAAACGATTTTTGAAGAAGAAGTTTTGGGTCGAAATGAACGAGATGACAACGGTGGCATGCATAAAACGATGGTGCGCTTTTTGGGCTCCATTATCATCGCCCTTGCTATTGAAGCCTTAATGCTTGTCTTTAAATTTGCGATTATCGATGCGGCACACATTGTGTACGCGGTCTACCTGCTTGGAGGCGTCACCATGCTCCTCTTTGGACTTGCGTTTTACCTTAAATCAATACCCCAAAAGAGAGATTCATGATAGGCTTGATTGACTACAATATGGGCAACCTTCGAAGCGTCACCAATGCCTTTGAAAAACTGGGTGTTGCCATTGAGATTGTCAAAGATGCAGACACTGTGTCGAAATTTGATAAGATTATTTTACCAGGAGTCGGTGCTTTTAAAGATGCGATGATGTGTCTTAAAGAGCGCAATCTTGATGAGGCGGTGAGAACATTTGCTACGACGGGCAAGCCACTTTTAGGTATTTGCCTTGGGATGCAACTGCTGTTTGAAAGCAGTGTTGAGTTTGGAGAGTGTGCAGGGCTTGGGTTGATTGAAGGAGAGATCGTGAAGTTTGATACCTCACGTTTTGATCAGCGTCTCAAAGTCCCGCATATGGGCTGGAATCAATTACATGTAAATAAAGACACGCCTTTGTTTAAAGGGATGCCTGAGTCCTTTTATCTCTATTTTGTACATAGTTTTCATGCACGTTGCGATGATCGTTATATTATTGGTTCAACAACCTATGGGTATGAATTCCCCAGTGCGGTTCAAAAAAATAATGTGTTTGGTTTTCAGCCACACCCTGAGAAATCCCATGCCAATGGATTGGCAATTTTAAAGAATTTTGTGGAGTTATAATGGATATTTTACCAGCAATTGATCTCAAAGATGGCAAAGCCGTTCGCCTCACTAAAGGGCTGATGGAGAGTGCTAAAATTTATTCTAATGAGCCTTGGGAAGTGGCAAAAGTATTTGAAGAGATGGGCTCATCGTGGGTGCATCTTGTCGATCTAAACGGTGCGTTTGCAGGAGAGCCTAAAAACCTTGAGCAAATTGAAAAAATTCGTCAAAACTGTCATTTAAAATTAGAACTTGGCGGTGGTATTCGAGATGAAGAAACAATTCGTCGCTATATCGATTTAGGAATTGATCGCGTTATTTTAGGCTCTATTGCTCTTAAAAATCCCTCTTTTGTGAAAGAGATGGCTCAAAAATACCGTGTCGTAGTTGGTATTGACGCCATTGATGGCTATGTTGCGGTAGAGGGTTGGGCTGAAAAATCGACGATGAAAGCAACCGATCTTGCGCGCGCTTTTGCCGATGCAGGTGTTGAAGCGATCATCTGCACCGATGTGGGTCGAGATGGAATGCTCAGTGGCGTTAATTTGGATTTTACACTCTCCATCGCAGAAGCTTCAGGCATTGCCACGATTGCGAGTGGAGGATTAAAGAATTTAGACGATATTATTATGCTGAAACAGAGTCAAAAGATTTCTGGCGTCATCGTAGGGAAAGCATTTTATGAGGGGAGCTTAGATTTGCGCGAAGCTTTTGCGTATACTGCAAAAGAAACGCTTTAAACTAAGTTCAAACTAAACTAGGTTAGAATTTAACCAATAGCAATAACTTAACGACAAAAAGGAGTGACATTGAAGCTGCTTGTAGTAGATGATAGCTCGACAATGCGCCGTATTATAAAAAACACACTGCAGAGATTAGGGTTTGATGATGTTTTAGAAGCTGAGCATGGCGTTGAGGCTTGGCAGATTATGGAACGAACTCCTGATATTAATGTACTCATTACAGACTGGAATATGCCTGAGATGAACGGCTTAGATTTGGTTCGTAAAGTAAGAGCAGAAAAAAAATATGAAAGTATGCCTATTATTATGGTTACGACTGAGGGTGGTAAGGCAGAAGTTATTACAGCACTCAAAGCAGGTGTTAATAACTATATCGTTAAGCCATTTACGCCTCAAGTACTTAAAGAAAAACTCGAGGATGTTTTAGGCTAATTTGAATGGAAAAAACCTATAACGAACTTCAAATAACCCCTAGTAGTGAATACCCACTTTTTCTTGACTTTATTATGAGCCTCAGCGATGAGGCTATTGAAGAGAATGAAGGTACATTGATTTTACGCAGTGAAGAGGAATTGCAATTAATCCTTTTTGGTGCTGAAACCTTTGCGAAAGAGCTCTCTTTGGCTTTGGATAAGACCATCACCTTGGATACAAAGCTTTTAGTCAAAGAAAATGAAGATTGGATTGCGCAGTATCGAAACTCTATACAGCCTTTACATGTAAACGACTTTTATATTCGTCCAACGTGGGTAGAGAATCTTGAAGGCAAAAAAAATATCATTATTGATCCAGCCCTTGCCTTTGGCTCAGGGCATCATGAGACGACATATGGTTGTTTAGTGTTATTGCAAAACTATGTTAAAGAGGGCAGTGAGCTTTTAGATGTAGGGTGTGGCAGTGGAATTTTAAGCATTGCAGCACGAAAATGTGGCGCTAGTGTTGATTTGTGCGATACGGATGAGCAAGCAACCGACAGTGCAACACAAAATTTTGAACTCAATCATGAAGTGTTCAATCGCATTTGGACCGGTTCGGTTCAAAAACGTGAAAAAGAGTATGACATTGTTGTTGCCAACATCATTGCGGATGTGCTAATTATGCTAGCCAGTGATTTGAAAAAAGCAGTGAAAGAGGGTGGTTTACTCATTCTCTCTGGTATCTTAGATAAATACGTTGATAAAGTAGAAAGTAAGTTTTCTTCCATGAAATTGGTTGAGAAGTATCAAAAAGAGGAGTGGTTTACACTCGTGTTACAAAGGAATTAAATGAGTCAAAATAATCAAAACGACAATAAAAACGACAAAAAGAATAATTTTTTTAATCAAAATCCACTTTTAATGTTTGCTATTTTTGCCATCGTCATTATTGTTTTATTTAAAAATTTTATGACGGTTTCAGATACTGGTGTTGCTTCAACATTTGGGGCACAAAACAGTGCAACGAAAAACATTAGTTATTATGAACTTAAAGAGATGATTCGCAGTAATAAAATCAGTTATGTTGCAATTGGTCAAACTACGATGAAAGCATTTTCAACAGAAGGTGCTCAAAAAACGGTTTACATTGTTAAAAAAGTCGGTGAAGATGCTACCTTTATTCCTTTAATGGATGAGAAAAAAGTCGGCTATGGTGGATATAATGAATCCAATATCTTAACCGAAATTCTTTTTTCATGGGTACTTCCTGTCTTTGTTTTCTTTGGTATTTGGATGTTTTTGGCCAACAAAATGCAAAAAAATATGGGTGGCGGAATTTTGGGAATGGGTAGCAGTAAAAAACTCGTGAATTCTGAAAAACCAAATGTTAAGTTTGATGATGTTGCAGGGGTTGAAGAGGCGAAAGAGGAAGTCAAAGAGATTGTTGATTTTCTGAAGCATCCCGATCGCTACATGAATTTAGGGGCTAAAATCCCTAAAGGTGTTCTGTTAGTAGGCCCTCCAGGTACAGGTAAGACGTTGCTTGCTAAAGCCGTTGCGGGTGAAGCAAGTGTTCCGTTTTTCTCCGTTTCTGGTTCAAGTTTTATTGAGATGTTTGTGGGTGTAGGTGCCAGTCGCGTGAGAGATCTGTTTGAAAATGCTAAAAAAGAAGCTCCTGCTATTGTTTTCATCGATGAGATTGATGCTATTGGTAAAAGTAGAGCAGCGAACGGCATGATGGGTGGCAATGATGAAAGAGAGCAAACACTTAACCAACTCCTTGCAGAGATGGATGGTTTTAGCTCCGATAAGTCTCCTGTTATCGTCTTAGCCGCAACCAATCGTCCTGAAGTTTTAGATGCCGCACTTTTAAGACCGGGTCGTTTTGACAGGCAAGTGCTCGTGGATAAGCCAGATTTTCAAGGTAGAAAAGATATTTTAAAAGTACACAGTACGGACATAAAGCTTGGTAAAGATATTAATCTTGAAGAGATTGCACGATTGACTGCAGGTTTAGCCGGAGCAGATTTGGCTAATATCATCAATGAAGCAGCACTTTTGGGTGGTCGTAAAAGTAAATCCTATGTCGAACAAGTGGACATGGTTGAAGCAGTCGAGCGTGCTATTGCGGGATTAGAGAAAAAAAGCAGACGTATTAATCCTGAAGAAAAACGTATTGTTGCGTACCATGAAAGTGGTCATGCTTTAATAGCGGAAACAACAAAAGGGGCTAAAAGAGTCTCTAAAGTCTCTATCATTCCAAGAGGACTTGCAGCCCTTGGATATACGCTTAATACACCAGAAGAGAATAAATTTTTAATGCAAAAGCATGAATTGATTGCAGAAGTCGATGTATTGCTTGGTGGTCGCGCAGCAGAAGAAGTTTTCTTAGGTGAAATTTCAACGGGTGCAGGTAATGACTTAGAACGTGCAACGGACATTGTCAAATCCATGGTAAGCATTTATGGCATGAGTGATGTTGCAGGATTGATGGTTCTTGAAAAACAGCGCAATGTCTTTTTAAATGGTGGAACCACGAAAGATTACAGTGACAAGATGGCTGAAAAGCTGGATGAACACATTAAAGATACACTTCAAGCACGCTATGTTCTTGTCAAAGAGCGTTTGGAAGAGTACCGTGGATGTATCGAGCGTGTTGTGGCAAAACTTACGGAGTATGAGACCATTGATGGGATACAATTACGTGAGGTAATTGAAGCATTTGAAGTGGAGTTTAACATTCCTTCAAAGCTCAAAGCATCTCTTGTAAGACATGAATCAGTAAATTCTGAAGAGCAACCTAAAACAGATGCATAAGGGCGTATATACTTCAACGCATATGATTGCGAAAGAGGGATGGAACCAGATCGTTTTGACGTTCATGGTTTTCTTACTTGCTTATGCCCTCTCTTTTGCGCCATGGATATTTTTTGCTCTTTTTCTAGGAACACTCTACTGTTACCGTAATCCTGAGCGCATTAGCGAAGAGGATGATGGACACTGTTTGGTAGCTCCTTTGGATGGTACAATTACAGATATTTCTAAAATCAGTCTCAGTGATGGTAGTGAATCATTACGGATTGTTATTCGAAAATCATTTTGGGATATTGGGATTCTAAGAGCACCTCTTAGTATGGAAATTTTAGATGTGAAAAAACGTTTTGGACTTTTTATGAACGCAACTTCACCACTTTTTTCCAGTTTGTGTGAGCGTAAGGGTCTTACATGTAAAAGCACGTATGCTCCATTTAAAATGATTATTAGTGCGGGACTTTGGAGTCAAAAGATTACACTATTTTCTAAAGCTGGGGCTTTTAAAGCGGGTGAGCGCATCGGTTTTTTACGCTATGGCGAAGTGGCACTTTTACTTCCGTTAGATACACGCATTAAAGTCTCTCTCAATGATGATGTTAAAGCAGGCAATAGCATTTTAGGCTACCTTGCATACAAGGATATAAATGATAGATAATAATGGTAACAAACTCCAATTGATCTATGTTTTCCCCAATCTTTTCACAGCAGCAAGTGCTTTTTTAGGGGTAATTAGTATTATAGCTTCGACCAATGGACAATTTGAAAAAGCAGCAGTGTATATTTTACTTTCACTGATTTTTGATGGCTTGGATGGAAGAGTGGCTCGCCTTACAAATGCTACGAGTAAATTTGGTGCAGAGTTTGACTCTTTAGCGGACATTGTTGCCTTTGGCGTAGCCCCTGCGATGCTTTTTTACTTTAGTGTAGGGCATATGTATGGAAAATTAGGCTCACTCATGTGCGCCATGTATGTTGTCTTTGGAGCCATTCGATTGGCACGTTTCAATGTAATGATTGGTGTCAGCGAACCTTCTGTCTTTATTGGAGTTCCTATCCCAACGGCGGCTGTTGTCGTTTCCATGTGGATTTTATTTTACAAAGAACATGCTTTTATGCAAGGTTTTGAGTGGGTTATGCTTGTAGGACTTGGTGTTCTCTCCTTCTTAATGGTGAGTAATATTCGCTATCCAAGTTTTAAAAAGATCGATTTGCAAAAGGGTCATTTGATTAAAATTTTAGTCTATTTGGTTATTATCTTTTCATTGCTTTATCTTTATCCTATTGAATTAGGAACCCTTCTTATTACCGCATATTTAGCGTATGGGCTTGTTCGAGGCATTTATAATTTCGTCGTTGCCAAATTCCATAAAAATTTAGTATAATACTTCCATTACGAGGTAAAGTTTTTCTTTACCTCAGGGATTTACTAAAGGAGAAGCGATGAACAGCATTAATGTCGGCATTATGAAATCAATCAAAATTTTACCCAAGATAGAGATTAAAAACGCTCTCCTGCAAACCCTCCTTTCCCTCTAATTCTTTTCTATTTTTCATTTTTCCAACTCAATAATCTAAGGAACAATCTATGAGTACCCCTAAAATCATCATTTTTGATACCACATTACGTGATGGCGAACAGAGCCCTGGTGCATCTATGAATACTGAAGAGAAAATTCAGATCGCGTTGCAACTCCAAAAATTGGGTGTTGATGTCATTGAAGCAGGTTTTGCAGCTGCAAGTCCTGGCGATTTTGATGCGATTGCACGCATTAGCGAGGCAGTGACTAAGAGTCGTATCTGCTCCCTTGCGCGTGCCCTTGATCGTGACATTAAAGCCGCTGGTGAAGCGGTGGCGAAAGCAAAAATGAACCGAATCCATACCTTTATTGCTACCAGTTCGATTCATATGGAGTATAAACTCAAAATGACGCCTGATCAAGTCATCAAAAAAGCTGTAGAATCGGTACAGTATGCGAGAACTTTTTGTGATGATGTTGAGTTTAGCTGTGAAGATGCAGGACGCAGTGACATCAGTTTTCTAAAAGAGGTTTTAGATGCTGTTATCAATGCCGGTGCGTCAACGTTGAATATTCCAGATACGGTAGGGTATCGTTTACCAACGGAAATGGGAGCGATGATAAAATCGCTGTGTGATTTCGTCGGTGAGCGTGCTATCATCTCCGTTCACAATCACAATGATCTAGGACTTGCTGTGGCAAACTCGCTTGCTTGTATTGAAAATGGTGCTCGCCAAGTGGAGTGTACTATCAATGGTTTGGGTGAGCGTGCTGGTAATGCAGCATTAGAAGAGATTGTGATGGCGCTTCGTACGAGAAAAGATCATTTTAATGGCTATGAAACCAATATTAACATCAAAGAGATCTACCCAACGAGTAAATTAGTCTCTTCTGTTACGGGCATTGAGCCACAACCTAACAAAGCTATTGTGGGTAAAAATGCCTTCTCTCATGAGAGCGGTATTCATCAAGATGGTGTGTTAAAACATACGCAGACGTATGAAATCATGAGTGCAAAAGACATTGGTTTGGATAAAAATTCAATTGTCCTAGGCAAACACTCAGGTCGCCATGCGTTTAAAGACAAACTCAGTACGCTTGGTTATGAGCTTAAAGACGAAGAGATCAATGAAGCGTTTGATCGTTTTAAAATCCTAGCCGATCAGAAAAAAGAGATTTTTGATGATGATTTACGTGCGCTTGTGGCGGAAGAGATCACAAAAATCCCTCAAATTTTTGAGTTAGTAAGATTGCAACTTTCCGATTGCGCTCCTGGTGGTGTGCCAAGCGCTGCTGTGACGATTTTGAATGATGGTAAAGAGGTAACAGACGCTGCGATTGGGAATGGAACAATGGATGCGATTTTCAAAGTGATCGATCGTGTGTGCGGTGTGAGTGGCGAGCTTAAAGACTATAAAGTTGATGCGGTCTCTCAGGGCAAAGATGCGATGGCAAGAGTGCTTGTTAAAGTTGTTTTTGATGAGAGTAAACCTGCGATTATGGGACACGGTTTAAGTGTTGATACGATGCTTGCAACGGCGAAAGCTTACATCGGAGCGCTGAACAGTTACATCTCCATGCGAGACAATCTTAGAACACTTAAAATGAATCATGAAGAGGGAATCTAGCCTCTAAAAACCGTTACATGTAAAGGAATTTTCCTTTACATGTAAACTTATCGCTGAATAGCAAAACTGAAATATTGAGAGATAAAACCAATGTTACCAATGCTACGATACTGCGCATTGGCCGCTTCAAAATTCCCCACTTCTTGATAGAGCAATCCAAGGGCATATTTACTCTCGACATTACTCGGATCGGTGAGTTTTGAGAGTTCCAAAAGTGCAATAGCATTTTCACTGTGTCCTGCGCCAATAGCCGCAACGGAAGCTAGAAAAATCGTATGCGTGTCTTTTTTACCGTAGTCATCAATCAGTTTATTGTACAGGGTAAACGCTTCCTCAAAATTATTAGCATAGATTTCCATATACGCGAGTGTTTGCATAATGGAAGGAATATCGACAAGCTCTTCTTCCATTTTTTTACGAACACTGTCACGTTTTTGATGCAATAATCCTCCAATTTGAAGGAGTTTGATGTACTGTTCTTTAACGATTTTTGGGCCATAATAAAAGGCATCATAATCCAGAGGAAGGTGGTAAAAGTCAATTTGAATCGCTTTAGCATAGCTTTTGATATCTTGCTTTTGGTTTTTGACATTAAAGGCAATGATATTAGAGATAATATCTTTAGGAAGTAACGCTTGCAGTTTTTGAGAACTGAGGCGGTATATCTTATCATTGTTTAGTTTTTGCGCCGCAATAATATTGAGCATAATGCTCAGTGGGCTATCTTCTTTGTCCCGCTCAAGCCATCTTGTGAGGGAGAAGTAGTTCCCATCGGTAAGGTGAATCAGAGACGCATAAAGGTTATCTTTTTCCAAGGTTGTGTTTTTGTTGATACTCTCTTTGACATCTTCTGAGAGTTTGGTGATGTCTTTACCAATCAAATTACCGCTCATAAGGGCAAATACACCTGCAAGATAGTTATTGCTATCGAGGTGATAACTTTTAGAAAAGTTTTTATAGGCAGCATCATAGTTGCCCATTTGTGCATACGTAAGCGCTAAATTGTAATGTAAAATGGAGTGATTTCGATACTCTTCGACCATTTTTGCAAAAATATCATTGGCTTCATAGACATGAAAGTCCAGAGCTTTTTTAATCCCTTTGCTGATCGCAATATTGACTTTTGAGATCGTGGAACTGGCTTTTAAATAAGAGAGTGCAGGACCAATTTCATCAATAAAAATATTCATACTTCCTTTACGAATATAATCAATCGTCTGCTTAGCATCAAAAACTTTGTAAGGTGCATAGTAAAAAATGAGGCCATAGGTATTTTCATCATCAAAAAAGAGCTCTTTTTCAAATTCAGCTTGGGCTTTGTCAACATCAAAAAGAGACGGTTTTAAAATGGTATGAATTTTATAGATAGGTTTAGCATCTTCATCGCGCACCTTATAAACTTCACCCATAAGCGAAGCAGTATCGGCGAGATTTCCCATTTTGTTTTCAACCATAGCGAGTGCCATTTTTATTTTTGGGTTTTCAGGATCATTTTTGAGTGCTTTAAGTAAAGAGACTTTGGCTTTTGGAAAGTCTCCTATCTTTGCTTGTAAAAGGCCAATGGTAAAATAGTCACCCTCTTTTGCAATCTTTTCAAGGGTGGAGAGTGCATATGTGTTGTTGCCAAGAGACGCTAAGATTTTAGAAGCGAGGTAGTCTTGATCTTCCTTGTAAAAGTTGTTAGTAGGGTGTGATACGGCACTGAGTGATTCATAGTAAAAATCTTTGTAGTAATGCACAAGCCCCACATAGTAAGAGTAAAGAGGCGCGTTGCTCTCTTCTGGGAGGTAGGCATACGCAAGATCAATGTAGTACGTAAAAAGCTTTTCATCTTTCATTTCTAACGCACATACCGCTGCATTAATGGCACTGATCGTGCGATGCTCTTTGTTCTGAATCGCTTTTTTAAACGCTTCTAAGCCTTCAGGAAAGTTTTGCTCTTTGAGTTTTGCAACGCCAATGTTGTAATAAGAGATCGCTTCGTTATAGGTAGCAATTTTTTCATAAATTTTAAGGGCTTCTTCTTTATTGCCTTGTTCATACAGCAGATGGGCTTTTTTGATCATGCCATCTATTCTTGAAGGGGAAAATTGTTCCTTAACAACGGGTGCCTCAACCACTTTTTCAATAGGAGCAGGGGCAGGAATATTCTTTTTATTTTTGATAATCACGACAAGAGCCATGATGATTCCAAGAAGAAGTATCACACCAAGAATGAGTAAAATGAGTAATTTTTTCTTAGATTTACCTTTTTGCACCTCTTCCTCAGAAAAAGCCGCAGTCGTAGCCGCGGTTTCTTCCGCATTCTCATCTTCAATCGGGGCAAACCCTTCGTCAGTGACGGTGAGTGCTGAGGAGGGGTCAGCTTCGAGGATGACTACTTCTTCTGCCATATTACATGTACTTTTTCAAAACTTCAGGGATGGCAATGCTTCCATCTTCATTTTGGTAGTTCTCCATAATCGCAATCAACGTTCGACCAACAGCTAAGGATGAGCCATTGAGCGTATGCACTAGACGGTTTTTACCTTCATCTTTAAAACGAATTTTTGCTCGTCTGGCTTGGAAGTCAAAGGTATTGGAAACAGAACTAATTTCACGATAACGGTTTTGTCCTGGAAGCCAGACTTCAAGATCAATGGTCTTCGCGGCACTAAAGCCTAAGTCACCACCACAAAGCATCAAATGACGGTGCGGAAGCCCGAGAGACGTTAACAAATCAGAAGCACAAGAGAGCATCTCTTCAAAAATGGTTTCACTCTGTTCTGGTGTGGTGATGCAGACTAACTCAACTTTATCAAATTGGTGTTGGCGAATCATACCGCGTGTATCTTTGCCGGCACTGCCTGCTTCTTTGCGAAAACATGCAGAATAAGCCGTCATTTTAATCGGTAACTCTTCTTTGGTGAGAATTTCATCTCTAAAAAGATTGGTCACAGGTACTTCTGCGGTGGGGATCAAAAAGAGCTCTTCACCTTCAATTTTAAAGAGATCATCTTCAAATTTTGGCAGTTGTCCTGTGCCCATCAACGTTTCACGGTTTACAATGTACGGCACAGCAACTTCATGAAAACCTCGTGTTCGGTTAAAATCAAGCATGTAGTTAATCAAAGCACGTTCAAGTCTCGCGGCTTCGTTTTTCAAAACACTAAAGCGACTTTTGGCGAGTTTAACACCACGCTCAAAGTCAATCCAGTTTTGTTGCGCGTCAATATCCCAGTGCTCTTTTGGGGTAAAAGAAAAGGTTCGAGGCTCAAGCACACGTTTGAGTTCCACGTTGTCATTTTCATCTTCACCATCAGGCACCAAAGGTGAGGGCATATTGGGAATCACGGTTGCTAATGCTTCCAGTTTCTCTTCTAATGCGCGAACAATCTCTGTTGCATTAGCTATTTTTGTTTTATTTTCGGAGAGTTCAGCTTTAAGCGCACCTACATCTTTTCCCTCTTTTGCATACGCGCCAAAGAGTTTACTTTTTAAATTTTGTTCTGCTTGAAGTGGTTCTAAAACAAGACGTGCACTTTTAAGCTCCAAAGAGATCGTGCGAAGCTCTTCTAAAAGGCTTTCATCAACTTTTTTCTTTCTTAGGCTTTGTGCGACGTTTTCAAAATCATTTTGTATGAGTTTAATATCTAACATTGTTTCCCTTAGCGATAAATTCCAACAAGATCACGAATAACGCGCATTTTCTCAGAGGCAATGACACGAGCTTTACGTGCTCCCTCATCTAAAATAGCGATAACTTCGTCTTTATGCTCTACATAATAAGCTCTTTTCTCACGAGCCTCAGTAAAATAGTCCCAAATGAGTGTGCTAAGATACGCTTTAAAGTGACCATAGCCTTCGCCACCTTTAAGGTATCGAGCCTGCAATGCAACTACTTCGTCTTTTTCTAAAAAGAGTTTAGCCAACGCGTAAACATTACATGTAAGATAATCTTTAGGCTCTTCCATCGGTGTTGAATCGGTTACAATGCGTGAGGTTGCTTTTTTGAGCTCTTTTTCGGTGCAGAAGATATCAATCGTATTGCCATAGCTTTTACTCATCTTTGCCCCATCAAGTCCAGGAACCGTTGCCACCGTATCATCCACTTTAAAGTCCGGGACTTTAAAGACGTCACCAAACTCATTGTTAAACTTAATCGCAATATCACGGGTAATTTCAACATGTTGGATTTGATCTTTGCCTACAGGAATCACTTCAGCATCATAAAGCAAGATATCGGCTGCCATCAAAACAGGGTAGGAGAATAAAGAGTGGTTTGCGGCAATGCCTTTAGCGACTTTGTCTTTGTAGCCGTGTGCTCGCTCTAACAGACCCATGGGTGTGTAGCCAGAAAGTACCCAGTAAAGCTCCAAAACTTCTTTAACATCCGATTGTGCCCATAAGGTGGCTTTGGTAGGATCAATGCCCAAACTCATAAAATTAATGGCCGCATCAAGGGTGTTATTTTTGAGTGCCACACCATCTTTTAAAGAGGTGAGGGCATGGTAGTTGGGGATAAAAATAAACAGATCGCTGGTGTTTTGTAAATCGACCATTTGTTTAATAGCGCCAAAATAGTTTCCTATGTGAAGCGCACCAGAGGGTTGAATTCCTGTTAATACTCTCATAAATCTGTCCTACTCTTTCTCTTTTTTCTCTTTTAAATGGAGTAACGTAATTAAATCCTGTACGATGGCATCAACGCTTCGATCTTCAACGTTGATGGTAAGATCTGCTTTTGCTTCATAGAGTGATGATCGCTCTTCAAATAATGTCCTAGCTTTTGTCTCATCACTGAGTAAAGGACGTTTCGCTAGTTTAAGATCGGCATTTTCATGCTCTTTGAGTCTTTTTAAAATCCCATCAAAGGAGGAGCGAAGGTAGACAATCGTGCCAATAGCATCAAGATTATCGACCTTAAAAAAACCACCACCTGTCGAAATAACAGCATTTTTAACATTTTTTTCAAGCCATTTAGCCGTTTTTTTCTCAAGTTTACGAAAGTAGGCTTCCCCTTCTGTTTCAAAGATAGCTTTGATTTTGCGGTTTTCCATACTCTCGATCAAATCATCGGTATCCAGACCAAAGCGCTTGGTTCTTTGAATCAGTGCTCTGGAAATGGTGCCTTTACCGACACCCATAAAGCCGATAAAAACGATGTTTTTATTCTTATGATACAGCACCGTTTTCTTCCTGTTCGTTGTCTCTCTCACCTTTTGCTCGTGGATAAAGCAGAATTGGAGAGCCTTCTAAATTGAAATTCTCACGCAATTTATTGGCAAGGTAGCGTTTGTAACTAAAGTGCAATGAGCGCGGTTTATTCATAACCAAGGCAATACGCGGCGGTCTGGTGAGGTATTGGGTTGCAAAGTAAATTTTAACCACTTTAGAGTGATCACTAGGGATTTGATGTTTGATGGTCGCATTCCTAATGACTTCATTGAGCTGGCGGGTTGGAATATGTTGTGAATAATTCGTATAGACCGACAAAATCATATCTTTGATCTTAGCTACTCGTTGTTTGCTCTTCGCCGAAACGGTGATCAGTGGTGCATAAGAGAGAAACTTAAAGCGGTCTCTGACTTCTGTTGTGATCTGCTCAAAATCTGCTAGTGGATTGTCCCATTTATTGAGCACGATAATGCAGGCTAAATGGTTCTCTTCTACAAGTCCTGCGATGCGCTCATCAAGCTCTAAAAATGGCTCACTGGTATCTAAAACAAGCAAGGCAATATTGGCACGCTCCAACATCTCTTTGGTGCGCATCAACGCAAACTTTTCGATGCCTTCGATCTTGCCACGTCTACGAAGTCCAGCGGTATCCACAAAGTTGATGACTTTATCTTCATATTCGATGCTCTCATCTACAGGGTCAATCGTTGTTCCCGCTACACTGCTGACGACGGCGCGTTGTTTCCCCACAAGGGCATTTAAAAGGGAGCTTTTACCGACATTAACACGTCCGATGATCGCAACATTGATTTGATTGGTTTCAACCTCTTCAACGATATTTTCCGGGATAATTTCTTCATCCTCTTCAGCAAACCCCTCGTCATCGTCCCAGACATCTTCTTCTGTGTCATCCTCTTCTGTGTCATCCTCTTCTGTGTCATCCTCTTCTGTGTCATCCTCTTCCGCAAGCTCGTCTTCTTCGTTGACGGGAGGAACGATTGTCCCTTCTGCGGCAGGAAGAAGCTCACCGATCCACTCTAAAAGAGCACTGACACCACGGTTGTGTGAAACGGAGATGGGGAACACAAATTCGGCTCCAAATTCATCAAAGTCCCATGCACGCTCCATCTCTTTGTCGTTGTCGATTTTATTGATCACCAAAGCGATAGGTTTTTTACGTGCTTGAAGGGCGTAAAAGATTTTTTTCTCAGCATCACTTGGACGCATTTTACCATCAACCACCATCACAATAATGTCGGCTATTTTGGCAGCTTCCATCGACATGGTGTGAACATTTTCAAACAGTTCTGTGGATTTGTCAAGTCCGCCTGTATCTAAGAGAAGGCAGGGTTTTTCGGTGACGAATACTTGATGAGTTTTAATATCACGTGTTGTTCCGCTAAAATCAGAAGTAATCGCAATGCGTCGTTTCGCGATGCGATTAAAAAGAGAGCTCTTTCCCACATTGGGTAGCCCGATAATGGCAATTTTCTTCATAGTAACCTTTATTGCATAATTAAGTTGATTATACTCTGTGTTTGCTGTTATTTTGGTAAACTCTCTACATAGAGCGTTTGAGACGGGAATGCGAACTGCGCACCGTTATGCGCGACAATCTGCATAATTTTAAAATTCACATCTTCTCTTACATGTAAATACTCTAACCAAACGGTTGTTTTGGTGAAAAAGTAGAGGAAAATACTTAAAGCACTGTTGTCAAACTCATCAAAGCTGACTAAAATCGTCTCTTGATGAACATCAGGATGCTTTTTAAGCATGGTTTTTATCTCTTCAAGAATGGCTTGCATCTGCTCAACCGTCGTATTGTACGTCAATCCCAGGCGCGTTTTTACACGACGTTTTCCCATGCGCGACCAGTTGGTGATGGGCGCATTCGCTAAGGTTGCATTGGGCATGCTGACCAGCGCTTGAGCAAAGGTGCGAATTTTGGTCGAGCGAATGCCAATCTCTTCGATCATTCCTTCACCCGAAGGTGTTTCAATCCAATCGCCTACTTTAAAAGGGCGGTCTGTAAAGATCACGAGTGAGCCAAAAAGGTTGGCGACGGTGTCTTTGGCGGCGAGGGCAAAGGCTAAACCTCCCAGACCTAATGAGGCGACAAAGGCGCTGACATTGATGCCCCACTCTTGCAAAATCGCCATGATGCCCAGTGCAATGAGGAACATACGCAACGCTTTGGTGATGAAATGCTGAATGTCTTGATGCAACTCTGCGCCAAATTTGGAAGAGAAGAAGCTAAAAAGGTTTGAAAATTTGTCTATGGTTCGGTATAAAATCCAAAAAATAATAAACGTTTCAAACGATTTGACCGCAAGATCGACCACATGATCAAAACTTCTAAAAGGAAGCCAAAGCGTTGCTATGTAGATACTAACCAACACGATAGAAAGTTTTAAAGGCTCTTCAAGAACAGCGATTAACTTGTCATCGGTGGTTGTTTGTGTTCGTTTAGCGATAGTCTTAAGTGGCTTGAGTAAAATCTTAGCGATGAGGTTTTTAAACACAAAACCTATCAAAAAAATAGTGATGGCAATTGCAATATGCGTGATGGGTAAATTAAAAAGGTTATAATCCAAAATATATTGAAG
>Ga0302272_1000541_pt1 | contig 17113 bp, 9 predicted proteins | sample III_Bog_N1_2_FD_198772 | JGI IMG/M metagenome (GOLD analysis project Ga0302272, IMG submission 198772) | Peat permafrost microbial communities from Stordalen Mire near Abisko, Sweden - III_Bog_N1_2 | ecosystem: Environmental > Terrestrial > Soil > Wetlands > Peat | place: Sweden: Abisko...
GGCTTATGCTATTTATTAATCATTATTTTTCGTTTTCAAGTCAAATACCGAAAAATAGGACACCCAAATCCGGGCATTTTGATATAGATATACAACTGCACAATCCTCCCATTCTTTCAGAAGTATTTCTTCCTCAATTGAAAGAATTCGATCCAGGAATCATTCACGGAAGTTTTGATAGTCAAAATAATGAATTAAAACTGGATGCAACCATGCATAAAATAGTTTATGGCACTACAGAATTGAACAACTTTGTCCTGGCAGTAAATTCGGACGTGAATGCCTTAAACTACAAAATTTCCAGCAGCTCTGTTTCTAACATACAAATCAATTTTGACAACATATTGGTGGAAGGTAAGCTTGCAGATCAACGTATACTTGCCAACGTTTCTTCCATTGATAAGGCGCAAAATAAAAAGCTTTTGGTTCACTCTCAGATTGTAATGGATAAAGCCAACTACAAGATTACACTCGATCCAAAAAAATTCTACCTGATGGATAGTCGTTGGGATCTCGCAGCGGATAATTATATTGAAGTCGGAAAACCCGGATTTATAATCCATCATTTTGACATCAGTAAGGCTGGAAGTCAAAGTCAAGTCAATATTTCCTCGGTGCACAATCAGTTCAAGGACGATATAAGTCTTGTCCTCAAAAATTTCAAAATAGATGACGTTTCCAGAATCATTCAGAAAGATACCAATCTCGTAAAAGGAAACGTTGATGGAAATGTGTTGCTTAAGAGCATAAACAATACATATGGTATCATCGCTGATGCTCAAATAAGCAACCTGTTTCTTCGTGAAGTTCCCATTGGAAATTTATCGGTGAAGGCAAAGAACCCTACAGTTGGAAGATTTGATATAGATGTTAAATTATCCGGCGCGGATAACAATCTTACTGCAAATGGTAATTTCGTTCCAAACGGTGGCGAACACTCCATCCATATCAAAACCGCTATTCAATCGCTTTCAATGAACACGGTCAAAGCGTTTTCATTTGGCCAAATTGCAGAAACGTCTGGAAGTCTTACCGGCGATTTTTTAATTGAAGGTAGTATAACCGCTCCAGAAGTGACCGGTGAAATAATTTTCAACAATGCTTTTATCAAACCAGCCATACTAAATAACCAGTTTGAATTAAAACATGAAACGGTTCAATTAAGAAAAGATGGAATCTATTTTAATTCTTTTACCATTTTAGATTCTAAACAGCATACCGCTAAAATAGATGGTGCTATTCAGATGAAAACTTTTAAGGACTTCCTTTTTGCCTTACAGGTAAATACACAGGACTTTTTGTTATTCAACACAACAGCGAAGGACAATAAAGAATATTACGGCAAGATGATTCTTGACAGTAAAATAGACATCCAAGGGCCAATGTCGCTTCCGGTTGTCAATGCCAGAATAAAAATAAAAAAAGAATCATCCTTTACCTTTGCCGTCCCTGAAGAGAAGCTTACCACGGATAAAGGAGAAGAAGTCGTGGAATTTGAAGATTCATTAAAACAGAACTCAATTCTTTACAAAGCATCAAAAAAAGAAACGCAAAAATTAGCTTTGACAGGTGTTGATCTTTCCTCCATAATTGAAATAGATAAGCAAGCAACCCTACGTCTATTGATGGATCCATCATCGACTGATTCACTGGTTGTTAAAGGTGATGCAGCTTTAAGTTTTGATATAGATCGCAGTGGAAAAATGAGTCTGACCGGTGCTTACAATTTAGTGGGCGGCAGTTATCTTGTCTCTTTGGAATCCGTTCTTAAAAGAAAATTTGCAATTGAATCGGGAAGTACAATCAATTGGAATGGAAATCCAATGGATGCCGTTATCTCCATAAATGCAATTTATTCAGTTAGCGCTTCACCCATTGATCTTATTGCGGATCAGATGAATGGTTTGAGCGAAACCGATAAAGATGCTTACAAACAACGTTATCCATTTTTAGTCTATTTGAAACTAAGCGGAAAGATATCACGACCGGACATTAACTTTGAAATACAATTAGCTCCTGAAAATAAAGGGATTTTAGGGGGAGCGGTCAATGCTAAATTGAGCCTGTTGAATGAAGATCCGTCAGCGTTAAACAAACAGGTTTTTGCTTTATTGGTTTTGGGTCGGTTTGTTCAGGAGAATCCATTGCAAACGGAAACGAATACTGTATCATCTACAGCACGTGCCACAGTGGGTAAATTATTATCCGCACAATTAAATCAGTGGAGTTCAAAATTAGCAACTGGAGCAGACTTGAATTTTGATGTTCAATCTTACGATGAATATCAATCAGGACAGGCAGAGGGAAGAACACAAGTGAACATTGGTTTAAAAAAACAACTTTTCAACGATCGGTTGAATGTTCAGGTTGGTGGTGTTGTCGATGTGGAAGGTCAAAGTGCAAAACAAAACTCCGCCAGTGACATAACCAGTGATGTTACTTTGGAATACAAAATAACGAAAGATGGTCGCTATCGCCTGAAAGGTTTCAGACACAATCAATATGAAGGTGCTATTGATGGTCAACTTGTCGAAACAGGAGCGGGCATACAATACGTGCGTGATTTCAACAAATGGAAATACTTTTTCAAAAAACCGGCAAAAAAAAATGATACGATCAATCATAAATAAACTGGGCCTGCTTCTTGTCTGCATTTTTTTTGCAACCTGCAGCAGTACAAAGTATTTGCCCGCTGGAGATAAACTTTATACCGGAGCGGAAATAGAAATAGTATCAGCCAATACTATAAAAAACAAAAAAGCAATAAAAGCGGTTGCAAAAAATGCCATACGTCCGTTACCAAATCAATCGTTTCTAGGTCTACGTCCAAAATTGTGGTTTAATAGCATTAAATTGCTAAACAAGTGGGGGGAGCCGCCTGTCTTGATAAGTCAGGTGAATCCAACCCTTACCTGCACTATCATTGATGCAAAATTTTTCAATATTGGTATCTTCAATAGTTATACCGAATATAAAATCGTTGAAAAGAAACATACGGCAAAAGTAATTTACACCAGTCACATTCATGCACCATATACTGTAAAAGACCTGATCATTTCCATTTCAGATGATAGTATAAACCACATCCTTCTTTCTGATAAAGCAAAGTCATTTCTGATACCCGGTATCGTTTATAATCTTGATCTTTTAAAAACTGAAAGAATACGTATTGATGCATTATTAAAAGACAAAGGATACTTCTATTTTAGTCCTGACTATTTACTTTTTAAGGCAGATACTTCAGAAGCGAAACAAACAATCTCTTTCAGACTCACTTTAAAAGACAGCATACCCAAAAACGCCCTTAGAATATATCGCATTGGCAAAGTGTACCTCAATCAAAATTATTCTTTAACTGCAAATTTGGACAAAGAAACAGAAAACACAATTAAACCCGGCATTATTTTAAGATCCATTTACTTAAGGAAAGGGGAAACCTATTCCAGAAAGGACCATGACAGAACCCTAAACCGTTTAATGTCAATGGGTAATTTTAAATTTGTGAGCATAAAATTCACAAACAGTGACACCATCATTCCAGGATTTTTGGATGTAACCATTTTATTGACACCCCTGACAAAGCGCTCGTTCAGGGCCGAATTTGATTTTATATCAAAATCAAACAACTTTATGGGACCACAAATGAACTTAAACTATGTGAACAGAAACACCTTCCAAGGAGCCGAATTGCTAAATCTGAATTTAGCAGGTTCATTTGAAGCGCAATTCGGCAAAACTAATTTATTTTCTTATTCTCTGGCCCCGCAAGCCGAGTTGTATTTTCCGGATATTATGATTCCTTTTAAAATAATAAGGACAAATGGCCTGTACACACCCAAAACACGTTTTTCACTTTCTTATAACTATACAAGAAGAGTCAATTATTTTGATATGAGCACCCTTCAATTCATTTATGGATATAAATGGAAGGATAATATTTTAAAAGAACAGACATTAAATCCAATTATGGTAAGTTATGCTTCCATTACAAATAGTTCGGCTAAGTTTCAGGAATTGCTGGTTGCCAACCCTTTCCTTAAAAAAAGTTATGAAGAACAATTTATAGCAGGAGGAAGTTATTCATTCACTTACAATGAGCAGGTCGGACCGGAAAAGAAAATGCAATATTTTTTTCAATTGAACACAGAAACTGCAGGAAATACTTTTTCATTGGTAAAATCAATTGCCGGGGATAAAATTTCGTCGGGTTATCCCTCTAAAGTGTTTGGCTCAATCTATTCACAATATGCAAAGCTGAGTATTGAAGGCCGTGGTTATTACAATTTCATAAATAAAAACAAAATAGCTCTAAGAATTTTTGCAGGAATAGCCAAACCATATGGAAACTCTTCCGTTTTACCTTACAGTAAACAATTTTTCAGTGGTGGACCTAACAGTCTTCGTGCTTTCCCTATTAATTCTGTTGGTCCCGGAACATATCAACAATCTACGGATAACAGTGGACTGTTACAATTGGGGGGTGATTTGAAACTGGAAACAAACGCAGAATACCGCTTTAATATCATTCGTTATTTCAAAGGTGCATTATTTGTAGATGCAGGGAATATCTGGTTACTGGAATCAAGCCCCACCCTTTCGGTCAACCCTTTTTCATTTTCAAAATTTGCGGATGAAATTGCTGTCGGAGCAGGAATAGGATTAAGGGTTGATTTGAACTTTTTCATATTACGATTCGATCTTGCCACACCTTTAAGAAAACCATGGCTTGAGGCAAATCAACGGTGGGTGATTAATCAAATTAACTTTGAAAATCATTCATGGAGAAAAGACAACCTTGTTCTAAATGTTGCGATCGGATATCCTTTTTAGATCTTTATATTATTTAACTTCATAAAAAAATCAGAAAAATGAAAAAAATTGAAAAAGTATTAATTGCACTGGATTATGATCAAAGCGCAAAAAAAGTAGCAGAAACAGGGTTTGCATTAGTTAAAGCGATGGGGGCCAAAGCCATATTGTTGCATATCATAACGGATCCTGTATATTATGCATCAACAGAATATTCACCGATAATGGGGTTTACAGGCAATATGGATAATTTTCCACTGTCATCGGAGAACACAGAAGAACTAAAAAAAGCAACACGTCATTTCCTGGAGAAATTCAAACAAAATCTCGGTGATGAAACCACTCAAACGCTGGTCAAAGAAGGTGCTTTTTCCGAATCCATATTAAAAGCCGCAACAGAATTGAAAGTGGATATTATTGTTATAGGCACACATAGCCGGAAATGGTTGGAAAATGTACTCATAGGAAGTGTTACTGAGGAAGTTTTACGTCACTCAAATATTCCTTTATTAATCGTTCCAACAAAAAAGCAAGACTAACTTTTATTAAAATATGGTTTTTTTTTATTTTATTTGTATAGTAATGTAAGAAGTTTCTAATGAATCTGGAAAAACAGAAATCGGCGATTGCCATCAAGTTCCCAATAGTCGGTATAGGTGCATCTGCCGGTGGCTTGGAAGCTCTTGAACAATTTTTTGGGAATGTACCTGAAAACTCGGGATTGGCGTATGTAGTTATTCAGCATTTGGATCCCACAAAAAAAGGCATGTTGCCAGAGTTGCTTCAGCGAGCAACAAAAATGAAAGTTTTTGAGGTACAAGATCATATGACTGTAAAGCCAAACTGCGTGTATGTCATTCCACCAAACAAAAGCATGTCCCTGTTAAAGGGTGTTCTTTACCTGTTTGAGCCAGCGGAAGAGAGAGGTTTGCGTCTACCGGTCGATTTTTTTTTACGTTCGCTGGCAGCAGATCAGCAGGAAGAAAGCATTGGAGTCATTCTTTCGGGTATGGGTTCCGATGGCAGTGCCGGAATTCGTGCCATAAAAGAAAAAAGCGGTATTGTAATGGTTCAGGACCCAACATCAGCAAAATTCGACAGCATGCCTCGCAATGCCGTTGATTCTGTATCTGTTGATATAGTGGCTCCAGCCAACGAGTTGCCGTCAAAGCTCCTTGCTTTCCTTAAACGAATCCCTGTAGTTAAATCAAACATGGAAACTGAAAATAAAGACCAAAGTGCCCTTGAAAAAATCATCATTCTACTGCGAGTCCGTACCGGCAATGACTTTTCGTTATACAAAAAGAACACGATGTATCGCCGCATAGAAAGACGTATGGGCGTTCATAAAATAGACAAGATTGTTTCATACATACACTTTTTACAAGAAAATCCAAAGGAAGTCGACATCCTTTTTAAAGAACTGCTCATTGGTGTTACAAGCTTTTTTCGCGATACAGCCGTATGGGAAAAGCTTGAAGAAACCGTTATTCCAAATATCATTGCCAGTCACAAAGATGGTTCCATCTTACGGGCATGGATTCCTGGGTGTTCTACTGGCGAAGAGGCCTACTCTCTGGCCATCATTTTTAAAGAAGCCCTTGAAAAAATAAATTCCCATAGTGACATTTCCTTACAAATATTTGCCACCGATCTTGATAATGAAGCTATTGAGATAGCCAGAAAAGGTCAGTTTCCTGCAAATATTCTGGCCGATATATCTCCGGATCGATTGACTCGTTTTTTTTCACCAATAGACGAAGGTTATCGCATCAATTCTGAAATCAGGGAAATGATTATCTTTGCCCAGCACAACATTATCATGCACCCACCCTTTATCAAGATTGATATACTTTCATGTCGCAATTTGCTGATATACATGGATTCCGAGTTGCAAAAAAAATTAATTAGTTTGTTTTACTACAGTATTAATCCGGGAGGAATCATGATACTTGGCAGTGCTGAAACGCTTGGAACACAGAGTTATCTTTTTACGCTGGTAAATATTAAACTGAAAATTTACAAACGATCCTTGACAGATCTGACTTCTGAGTTATACGATTTTCCTTCTTCATTTTCGCTACCTAAAACAGACAATACTGAACCACAAAAAATAGACCAACCGGCCCAAAACATTGAAACACTTGCCAATCAATTACTCTTGCAAAACTTTTCGCCTCCAGGTGTCCTGGTAAACGAAAATGGCGACATCATTTACATTAGCGGACGGACGGGAAAATATCTGGAACCGGCAGTAGGTAAGGCAAACCTGAATATTTTTGCCATGTTACGCGAAGGTTTGCGCAACGATTTCCCCAATGCCTTCCATAAGGCTCTAACGCTAAAAGAAACAGTCGTTTTGCACAACCTTAAAGTAGGAACAGACTGTGGAACGCAAATCATCAATGTTACTTTTCAATGGATTAACAAACCAAAGCCTTTAAACGGTATGATTATGATTATATTCAGTGACATACCTGATAATTCAGACATCCAGCCGCCGGCAAATGTCGGAAAGAAAACTTCAATAAACAAGAATCAATTGAAGTTGGAAGAAGAGCTGAAGCAGGCACGCGAAGAAGTCCAAAGCACGATTGAGGAAATGCAAACTTCACAAGAAGAGCTAAAATCGACCAATGAGGAATTGCAATCCACCAATGAAGAGCTGACGACATCAAAAGAAGAGATGCAAAGCATGAATGAAGAACTTCAAACGGTAAATGCTGAATTGCAATCCAAGGTGGATGATTTTTCGTTGGTGAATAATGATATGAAAAATCTGCTCAACAGTACCGATATTGCAACATTGTTTCTCGACAAAGATTTAAATATCCGCCGATATACCAATGAAGCAACTAAAATTTTTAAATTGATTAAAACCGATATAGGCCGGCCCTTTACCGACCAGGTTTCCGATCTGATATACCCTGAATTGGTTACCGATGCGCTTGAAGTATTACGGACACTCATGTTCATCGAAAAACAAATTCCGACCAAAGATGGGCGGTGGTTCTCCATCCGCATTATGCCCTATCGCACCTATGATAACAGAATTGACGGCCTGGTTATCACTTTTGTAAACCATTCGGATATTAAACAAGTAGAAATAAAATTGCAAGAGACAGAGCAAATCTATCTTTTGCTGTTAAATGTATCCTCCAATGTCATCCTACGATTATCATCAGACTTAAAAATTTTGGAGTATAATGCCGAAGCAGAAAATAAATTCGGCATAAAACTCAAGGATGCAATCAATCAAAACTTTATTCAGATGCTTGTTCCTGAACCCGAACAAAAGAAGGTTGAAAAAGGATTGAAGGAACTACTGAATAGCGGACGGAAATCCAAATATAAAATGAAATTGATGATAACCGGAGGCAATATTGTCCAAGCAGAATGGTCTATAAATATTCTGCTCAATAAACAACAGCTATCCATAGGAATGATTATATTAACTAATAATACAAATATCTCATGAATTACGAAGAAACGGATTTAACAGATGCACAAATATTGCGGATGAAAGCCGAAGAAAGATTGAAAGATAATCAAAAAACAAGTATGCCTGTTTTAGAAGCAGACGAGAAAAGACTTCTTCACGAGCTGCAGGTACACCAAATAGAGTTGGAGTTGCAAAACGAAGAATTGCGTAGGGCAAATGAAATGGCTGAAACGGCTCTTCGGAAATTCACAATACTGTACGATCTTGCTCCAATGGGTTATTTTATACTCAATGAGGAAGGCACTATTGAAGAATTAAATTTCACAGGTGCCAATATTCTTCACGATAAACGTATCAGCTTGTTGAACAGCAACTTTAAATTATTCGTTTCCGAAGATTCTTTGCCTGAATTTAACGACTTTTTCAGAAAAGTTTTTATCAGTAACTCCAAAGAATCATGCGAATTGATGCTTGGTTATGGTAACAACCCGCCTTGCCCGGTTTATATGGAAGGTGTTATCGCCGATGATGAATGGAAATGCTTTTTATCCGTACTTGATCTTTCAGACTTCAAAAAGCAGAACAAAGCTAAATAATAGTACTTATTTCGGTAAATATGTAAATTATATAACTCTTTGCTAACAATTTGTAACACATTCTGACTCCAAAGTATCTATTTTTAACTTCTACAATATACATGCTGAAGAATGAAAGAAAATCCTTTGAAAAAACCCGGAATGTATGGAGAAAAATAAAATTTCCTTCAATGCGGAACTGTTGCAACAAGTAGAAGCTATTTTTTGCTCCAATTATGATTTGGATATCGATCTGGATGGCAAAGACAGTATTTCCAATTTGTTACAGCAGATTGAATCACTGAAAGATGAGATTATAAATCTAAAAAAATGAGAGATATAATCCAAACCCATCCTGAGCGCATAATTTTATTAAAGTACCTTACACTATGTCTTTCCATTTTATTGGTAAATTCTTTTATAACACCCATTTGGGGACAACAGCCAACATTTAAGGAAAAGTCCATGGTACAAAATTTCTATGTGATCAATCATCAGCAATACTACTGGTTTTCTTCGCATAAAAAAATAAAAAAAGCGACCGAATGGTTAGCCTTCATCAAATCATCTGAAGACCAACAGTTCTCTTCTGAAAAACTCCAGAATACGGAGATTCAAGCTGCTTTGAACAGCAAAAGCCCTATTGATAGTACCTATAAAAAAAAAATTGATTGGCAGATTACGGATATTGTCCTGAATTTCATAAAAACCCTGCAACAAGGAAATATCTATTTTAATTATGATGAAGTCAGTACTCAACGTGATTCAATCTATATCAACCAGTTATTACATTTAAAATCTTGGGAACGAGTTTCAAAAACCGTTAAAGAACTCGATTGTAAAGATCCTGATTATATGGTATTGAAAAAATACGTCCATAATTCTATTTCTTCGAAAGATACCATAAAATATAAAAAAGCCCTTCTTGCCATGAACTACCGAAGATATTTCAGCATAAACCATCCTTCAGAATATATTATTGTCAATATTCCAGCTGCTCAGGCCGACTATTATAAGAATAATTCATTACTGATAAATATGCGCATTGTAGCAGGAAAAGAAAAAAGACAAACGCCAACCATAGCATCCTATATAACAGATATCACAACTTTCCCATATTGGAATGTGCCCCATTCCATTGGCGTCAAAGAAATCCTTCCCAAAGTGCAAAAGGATGATAATTATCTGGAACAGGAAAATTTTGATGTAGTGGATGCGAAAGGAAATATAATAGAAGAATCAGAATTGAATTGGAAAGACTATAACGAAAAGAACTTCCCATATTTCTTTCGTCAATCTACCGGAGCAGATAACGCCTTGGGCGTTTTAAAATTTAATTTTAAAAACCCCTACAGCATTTTTCTCCATGCAACAAGCTGGCAAGGCGTTTTCAAAAAAGATGATCGATTTTTAAGTCATGGATGCGTTCGGTTAGAAAAGCCGTTTGAGCTTGCCAAGGCTTTACTCAAAAATAAAATCAACATAAAAGAACTTAAAAACAGCAAAGCTGACACACCATCAAATACGATAACTTTATCCCACAAGATACCGGTCTTCATTATTTATATGCCAGTAGCTATTGCTGGTCAAAATGTTTATTTTCTTAAAGATGTTTATGGATTAATTCAATAAATAGAAAAAAATATGAAAGCAATCAACAAAAATTTAATACTGTTTCTAACAATCCTATTAGCAACAGTCATTTATCCGAAACAAGTAGATGCACAACAATCAAATGTCAGTTTTCAGGTTTTTTATGATCAATTGAGTCCATACGGACAATGGATAAACAATGCCACTTTTGGCGATATTTGGTATCCGAATGTCGAATCCGGCTTTGTTCCCTATTCAACTGGAGGTCATTGGGTTTTGACGGACTACGGCTGGACATGGCTCTCTGATTATGAATGGGGATGGGCACCTTTTCATTATGGACGTTGGGATTATGACAGCGATAATAATTGGTTCTGGGTTCCAGATACGGAATGGGGCCCATCCTGGGTAAGCTGGAGAAGGGCCAATGGATATTATGGTTGGACACCAATGGCACCGGGTATCAGCATCAGTCTCAGTTTTAGCAGACCATACAATGATCCCCATGATCATTGGAATTTCGTTAGAGAAAGAGATTTTCAAAGAACCAACCTCCATGGTTATTTTGTCAAGAATACTGAACGTGAACAGATTCTCAGAAGTTCCAGAATTATTAACAGAAGATTTGATGATAGCAAACAGCACAGGACTTATGTCTTAGGGCCAACAAGAGAGGGAGTACAGAAAGCAACCGGCAAAAGCATAAGACCCGTCGTCATTCGGAATCAGAATAAACCGGGCCAAAGTCTTAAGAATGGCCAATTGCAGATGTACAGACCTAATGTGGTAAAAAATAAAATCAATAAAAATTCACCGGCTTCTACTACCCGAGTCACGAGCCAACAGAATAATGTCAATACCGTACAAAAAGCGACAGATAGAAACACAAATCGTTCTGTTGTTGGGAATCAAAATAAACCGGCCCAGAGCCAAAGAAATGGTCAATCGCAGACAAACAAGCCACAAAAAACGGTTCAACCCAAAATTATTGACCAAAAAGTTGTAAAACAGCAGCCAGTTGCAATACCCGTAAAAAGTCAACAAAAGAATGTCAATACTGGACAGAAAACAACAAACAGAAACATAAATCCTCCTGTTGCCGGGAATCAAAATAAACCGGCCCAGAGCCAAAGAAATGGCCAATCTCAGACAAACAAACAACAGAAACCGGCACAACCCAAAATCATAGACCAAAAAGTTGTGAAACAGCAGCCTGTTGAAAAACAGCAGCCTGTTGAAAGACAGCAACCTGTTGAAAGACAGCAGCCTGTTGAAAAACAAAAGGAATGATTGTAAAGTCGCGGTTTAATTATTAGTTTCTTGCAGATTCTGAAATCATTGATCTGATTTTATCGTTTAATCCATCGGCAGCCAACAACTCCCCGAGTGTAAGATGCATTCGATAACGCCAGTAATGATGAGGATCTGCGGGAATGTTTATTCTATCATCATTCGGGTCCGATCGCCGCATGCGATCATCCATAGATAGCCAATCCTGTAACGGGATAATAGTGAGCATTGAGTTGGAGGCTAGGTTGTTGCGCAAAATATTCCGGCAAATCCATGACTGGGCAATTGCCGGAGCTTCCCCCGATTGACCAAGCATCTCATGGTAATACTTCTGTCGTTTTGCCCCATCTTCTTCCCACCAGCCACGCAAAGTACTCATATCATGAGTTGATGTTGTGCAAACAGACAAATACGGATAGTCGCTGGTATTTGCAAAAGACACCGTGGCATCCTTCGGCATTCGCTGAATTTCAAGCGTCAATATTTGCAACCGATTCAAGACATAAGGCACACAAGCAGGAATCATTCCCAAATCTTCGGCACACGTCAGCATATCCGTAGAAGCAATAAGATCCGGCAATTTCTGCATAGCCTGTTCAGACCAGAAATAATTATGCCGCTGATAAAAGAAATGATTATACAAATGGTTGAATATCTCTTTCTCTTTGTCAGAAAGTGCCCGATAACTATATGTGTGTTGCGCAGTTATGCGAGGATGAAATTTATCAAGCTGTTGTGGGTCTCTGATAAACAACACATCCGCAACCAAAGCATACAAACCGTCCCGAATATTCGCCTCATAACCATTTACCGCAAAATACTCTTCAATCTTGCGTTGCGTGTCCACTTCCGATTTCAATTCATAGACACCGGAACTTTTCTTAATCAGAAACTCCCCGATTACCCGTTCAGCAGCATTTCCGAACATTTCCCGCAATTGATCATTACGAATATACGGTTTCAAATGACGCTCTTCATCCAACAAGAAACCATTTGTCAGCAATTCGTCCTTTGACATTGGCAAAGCCGGGCTGAAATGGCCTAAAATACCCTGAACTGCATCCATCGGGATTTCCCAAATACGAAAGAATCCTAAAATATGGTCAATCCGGTAAGCATCAAAATAATCGGCCATTTTCGCAAAACGACTTTTCCACCAGCTAAAGTTGTCTTTCCTCATCTTTGCCCAATTGTAGGTCGGGAAACCCCAGTTTTGACCAGTAGTCGAAAAGTCATCAGGTGGTGCACCAGTCTGGGCATCCAGATTGAATAAATATGGCTCTGTCCACGCTTCCACACTATGAGGACTGATCCCAATCGGAATATCCCCCTTTAGAATCACGCCCTTTGAACGCGCATAATCCGAAGCATCTTTCAGTTGGTTATGCAAATGGAACTGCAAAAACCAATGAATAGCAATCTCATCATAAACTGCTGATCCCGGAATACACAACGGCATTATATTAAAACTGTTATAAACCGCATATTCACCCCATTGGTGAAAATCAACCGTCTGATATTGATCGCGAAAATGACAAAATACAGAATATGGGATAAGCCAGACTTTATTTTGCTCGAAAAACTTTTTAAATGCAGCACTTTGCAAGATTTCAGAACCCTGTTCCTTATAGGCTTCCCTGAAAATTTCCCACTTGGCTTCAGATACAGCTTCATAATTGACCTCAGGCAAAGCATTCAACCCTTTCTGCAAACGAATCATCTTCAGATTCAACGTCTTGTTTTTTAGTTTACCAAAAACAGACAGACTCAGATAAAGCGGATGCAAGGCATAAATGGTAATTGCATTATAAGGATATGAATCTGCCCAGGTATGCGTCTTTGTTGTGTCGTTCACAGGCAACAACTGAACCACTCTTTGACCGGTCTTTGCAGCCCAGTCAACCATCATTTTCAGATCCACGAAATCACCTATGCCGAAACTGTTCTCTGTCCGTAGCGAAAAAACAGGTATAGCCACTCCTGCACAACGCCAATAAGTCGGGTTACCTTTGAAAACACCATTGTTAACGACCATCGCCTCTCCTATCTTCGGTAACTGATACAAAACTCGATTTTCACCGTTTTCCCAGGCAACGACTTTCATCGTCTCGGCATCAACCACCACAAATTTATATTCAACCGGCGTTTCGCTTCCAACCAGACTAACCGTAACTTTCCATTCAGGAAATACTGAATTGTCCATTAAGGCCGCTTTATGGATATCCCATCCACCCAAAGCAGGCGTATTGCCGGCAACAACCAGACGTTGTCCGGGCAAAATTTCAGGAGCCAATACTTTCAGTGCAAGAGCACTGGTATAATTTTTATCTTTTTCAGTAAAAGTTTTTGAAGGAACAAAAAATGATTTTGTAAATGCAGATGAAAAAAACGGACTATTATATGGCCTGTCCATCCACAAATCATAAATATAGAAAACACTTGCAGACACATTCCGGATAAAGCGGCGGGGTCTCCCCCATTCTCTGATGATACTGCCATCCGGGTTTTTAACAAAATAAGAATAGTTAAATACGTCCGTCCTCTCCGGTAAATCAATAGACAAAGACCAGAAACCGTCTTTCATATAGACCATTCCGACAGATTCCAGTTCCGTCAAAGACCCATTCAAATAAAGAATCTGTCCCCATCTGGTGCTATAATTAATTGAAAATACAAATTTCATAGATATTTACCAGTGATCAATCTTAAGCTTTACCGATACAATGATAGTCAAACCCTGCATCATTCAGCTCTTGTCTGTTGTAAATATTGCGACCATCAAAGATAACGGGGATGTTCATGAGCTTTTTAATAACAGCCCAGTCCGGCAAACGAAATTCCTTCCATTCCGTAAGTAACATAAGCGCATCCGCACCAAGAGCCGCACTGTGAATATCTTTGCAATATTCCACTGAATCGTTCAATAAAAGCTTTGCTTCATCCATAGCAACCGGGTCATATACACGGACATGGCATCCGGCTTCAAGCAATTTTTCAATCACAACGACAGATGCAGCTTTGCGCATATCATTCGTTTCAGGCTTGAACGATAGACCCCAGATTGCTATTGTTTTTCCTTTAATCGCCGCTTCACCTGCCACATATATTTCCATATCCGGTATCTCGCACAAAGACGCTGACCGCGCTTTTTCGTTTAAAGCAATATGACCGAAATAACGTACTAATTTATGATATAAAACCATTTTCTGATTATCGTTGACATTTTCTACAGCTTCAAGTATTTGCATCTGATACCCTTTGTCATGAGCTGTTTTTATCAAAGCTTTTACATCTTTAGGGAAGCAACTTCCCCCATATCCAAGGCCAGGATACAGAAATTTATTTCCTATTCGGGTATCTGTTCCAATACCGTTACGGATCATGTTAATGTCTGCCCCTACCAATTCACAAAGATTGGCGATATCATTCATAAAACTTATCCGGGTTGCAAGCATGGCGTTGGCTGCATATTTAGTCATTTCAGCCGAAGCTACATCCATAAATATTACTCTGAAATTATTTAACAAAAAAGGACGGTACAAAATGCTCATAAGATTTTTTGCACGTTCCGATTCCACACCCACAACAACACGGTCTGGGCTCATAAAATCCTTTATGGCTGCTCCTTCCTTAAGAAATTCGGGATTGGATGCCAAATCAAACTCAATGGAAAGTCCTCTTTTATCAAGCTCTTCCTGTATCGTCTTATGCACCAACTTTGAAGTTCCGACCGGGACTGTACTCTTTGTTACAAACAAAATATACTTGTTCATATTCTGCCCTATCGTGCGTGCAACTTCAAGTACATATTTAAGATCTGCACTTCCGTCTTCATCCGAAGGAGTACCTACAGCACAAAAAACAGCTTCAATATCATCGATAATTGGCCTGAGGTCTGTGGTAAAAAAAAGACGGCCTGCTTTTTGATTACGCTGAACCATTTCCTCCAAACCTGGCTCAAAAATGGGAATAATACCTTTCTGAAGATTCTCAATCTTCTGCTTGTCAATATCTACACAAAAAACTTCTGACCCATTTTCAGCGAAACAAGCTCCTGAAACCAAACCGACATAACCGGTACCAACTATTGCAATTTTCATTTTCTATTTTTTAGTCTTTTCTAAATTCTTAATAGGCTAAAAACCCACAGGACGGGTTTGAATAAATTATAGAAACAAAATTACAATTTTAATCTATTATATCAAGTGAGTTGTACTTGAATTGCTGTGCAAATCACATAACCAGATCACCTCTTTCACTAACATAAACGGCGTATAGACTTATTTAGGTTGTTCTATATCAATGATAACCGTTCGATTATAGAAACGTTCTTCTGCAAATTTATTTTCGAATGGAGACGATTTTTCATCCTCACCATAGCCAGCAACATCAAAAGTAACATCCGTCCTACCTGCTTTCGCCAGGCAAGCTTCCATAATCTTTTTCACATCAAAGGCACGAGCCAATGATAATCTTTGATTGTGATCAAAATCTCCGATAATATCTGTATAGCCACGTAGAATAACCTTCCCCCCAATAGGAATCTTCGGGGTTACGACGTTGGTAAGGTATTTTTCGTAAATAGTAATAGACCTGGAATCATCAAATTCGAAAATTATGCTGAAACGCATTACTTCCTTGATTTTTGGTGCATCGGCAAGTTCTAAACGAAACGATACCTCCTTTTTTATTGTCTTGCCAATCTTCGTCTTCCCTATCATCGTTGCCTTGTAATCACCTTGGATCTTGTTACCCAAGATGGATTCTCTTGAAATATTTATTTTATCCTCAGCAAAAGGCCCAAAATATTTCACTGCATTATTTCCATCCATTATTTCTATTGACCATGATTTGAAAGCTTCTTTTGCTCCATCAGCATTAAAGGAAACAGAGTTGGCAATTTCAGGCCCTTCCGTGGTAATGATTTCCACCGGTTTTAGTGGAGCTTTCGGCCCACTTTGGAATTCCATCAATATGGCGGGCGAACTGCTCACGACAGACACTCGTTGATCATCTTCACGGAGAAGGATCAGTTCACGATTACCACCTAACTGTTCAGATGGGATTTTCGGTTTATCCTGTCCTTCTATATTAATTCTCGAAGCTTTTATTGAAAAAACATTTACCAAATATTGTTTCACTGTTTCGGCCATTGCAATCCCATCTTTTGGTCCGTTGGCTGAAGATCCAACTAAAGTAATGGTTGCCAAAGGATTTTTATCCATACGGTCACCAAGAATATTAATTACATTGTAATAAACATTCAATTGTCGTTTAGATCGACCTGCCGGATTTTTAGATGTAAATTCTTCCAAATGGTTTTCTTTAAAATATTTCGCCTGGTCTTTGGTAAGCAACACATAACGATCCGGTATTTCTGTTGAACCCACCGTGAAAAATATGT
>Ga0302272_1000545_pt1 | contig 17009 bp, 10 predicted proteins | sample III_Bog_N1_2_FD_198772 | JGI IMG/M metagenome (GOLD analysis project Ga0302272, IMG submission 198772) | Peat permafrost microbial communities from Stordalen Mire near Abisko, Sweden - III_Bog_N1_2 | ecosystem: Environmental > Terrestrial > Soil > Wetlands > Peat | place: Sweden: Abisko...
CGGGAACTTGCTGAGGCATACTTCAATATCGTCTGGGCAAAGTCCTTCCCACAGGTTCTCAAAGTTACTTCCGCCAAGCATGATTTCGATCTGGGACAGGCATGGATTCAAGGCGGAGGTTCAAAAGCCGAAGGTGTGGAGGCAAACCTCGCTAAACTCGCTGAAGCCGCGGCCTCCTACGGACACTTCAATATCCAACCGGATGCCGATGGCACATTGCGTCGAGCGCTCTTTATCACTCGCTATCAGGACCAGGATTACTTCCCTTCCCTCGATCTCCAAGTTCTCCGCCAGTACGAAAATATTCCCGACCAGCAGATTGCCGCCTATATCTCGGCGAACGGGCTGGAACGCATTCAGTTTGGCATTCATGAACTGAAGCCCAGGCAAGACGGGACCGCGCTCATCAACTATGCCGGACCATACCACTCCTATCCTCACTACTCCATGGTGGATGTTATTCAAGGAACCGTTCCCGCCGATACGTTTCGTGACAAGATCGTCCTGCTCGGCCCTACCGCCTTGGCAATCGGCGACATGCGCAACACACCGTTCCAGAAACAGGACACCGGCTACATGGGCGTAGAAGTCCACGCCAACATCCTGGACAACCTGCTGCACACCACCGAGCCGCACCGGACTTTCCTGATCCGCGGATTCCGCGAAGAACTCGTCGACATCGGCTTCATTATTCTCTTTGGCGCCATGCTCGGCTTCTGGCTAGGCCGCATCCGGCCACTGGTCGCCACGGTCACCGCTTTCGTCGTCCTCGGCGTCTTCCTCTGGTTTGTCTACTACAGCTTCGTCCATTGGGGACGCTGGTTCAGCCTGGTCATCCCCGCCCTCACGCTCATCGGCTCCTACGCTTCGATTACGACCTTCCGCGTAATTTTCGAAGAGCGCGAGAAGCGCAAGATCCGCAAGACGTTCGGGCAATATCTTTCCCCCGGCGTCATTGCCCTGATCGAAAAAGATCCTCAGAAATACATCCGCCCCGGCGGCGAAGTCAAAGATCTCACTGTGATGTTCAGCGACATCCGCGACTTCACCACGCTCTCCGAAGGCATGACCCCGGACGAACTCGTCCACCTGCTCAACGAGTACCTGAGCGCCATGACCGATATCTTGTTCGAAAACCTGGGCACGCTCGACAAATACATCGGCGACGCCATCATGGCCTTCTGGGGCTCGCCCTACCCGCAGCAGGACCACGCCTATCGTGCCTGCTGCTGCGCTCTGGAAATGACTGCCCGCCTGGAGGAACTCAACCGTAACTGGACCGCGAAGGGCGGCCGCCAGATTTCCATTGGCATCGGCCTGAACACTGGCCCGGTCAACGTCGGCAACATGGGCTCCAACAAGCGTCTCGCCTGGACTGTGATGGGTGACAACGTCAATCTCGCTTCCCGACTCGAAGGCATGACCAAGCAGTACCGCACCCGCGTGATCATCAGCGAAGGCACCTACGCCCAGGTCTCTCAACAGTTCGTGGCGCGCGAGGTGGACAAAATCCGCGTCAAGGGAAAGAAGAAGCCGGTCACGATATACGAACTGTTAGCTCCCGCCTCGGAGCAACCGGCCTACGCCGCGCTGCTGGAGCGCTACAACGCCGCCTTGAACGCTTATCGCAACCAGCAGTGGGCGGAAGCATCTGGCAAATTCGGCGAGTTGCTCGCCCTCTATCCCGACGACGGTCCCACCCAGGTTCTCCTGCAACGCTGTGTGGAATTCCGCGAAGAGGCCCCCGCCGAAGACTGGGACGGCGTCCACGTCATGAAATCCAAATAGATTCCTGGAGCCCGCGCCTGGGCTCTCACAATGCCGTGCCGGCAGCGGTGATCTGATGCTTTTCTTCAGCCGTCAGCCCCAGGAATTCGAATCCCGACCGGATCTCGGTCACGTGGCGCACGATGGCAACGGTGTGAAGCGGGCCCGCAGACAAACGGAGATTGATCTCCACCGTTTCGCCGACCCTCAAACTTCCTTGCACGATGGCTGATATGCCGCCTTCGCTGATATCGAGACTCATGCCGCGGGTTGTCTGGAAGCCGCCTGGCCGCAAGTGCCGGAGGATCACAGGAACACTGAACAGGTATCGGGGATGTTGCCTGGCAACCCGGCTATTCGTTACCCGGCTTGTTTGCGCCTGCCTGTCGAGTTGCATGGCCGTGCTCCCGACGTGGATATGACAAATCCATCCGTCGCGCTTCTCAATGATAGTTGCCATCGGCACGCCACGCGCAACCTTGAGGGCAGGGCCAACCCGTGCCGCGGGACACGCCCCCATGGTCGTGCTTCTTATGGCCTTTGCTTTCATCGCAGGAGCTCTCGCGCCGATTACGGCAGGTGTGCAGCCGAAGGTTCGGGAGTGGCTGCGTGTCATCCTCGTCGGGCTCCCGACCGTTCCGGACCTGCCTATTCAGTTGTTGAATTAGTGATGTTACGCCCAAGAACTGTTCGAGAAAGGGCCGATCAAGGGTGAATCGCCGAGTCATGACCAGGCAATCCAGAATTTCAGCAGGCCGCTGTTCTGAAAGCGAGTTATCCACCGGAGCACCGTCTTACTTGCTTCATTGAACAGTTCGCGGCTCGGCGGTCTTGAGACGACGGCAACCCGATGAAGCGGAAATGGCGGCTTGCGCTGGTCGTTCTCTTATGTGTGGTTCCGCTGGCTTATGCTAGTAAGCCAGAATGAGCCCGGAGATGTGACGCGCACAGAAATGGAAGGAATTGCCAGCAGGTCCCTGAAGGTGGTTCTGCCGCGGTGTATGTGCTGGGAGCGGGTATCGCTTGCTTGGCAGCGATGTTCATTTGCTCTCGGGTCTCTAAGCCCAGCCTCTCATAATCTCGCGCCCGAAGGATGTGAGCCGCCCGACCGATGAGCTTCCGTTTGCGTTGTGAGGGCTCCGTCAGACCCTCATGGACCCGATGGAAAACTTCCTAAGCAGCTTGAAATCAAAAGCTTGCCGGTCCAACTAACAGCGCGGCAAAGTGGTCATCGGCAATCGACACTGGTAGCCCTGTTTCTTTTCAACTAGCAACCGCTCCGCTGGCCTTGGACCTGAGTGACGATCATTCTGATCGATGTCTTGTTCGCCTCTCTCTTCTAATGTGAGCGGTTTGGAACAGACGGTCCGATTCTTACCGAATAAAGTTGGGTTGTTTCACTTGGACGCTCCAAGTTCTCAGGCCGGAGCCCGAAACGCTCGGGTTCGACGCGAGAATCGGAAGCAGAATCAAGTCCCAAGCGAAATTTTCAGACTGCGCCAGGCGAGAATCTCGGAGGATTTCCATGAAGAGAGCATTGTTGTTGATAGTTGTACCGGCCCTGCTGATCGCGCTGGGGTTTGCACAGACTCCCCCAGCGAGCAGCACTCCAGATCAGGCCACCGTTAAGGGTTGCCTGGGTGGTTCGGATGGCAATTACACCGTGGTGGAAGACAAGACCGGCCACATTTTCAAAATCACTGCCAACAGTGTTGATCTCAAGGCACATGTGGGACACGACGTAGCCCTCACCGTAATCAGAGCGAGTGGGGCCAATCCCGCCACTGCTGATAGCACCTTTGCCGTTACCGAAGTGAATATGATCTCCGAACATTGCGCTGCGCCCGCCGGCGTACCGGCGGCCACGATCAGCACACTTCCGGAAACTGGCGTCACTCCGCCTGATGCCGCCGCTATACCCGCTGCGACTGCCAGCACGCCCGCTGTTATCCCCACTCCACCTGCGGAGATTGTGGTCACACCGCCTGCGGCCGCCGCTACCCCCGCCGCGGCTGTCATCACGCCTGCGGAGATTGCCAGCACACCTCCTGCACCCGCCGCTCGCTCAACGCGACTGCCACCACCTCCTCAGAGACGGCCAGCAACACCAGTTGCCGCCGCTAAACCCGCTGTGACTGCCAGCAAGTCCTCGGAGCTTGTCAACCCATCGGATGCAGCAACCACTACGCCCGCGGCGACTGCCAGCCCATCCCCGGAGACTGAAGGCACACCGGCTGCAGCAGCCATTCCACCCGCTGCGCCCGCCAGGCGCGGGTCCTTATGGCTCTTGATTGCGTTTGCCGTAGTGATCATCGTGCTTGGCATATTGGCTCCTTCTATTAGCAGGTGGAGAAAGCAGAGACGTTTGGAGCAAGCAGGCGCACAGAATCTTTCTTTCACCCGTGGAGCGAGCTCTGACCAAAGCAAGAGTGACCCAGGAGCAGGCAAAGCCGCCTAGGCTGGGTGCAGAGTAATGACTCCGAACCTTGTCGCCGGTGGTAACCGCTGCCGGCGACATTTAAGGGCGCGAGGGGCAGTAGGCGCAGTTTGGAAATGAACCGTCGCGGTGAGCGAAGCCGAAACGCCTTTTCCAAAGAAATCGGAACGACAATGCTAGCGATTGTGACCATATTCATGACCGGAGTTACCTAGCTTGTTTAGACCGTTCCGCCTAATCCACCGCGGCACGAAAACAGAGTTCGAGAACCTGTCCAGAACCACTGCGATAGCTCCAAGTGGGCAACCTTTCGTCCAAAGTCAGGTCCGTCGTGCGCGAAAAAAGGCATTCCGCGGGGCCCGATCCGCCAGATGAGTAGCGGAGGTCCTGGTCTCGCCATTGCTTCCGGATTGCCGACCATCCGACCAGAATCGTCCGGTCCCACGCCCACCGATTAGCGGTGGAACCCGGGTGCCGGATCATAGTATTGGAGTTGAAGAAGATGGTGAGAGTGAGGCTCAACGCCGAAATCACGAGTCCAGAAAATCGTACGGCGCGGCGAAGGGCCTGCAATCCAAGTCTCTTCACGAGGGCATCGCTGGCCCAACCGCCGCTGACCTGGATCTGGCGGGATAGCGGGCAAGGTGGTCTTTGAGAGTCTCGCTTCCAGCTTCGGCACGCTGTTACTGCATAGGCTGTCCCGGCGCCAGCACTCCTTTGCCCGTGCCCCACGGATGGATTTTCGTCTTGACCAGACCCGCTTTGACTGCCGGATCGTCTTGCGTCAACTTGGCAGTCTGCTCTGTCCCCACACGCAAAATGGCGACCGCTCGTAGCTCGCCCTGATCGCTGAAGGGAAACAGTCCGGCAATAGCGATCTTTCCCTGACATGCCATCTGTTTGACGAAAGCAGAATGCTGCTTCATCACATCCATAAACTCCGGAGCGTTTGGGTTCCAATGATCGCCGCGCTTCATCAGAACAAGAGCGTACTGCTCGAATCCGGAAGACTCGGCTGGATTGTCAATGGTGCCCGTGTCGACGAGCCATGGCCCATGGACCTCGGCAGATAAGTGGCCTGCTTTGATAGCGGGATCGCTGTTGGCCCACTCTTGTGCTTGTGCCGCTGAGTCCGCTTGAAACACAAAGATGCCTCGCAGTACGGTGTTGTCCAGGAATGGCCCAGCAATCACAAGTTTGTGTTCGGCAGTCATCTTGCGGATGTTGGCCATGTGCTCTTCTTGAAGCTTCTCACCCGCCTCTTTGCTCAGCTGCGGAGCATTGTTAGGACGATTCAACAGTACGAAGAAGTACTGGGCAGGCTTGGCATTCGGCTGGTTCTGGCTTTGCGCGAGAGCCGAGCCTGCAACTGGGAGGAGAGTCTTGGCTTGGGCAGTTCGAATCTGGAGCATCAGAATGTCGCGAACGTAGTGCCAGTAAGGAACCAGGTTGAGAGCAGCCGCTGCATACTGCTCGGCGGCCTTCAAATCAGGCGCGGTTCGGTTCAGATTCGACCACGCGAGATTCATCAGCAGCTCGGGTTCTCCCCATGAGGGCTCCAGCGGATCAACCACGTCGCGCTTATCGTTACGGACTGCCTCCAATCCTTTGTTGTAAATTTCAATCGCCTTGTCCTGACCTCCTCCCCGCTCTGGAGGCGACGACCAACGAATGGGGCCGAGCACCCAGAGCAGCCGAGGATTGTCCGGGGCTGTCGCCATGGCTTCTTTCAAAAGCGGACTCGACTGTTGCAGCAGTTCCTGAACTCGCTTTGGGTCTTTTTTGCTCAAGTACATCAGGTAGCCCAGACAAGATCCCGCTCCAATCTTAGGTTCGACGAATGCAGGGTCCCGGGCAATGCCGTCTTTGAAATCGGTGACCGCCTGCGTGAGGTCCTCTTCCAGATCAGTTGGAGTCGGGGATTCGTTGAAACCGTTAATCGCTCTGCGCCACAAGGCAAATCCACGCCAGTAGAGCACCCGCGATGCCAGCCTGTTGTCTTCTGGGATGGCCGTGAGTTCGTCGTGAAGGCGCTTCAGAGTCGCGCGGTCGCCTTCATAGTCCGCCCGTTGAATCTGGGTGACGATACGGATGATTGAATCGCGTGAAGGCTCAACGCTGGTCTTATCGGCGGGGTAAAGCTCAGTCGCGCCGGACAAGACGAATATACTCACCATGAGCAAAAGAGCTCTGCCCCTTCGAGCACCCATGCGCTCCTCCTTGTGACTTCGCAGCTGAGTTAGGACATTACCTGGCATTGGCGGGCCCTGGCATCACGCCGTACTGTTGCGTAGCATATCCCACAAGCAGCCCCACAATGCTTCCAGGAAGGATGATCGCGACGTAGTGATCATGCTGCAAATACGCGACCAGGAATGCGAGCGCGAAACCCACGGCCAAGCCGAACAAAATTCCGAGTGGGACGGAGTTTACCTTGCGGGCGAAGATCCCGGCGGCAACTCCGGCAATCAGCCCTTTGATTGTGGAGCCTACGATGATTCCCACCATTTGCGCACGCACTTCCGGGTAGAACCAGGCCGTGCCTCCGTCAAGGGCGCCAAGCACGGCACCCAGCAGCAAACCGAGCAAAAGCTTGTTCATAAATCCCTCCATTTTCTGTTCTGGGGTTCTTTACAACGGAACGGGCAATTCCTTTAAACCTTAATGCTTGAGCAGCAAAATCAGCAGGATACGCATGACTAAGTAGGCGGCTATCAGCAATACAAAGAACCGGTACCGCCGATAGAGACGGGTCACCTTCTCGAAAATGCTCTCGCGATGTGCCCCGACCGCCAAGCCGTTGAGGTACCGCGAAACGTCCGCAGCCATTTCCTGCACCGCGGAGTATCGTGCTTCGCGTGCTGGCGCGCAGGCCTTCCCACAGATGGCCTCGAGTGATCGATCCAGCAGGGTGGACAAATGTGCCGGCAGTTTCTCGCTGAGCAGATATCGCAAAAGTGCTCCGAGAGAGTAGATATCGCTCCGCGCATCCAGCAATTCGATTTCCCCGCGCGCCTGCTCCGGAGACATGTACCCCGGTGTGCCCAACACGCTCCCGTGCCCTGTGCTTGCCGAAATCGCGGTTGCCGGAATCGCCGTGCCGTTTTCGCGATCCGTAGAGCTGTGCACGATTGAGGCGTCGTCCTCAAGCGGGTCGGGCTTGAGGACGTCCGCCAAGATTTTCGCGAGCCCCCAGTCCATTACCAGAATCTCGCCGAACGAGCCGACCATCACATTGGCGGGCTTGAGATCGCGGTGGAGGACTCCGTGAGCGTGTGCGAAAGCAACCGCGTCGCAGATACGCAGAAAAATACGCAAGCGATCCGGAGTGGAAGCCTGCGACTCGATGTATTGATCGAGCCGCTGCCCTTCGACAAACTTCATGGCGTAAAAAACGCGGCCATCCGCAAGCGTGCCGGCATCGTGCACCGGAACGATGCCCGGATGCTCCAGCCGGGCCAGCACACGCGCCTCGCGCATGAGGCGATTGGGGAGGTCGCCTTCGGAGCCAGATATTTCGAGCACTTTCAGTGCGACGCGGCGTTGCAGGCACTCGTCTTCCGCTGCGTAGACGACGCCCATCCCTCCACGTGCGACCTGCGAAATGAGCCGGTAGCGCGTGCCGCCCAGGTCCGGAAGCTCCGTGCCGCTGCGCAGTCGGGTGAGCGCCTTGTCGGAAAGATGCCTCATGGAGTGAGGGGGGACGTTCTCCTTCGAACTGCCCAGTCCCTTGTATCAGAGCAGATGCTTCTCGCCCTCACCGGGCGTCCCAGCCGAACACGCTCTTCGCTTCTCGTTGGAACTCCTCATCACTGCCGCAGACTTCCCGCAAACGTTCGAGCGCTATTTTGCGAAACTCGCGGCGGGCCCATGCGAGCGCGTTGGTTACCTCGGTGACAGCGATTCCGTGTTGCTGAGCCAGTTGCGCGTATGAAAGTTCGTCGTCCCCTTCGAGATCGTAGGTCTCAAAAAGGTGGAACGCCCGGTCTCGCTGCCGCTGGGCGCAAACCTCGCGCATGTCTTCGACGGCCAGCGCGAATAGACTGCGAATCCATTCCTTCTCGAAGAATTCGTCCAGTGATTCCGGAGAGGCGATTGCAGCAGCATCGATGGTGCCGCTGCTCATCTCGTCTTCGACAGCGGCGAAATCGAGTGCAAAGTGCTGGACGTCGCCTCCACGCTTTTGGCGATGCGCGGCCTTCTCTTCGTTCATCACGAAGCTATCCACGCACAGGCGTAAATATGTACGCAGGCGGCTCTTGGCGGCATCGAATCGAGCCAACAATTCGCGCTCCAGCAGTTCGGCAAAAAAACCCTGGGTCAGATCCTGAGCGTCCGGCGCAGCACGATTCCAGCGCAAGCGCACATATTTGTAAACGGGCCTCCAGTACGCTTCGCAAAGTGTGTCCAGCGCTCGCTTGCGCTCCGCCCAATCCTCACTGCGAACTCCTTCGATGACGGACCAGCGAGTGGCGGGGAAGCACCCATTGCCGCCAATGAATTTGTCTTGAGCCATAAATGATCTTCAGAAGGCAGAGTGTAACAGGGATTTTAGGCGGGATGGAATGGAGTGGAGTGACAAGCCGGGTTGGGTAGAAGATCCCCGAGGATTGCGCCCGAGTGACGGGCTAACCGGAAGTAATTCGTGTGAAGGGCGGACGATCTCGCAGGACAATGAGGTTCAAAAGTGTGGGAAGGGTTCGCTTGCATGGCTCTGAAGAATCAGGCCGAAGTTGTTGGTCGGGGTGCGCGGATTTGAACCGTGGCCCCCTGCGTCCAAGCGTCGCCGCAGCAGACCAGCCTTGCCTGAGCATATTCCAAGCTGGAGCGCTCCACGCATCGAGTTCTTCCTTCACCCACCCGGACGCGGAGTGGAGCAGGGGCGGCCGTCCGCATGTCCGCGTGAAAGCTGTTTCGCGCGAATGGATAAGAGAGCAAATAGTGGACAGTGCTCGCAGTCGAACACACAACCGTCGGCGGAATGCCAAACAACGGTAGATCGAGCTCAGAAGTGGGGCCAGAAAGCCTGGTGAGGCTTTACTCGCGCGGAGGCTTCTGCTGTTCCTGTTCCCTCTTTTTCTCCTCGGGCGTTTGCGCCTTCTTCCGTTGGCGCTCGGGCGGCGGCGCTGGTTTGGTTTCCGCAGGGGGCGTGCGTGGTTGCGCGCTCGGCGAGGGACTCTGCGGCCGCGGAGCGGGCTGATTCCGGCTCGGCTCGGGTCGATTCGTCGGCTGTGCTGGCTCGGGTCGATTGGGCTGCGTCGACGGCGGACGCTCGTTCCGCGCGGGGGGCTCGGCTCGACGATTCGGCTCCGGCCGGTTGCCTGGCTGTGCCGGCTCGGATCGATTGGGCTGCGTCGACGGTGGACGATCATTCCGCGCGGGTGGCTCAGCAGGACGGTTCATTTCCGGCCGATTCGGTTGTGTCGGCGCCGGCTGGTTCGGCTGCGCTGATGGCGGACGATTCGGCTGAGCGGGATTGGCCGCTCCCGGACGCTCGTTCGGAGCAGGCTGGTTGCCCGGGCGATTCGCCGGTCGGTTCTCAGGAGGCGCGTTGGCGGGTTGGCCCGGTCTGGCAGCACTCGGCTGGTTCTCAGGCGCCGCATTGCCGGGTTGGCCTGGTCTGGCAGCACCCGGTTGGTTCGCAGGTTGGTTCGGCTGGTTCCCGGGGCGCCCCATGTTCGGTGTCGCCGGTTTTCCCGGAGGTGCCTGTCTGACTAGCGGATGTGCCTCAGCCGCGGCAGCCGGACGCAAGGTCCGCACTTCACTCCTCGCCAACGGTTCTCCGGGATGTTCCGCCAGAGCCCGCTGCTGCCTTGCGAAAGGGACCGGAGGCGGGGGCGCGGGCGCCTTGGCGATCACCTGCCGGTTCGCAACTGCTGTCGGCGGAGCGGCTACGCGGTTCGCCGTCGAAGCCCGGGCTCCAAGCACGCTCTCTCGTGTGGGAGCCACCGCAACCCTCGAGCTCATCGGCGCGGAGGCGATATCGCGCGCGCTCACGACAATTGCGGCTCTGCCCACAGGCTGGGCACTCACGAAAGCGCGTTGCGGAACCGCTGTCACCGCGCCTCTTACATTCCGGTTCACATAAGTCACATTGGTGATGTTCGTGTTTTTGTTGACGATGGTCGTGTTGTAAACGTTCGTAATCGTGACGTTATTGACGGTCGTATTGCTGATGTTGACCCGGTTCACATACTCCCGGCTGACGTGATACGAGGGGACATAAACTTCCCGCGGACCAAGCGGAAACCATCCCACATTGCCGCCGAAGCCAACACCACCGGAGCCAATAAAAACCACTAGCGCCGGTGCATAAACCGCCCGCACTGCCACGGGCCCGGCAACCCAGCCCCAGCGTCCGCCGACTGTTACCCAGCGTCCGTAATGAAACGGCGCGTAGCCCCACGAAGAGTCATCCACCCACGTCCATCCCCAGGGAGAGATCCAGTCCCAATGGCCATCATGATAGGGCGCCCAACCCACGGCGACCCGGTTGGGGTACCAGACATGTCCGTAGTTCGAATCATCGCGCCAGTCGCCATTGTCGTCCAGGTCGTCATAGCCGACCACATCGTGCGACACGTACTGCGCCGAGCGCGAGTCGTCGTACCGGTGCTCGCGGGTGTTTGCCCAGTTATCAAATTCATCTGGGCCGCCGATTTGAACCACGTCGGCGGTCAACGAGTCCGTCCCGCTGAACGTGCCTTTCTGCCCGGCATGGAGGGTAAAGTTCTGACCGTTGCCGGTCGATTCGCCCTCGCCTCGCCGCACGCTTACGACCGTGTAGCTTCCGTCTTCACTGGCCTCTACCCGATAGCTTCCCGGCTGGTATACCGAAAACGCCTGGTTGGGCGTGTCGACCTCGAAGACATCGTCACGGTCCAGCCGCCGCACGCTGATATTGATCGAACCCGACGTAAGCTGGATTTGAGCGGTACGGTCATCCAGATTCAGAAAAGAGAAGCCGGTATTGGCGTCCAGGCGAATCACGGCCGTTCCCAATTGCAGCTCGGCGCGCGAGTCCTTATCCGCCCAGAGCTTGTCGCCGGTCGTCATGGGCCGGTTGGCAACCGCCTGCACCCACTCCGATTCGCCGGCCGGCTGGAATGAAACCGAACCCTGCATGTAGCCGAGTCGAGCCACCCGGCTCGGCGGATCGTCTTGTTGATCTTGCGCGACTGCTTTTTGTGGTCGTGCCACAATCGCGAGCGCAACCAGCAGCATCGCGCTCAACCAGCCCAGCTTCTTGTTCAGTGTCATATCCATAACCAGATGTCCTCGGACTGTCTGTTTGCCAACCCAGTTTATCGGAACTCGCGTCAAACTCTAATGCCGGATGTGGTCGCCTCGACTAGAACTTCTTGGAGCGTGTCCGGCAGCGACCTGGCGGCGAGAGCCACGAACACACGCTGGCGCTCGGTCGACACACTCAGCAGGGTGAAGAATGACAGGTGGGCAGTGGCAAGTCTGAGCAAGATAGCTCACATGCTGAGAGTGGGATTGCGATGCCTGTGCAGAACCTGGCCATTCGCAGAGCAGTGTCCTCGATCAAGATTCTGCGGGGGTGGCGATTTCGAGAGTCAGATTTGCGTTGGATCAATTCCCTGGCACGATTACCCCAGAACAACAGCGACTCGATCGGCGCTCCTCTGGGAACGGTGCAGGCGCTGCTGGGCCACTCATCTAAAGGGATATTAGTCGGCCGTAGTAGACGATTTTCGAACCGGAGTGGGGGCTTACTTCCGGTTTGCCGACAATCTGGCCGGAACCCAGGTTCCCACTTCCCACAAGGGCCTTTGTCGGCACCAATCCGACGGACGAACCGATAACTTCCGGTTTGCCCGTCACTCGTGGATAAACATGTCAATCTGCAACTGGCGAACCTCCCAGAAGCTCGACTTCTGCATCGCTGCATCCAACCGCTTTGCGCTCGGGCAGTTGTGCTGCTGGGTGCTCCACAGATCCCGATGGTATTGTAGAAACCGCGGTAGCAGTTGGTTCCGTACCCGGCGTATAGCGCGTGGAGTTCCGGTTCATTCGAAGAGGAGCGTTACTCATGGTTCGGTGTTCATTCCTGGTTGTGGTCAGCTTTCTTATTAGCTCTCTCGTTGGGATCGCGACAGCATCCACATCTGAAGGCAACGATTCTCCCAATGTGCTTGGTGAGAATTGGTTCATCCAGCCCTCGGCCGATGTGCATGCAGACGGAGCGGCAATCTCGGCAGTTGGTTTTCCGACGCGCGGCTGGTATCCTGCCACGATTCCTTCCACAGTTCTGAGCGCGCTGGTGGAGGACAAGGTGTACCCCGATCCCTACACGGGGATGAACCTGCGCACCATCCCCGGCACGACCTACCCCATATTTGAGGATTTTTCAAATATCCCGATGCCGCCAGACAGCCCCTTCCGGCAGCCATGGTGGTTTCGCACGGAGTTCAAACTTCCGGCTGAATACAGCGGAAAGACGCTATGGCTCGGCTTTGACGGCATCAACTACCGTGCCAACGTGTGGATGAACGGTGTGCAGGTCGCCTCCTCGGAAACTCTTGCTGGCACTTGGCGGCTGTTCAATTTCGACGTAACGGCTGCCGCCAAGCTCGGTCAAACCAATTCCCTTGCCGTTGAAATATTTCCTCCTCAACCGCGCGATTTGGCCATCACGCTCGTCGACTGGGCCCCCATGCCACCCGACAAAGAGATGGGGATCTGGCGCGACATACACATTACTGCCACGGGGCCCGTCGCTCTGCGTTACCCGGCCGTCCTGACCAAACTCAACCTGCCTTCCACTGAGAAGGCCATGTTGATGGTCCGAGCGGAGCTGACGAATGCCGCCGACCATCCGGTTGATGGTGTATTGAAGGGGCGCATTGAAAACCGCACGTTCGAGCAGCCAGTACACCTCGGACCGAGAGAAACACAGGTGGTCCGCTTCACCCCGGCGACATTTCCGCAGCTGAACCTCGCCAATCCTCGCTTGTGGTGGCCGGTCCAGGTTGGAAAGCAGGACCTCTACCCGCTTGAACTGGCAGTGGAAGTCCAGGGGCAGGTATCGGATTCAGCTCACATTCGTTTCGGCATTCGCCAGGTGACTTCGAACCTTGATGAGGGAGGTCATCGTGTCTTTCAAGTCAATGGAAAGAACATCCTCATCCGGGGAGCTGGTTACAGCTTCGACATGCTTCTGCGCTCCTCGCCGGACAGGCAGCAGGCCGAACTCAACTATGTGCGCGACCTGAACCTCAACGCGGTACGTCTAGAAGGCAAACTGGAGAACGATCACTTCTTCGATCTCGCCGACCAGATGGGCATTCTTGTCATGGCAGGCTGGTGCTGTTGTGACCAATGGGAGAACTGGCCCACCTGGGACAAAGAAAACGAACGTATAGCGGGAGACTCGCTGCGCGACCAAATCCGCCGGCTTGAGCGCCATCCTTCTGTGTTCACATGGTTGTACGGCAGCGACTTCGCGCCTCCGCCCAGGATTGAGAACCTGTACTTGCAGATCCTGAAGGAGGTGGACTGGCCGAACCCTTCCGTCGCATCGGCCGGGGCCAGGACCACCACGGTCGGCCCAAGCGGTGTGAAGATGACCGGCCCTTACGAGTACGTTGCGCCATCGTTCTGGTATGTGGATACAACCCACGGAGGCGCGTTCGGTTTCAACACTGAGACCAGCCCGGGCCCCGCCATCCCGCCCATTGAGACCCTGCGGCGTATGTTACCGCCGGATCACCTCTGGCCGATTGATTCCGTCTGGCAATACCACGGCGGCGGCATGTCTCACACTCTGGATGTATTCACCGAGGCGCTTAACCAACGCTATGGACAGGCGAATTCAGTGGAGGAATACGCACGGAAGGCTCAAGTTCAAGCCTACGAGGGCCACCGCGCCATGATGGAAGCGTATGGCCGTAACAAGTATACCTCGACCGGGATTATTCAGTGGATGTTAAACAACGCCTGGCCCAGTATGATCTGGCACATGTATGATTGGTATCTTCGCCCCGGGGGATCGTATTTTGGCGTAAAGAAAGCGTGCGAACCGCTGCACGTGCAGTACTCGTACGACGACCGCTCGGTGGTGGTGGTGAATTCTTACTACCAACCGTTCGCCGGCCTGAAAGTTATGGCCAAGGTCTACAACCTTGACATGACAGAGAGATTCTCAAAGGAAACCGAGGTCAACGCGGGCCCGGACAGCAGCACGCGGGTGTTCACTCTGCCTACCTTCCAAGGTCTGAGTGGGACATACTTCGTCAGCCTCACCCTAGAATCGGCCGGCCAGGTAAAGAGCCGAAATTTCTACTGGCTCTCCACCCGCGAAGAAACGATTGACTGGGCCAGGCAGGAAGAGGACCCCACCGGCGAATACGATATTTCGACGTGGGCTCCCACCAAGACTTTCGCGGACTATACCGCGCTGAATACGCTCCCGCGGGTCGATCTGGTCGCTACCGCTCGGTCACAACGCAATGGCGATGACAGCTCAACAACGGTCACCGTCCACAATCCGACATCAACCCTGGCCTTTGCGGTACACCTGAAAGTGAACAAGACATCGAGCAACCGAGTCAGTCGTGACGGTGAGATCGAAAATGAAATCCTGCCCGTGCTCTGGCAGGACAACTACTTCGCCCTGCTGCCCGGAGAGACGCGACAGGTGACGGCCACCTATCGCACCGGCGATGCGAGCAAAGCGACACCAAGCGTCGAAGTTGAAGGATGGAACGTTAATCCCAAGACTGCCATTGTTCAGTGATGCGGCGTTAAATGCAAAGGGACCAAAGCAAGAATCTATCAACACAAGGTCGAACTGCTGCAATTGGCCGACGAGAAATATCCCATTCGTGCCGAACGCCTGGAGGATGTCATCAAGGCCGCGGCCGGCAAAGACGTGGACCACATTGCGCTCCTCACTCCTCGCCATGTGGTTCCCGCGGGCATCGTCGAAAGCCTGCGGAAAATCTACGGCCCGGAGGGCGTGGTCGATGCCCAGGAGCTTTACTACCGTGTGAAGTACGAGAAGAGCGAGATCGAGATGCGCCTCATTGCCGATGCGTGCGTCATCGGAGATGCGATGCTACTGCGATGCTCGCGGTCCTCCGCCCGGGACGTCTGAAATGTGTCACTCGAGTTCGATCTTCGCAAGCCCATAAATGCTGACTTCATCGAGGTCAAGCGTCAACACCTGACGCCCTCCCCTGCTCACCGTTTTGTACTTTATTGGTTTCATCTCGCCAAGTGTCCCACTCCAGGTAACGCTTCGAGCGGTCTTTCCGCGAGGAATCGCCGCTTGCACCTTCAGCCCCCGGGCAGGCGTGATGGTACCGTCCACCGTCACGTCGTAATTGACGACGTGGAGCAGCATCCATCGATCGGTCTTTTCCATCATCGTAGTAATTTCGACAAACGGAGCTGCAGCGGTGAGGCGCGTTACGCGTGGGCCGAGACTCTCCCGCACCTTGCCGGCAACTCGCCCCAGAAGTTGGCGCAACCCGGGGTCGATGCGGTTCCGTGTATAGCCCTCCGGGATGTCAGCAAAGACGTCGGCCATCGTCGGACCAAAAGTCGTATAGTCTCCGTGCGACTTCATCGGGATCAGGAACCGGGATGCCGGAACCTTCACGGGGACGAACAGTACCTGCCCTTTGCCGACTCTCCGCGTAACCTCGACGGCAGGATATTGTTCGTTGCCCAGTGATTGCGCTAAAGGAATCTGACGTTGAGCAAGGCCGTACTGATCTTTGTTGCCGCTGGCACCCAGAACAAGCAGCGTGCCGCCGGCCTTGGCATAACGCACGAGCGCTTGCTGATTCTCCGAGCTCATCAGCGGAAGATATGGGACGACCACCATGTCGAATTGATTGATCGCCGGGCTCGATAGGTCTTCTTCGGTCAGCATGACGTGAGCGATCCCGTTGTCCGCTAGCACACGCGAAGCACTAAACGCAAAGCTCAACTCATCCGCGAGATACTGTCGCAACGAGGCGACAACCGCGACGTTTGCGTGCAGTCGCACGTTGCGTAGGCTCTCCTCATTCGCCGCCAGAAACCGATACGTCTGGGTGGCGCCGGATGGCGTTAACCTTTTTTCCCGGAAGACAGCGTGATTCGCCACTGCCTCCGCGATGTTGATCTGGGACATCGCACTCAAGCAGCCCTCGGTGGGGTGGGGAAAGATCGGAGGCGTGATCTCTGTGGCATACACGATCACCGGCTTGCCATGCGTGGCTGCGGCCAGGAACTTGAACGCCGGACTATTCGTGATTTTTGCGGCCTGATCGTCCTTACGTGGAGCGGCATCGAGGAATTCCTGGACTTCGGAGTAGATGAAGTCGTCGTACCCGTCGCGGCCGAGCATTTCCATGTTGCCGGCCGCGTCATAGCTGATCGGACCGTAGCCGAATCCCCCAAATACATTTCCTGAAATCATGAAATTGGGGTTGTACTTCCGGGCGACTTCGCGCAGGCGGTGATGGAATTCCGCCACGGAATAACCACGAAACGTAATCCATTCGCTCCAGAATGGTTCACCGCGCTTCTTCGGCAGTGCGATGTTGTCATAATGGTCCGCGCCGTACTTGGCCTGCGCCACCTTTGCGGGAAGGTTCTTCTTCAGATACGCAGCGAAGTTCCGTTTGCAGTACGCGCAATAGCAGGTTCCACCCGCGATCTGCGTCCAGTCGATGTAGGAGCCATCGATCCCGGTTTCCGCCTGCGCTCGTATCCTGCCCTCCATCAAACGAGTGAAGTGCGGATTGTTGGGGCAGCCCCAGGTTTCGAACTCGTTCGTCGTTTCCTG
>Ga0302272_1000552_pt1 | contig 16960 bp, 8 predicted proteins | sample III_Bog_N1_2_FD_198772 | JGI IMG/M metagenome (GOLD analysis project Ga0302272, IMG submission 198772) | Peat permafrost microbial communities from Stordalen Mire near Abisko, Sweden - III_Bog_N1_2 | ecosystem: Environmental > Terrestrial > Soil > Wetlands > Peat | place: Sweden: Abisko...
ATTATTATTCTGGTCAAAACCCTTTACCTGGTTGTTTACCGAAATACAGTTGTGCAAGGTTGCGTTGTTAGCCGTATAATTGCCCCCCAGTTTAAATCCATTGCCGTTGCCATAGTTTTTCATCACATACCGCCCGGATGTATTTTTAAACTGATAGAACCAGGAAGCGCTATCGGTTTTAAAACGGATATTATCCGTCATATCGAATGTGGCAGGAGACATGGCATAACACCAGCAACTGTCATACACTGTGTTACCCACCTTTTCGTAACTATCCCATCCATCATCCCCGTTTCTCCATGACCGGCATCCTTTGTAGGTATTGGTACCCGTATTGGTATATTGTTTATCGGCAAAACCATCGGCATTGCCACCAAAGTCAGGACTTGCCATTCCTCCCGATTCGTAATCAAAATTTTCGTATGAATCGCAGTTCAGGATTAAATTATTACTTCCTGTTTTCAATTGGGTTCCTGCATCACAATTCCAACGGGTTATGCAACGTTCGATAATATTATTACTCCCTGTTACCTGCAGCCCGTTATCACCGGCTCCCTGAATGATTATCCCCATAAAATGGACATAACTCCCGGACAACTTAACACCCTGATTCGAGCTATTATAAGGCTGCCTACGAAAATCAAGGATAGGTATTTCCCCCGGATAGGCGGTTATTTGCAGGTATCTTCCTACTGATCCTGATTTGGATATGGTTTGAAGGGTGGAAAGATTGTACATACCACCGTGAACAATCAACGAATCACCCCCGGTAAGGGATTTTCCAATACCTGTGGCAAAATCATACGGACTGGCAGATGCACCGGTGCCTGTGGAAGAACCGGTTGGTGAAACATGATATGTGGTGGCTGATAACAGGCAAGAAACACCTGCTAAGATGGCGGTGAATAAACTTCGGAAAGGTATGATTGTCATGAAAAAAGTATGGTATTTAAGGATTCTTTTTGTACATCATGGAATGATGATGATTCTTTTCGATGCAAATTTACAGACACTTTCCGATTGTCATGTGGATTTATTTACTGAAAAGGGGGAGAAACCGGATATCAGAAGAATTTTATATTAAATAACCAAAATATTTGTTGCGTTTTTTTATTCTTTTCCTGATTCTTTTTTGTTTGTTAAATGCTCTTTCCAACTAGCAGATTAAAAGAATTATTCGTCCTTCCTATCATTTATGAGCTGAATGTAACCATGGTATCCGTTATAACGGGAATTGAATATGGTTTTAATCGATATTGAAAGCCTGAGTGGCAATCACTGTTTTAGTATTTGTACAACCTTGCAGATATTACCGTTCGATAGTAAGCGAATACAATAGCTTCCGTTGGCGATTCCAGCCAACGACACAGTATTCGAACTAACCGGAATAATTTTAACGATCTTACCATTCATATCAAATAGTTGCGCATTGTCCACCTGTAGCATTCCTGAATTGTGAATCGTGAATGAGTCATGTATCGGATTCGGATAGATCATATACTCTCCATTGATCACTTCTTCTGTCTTCGTTCCCGTTTCATTTACAACCTTTACAATATCAAAATCAACATCTTTTCCATCATCGACAGTTAGTTTAAAGTAATAATCACCTTGCTTTAATCCTGTCACCTGGGACACGGCAGCATTAGGTGTAAGAACAGACACAGAGGAAGGACCTGCAAGCTGTTCCCATTTGTATACCAATGGATCATGATCTGCATCCGTAGTTGCTGATCCGTTCAATGTAACGTTGCCGGATACAGGAATGCTGCTTCCGGCAATCGTTACGGGGGCATGATTCGTAGAAGTGATAAATGACCCGCTCAGGTTGAATGAATAAAATGATGAACCATACGTTGTTGCCCGTTGGACACAATTCACCTTTACATAGCGCCCGGATAAGTTACTACTATTTAAGATGGTGCTTGTACCACCTGAAAATGCAGTGTTTGAGTAGAGTGGAAGCCAGGAAATATTATCCGGCGATATCTGCAGGTTAAATTGCCTGGCATACGCTGCCTCCCACACAATGGCTATTGTACCCGGCACTATCTGATGCTGCAGGTCGACCTGCCACCACTGGTTATCCTGAAAAGCAGAAGACCAGCGGGTGCCGTTATTTCCATCAACTGCCATATCCGAAGAGGTTGTGCTGGTTTCAACACCCGAACAGATTGTCGGTTTAAAGATAGCCAGGTCAGAACCTGAACCCGCTGTGAGGACTTTGATCGTTACCTGCGATGAATTGGAACCGGTTGCATTTGTCCCCGTAAGCTTAAAGACATAGGTCCCGGCTGTTTTAAATTTCACCAATGTGAGTGCTGATGCCGGATCTATGATCTGAACATCTGACGGGCCTGAAACCAGGCTCCAGAGATAAGACAGGTTGGCTTTTGTTATTGCTCCACCCGAGAGTGTTCCATTTAATACGGTCTTGGCATATGGCAGGTAAAGTTGAGGTTCGACAGGTGCAATTTCAACATCCGGAAATTGCTGCAGGATATTCCCATTCACAACCACCTCAAAGATGGAAAAGCCATAATAAATATTATTGATAGGGATTCGTTGCAGGCATGTAATACGGACATACCGGCCCTGTATGGAATTTACCGGATATGATTCAGTACCGCCTGTCCCTGTCGAAACACTATTCAACAATGTCCAATTCGAGCCATCCATTGAGGATTCAATATTATATTTACGGGCGTATGCACTTTCCCAGTAAATGGTTATCTTTTGCAGTTCAGCGATGGCTTGTAAATCAATTGTTGCAGATTCATTATCCGTCTTGCCTGATTCCCAGCGCGAGGTAAGATCCCCATCCACCATCGAAGCGGCTATATTGCTTCCATTTGACGAGGAAGCAGTAACCGGTTTTTGATAGGCAAGATTAGAGATTTTCGGGTCTAACAAGGGATCAAAGACTTCGAATGCCCGTGAAAAAGTATTGTTTGAGGCATCCCATTCCTGCGAATCTCCCTGGTTGAATGCAAGTTCACCTGACAGGGTAGTTTTACCTATCTGGCTACCTGTCCAGATTCCTGTGGAAGCAATGAGTTGTACCTGACCGGGTGCAATGGCAGCAGTAACATTTTCCGAACTTGCCACGTTAACCCCATTCACCTTGTAGTTTATTTTAAACGGAGAACCTGTGGCATTAGTAGCATTTCCCTGGTTCTTTACCAATGCGTAAAAACTGACTGCTTGTCCTTGCAAGGGATAACGCGGCATTGTATAGATCTGGGTGATTTTCAAGTCAGGTTTCTGTACGCCATCAGTTAAAGCAATAACTTTTGCAAGAGGCAGGTTATCGGATGAGCCACCAACCCGCAGGGTGAAATTCCCCGATTGTGCCTGGTATTGTGTCCCATTCCAGAAATAAAAGTCTTCAGCATTCAGTTGGAAGGTAACCGTTTTGGTTTCACCTGGCAGTATTGCAACTCTCTTAAACCCGCGCAATTGTTTCTTCGGCATCCATACATTCGCACTGGATGGTGAACTGATATACAATTGTGCTACTTCTTCTCCGGCTATGCTTCCTGTATTGGTAATATCAGCCGATACGGATATGGGTTGCCCGGCAGTAGTTGCTGATGAAACCGACAAATTGGAATACGCATAGGTGGTATAACTCATTCCATAGCCAAAAGCAAAATCAGGTGTTATATTCTTTTCATCAAACCAACGATAACCACCATCCAGGTTATCGGTAAACCTGCGGAAAGTATCTTCCGTCCAGGAAGGAAGATCGCTATCCTGCTTCGGCATGGTCACAGGCATACGTCCAGCCGGGTTATAATCCCCAAAAAGCACATCTGCAATGGCTGTCCCCGCTTCCTGGGCAGCATAAAAGGAGTACACCAGCCCCTTGATATTCGGCAGGCAATAGTTTAATCCGCATACACCACCACTCTGAATAACTACAACGACATTCGGATTGACAGATGCCAGTTGTTGAATCAGTAACTGTTGTTGTCCGGGTAAAGTGATGGATCCGCTTGCACGGTCATTTCCTGTATTGTATCCTTCACCTTCCTGGGTAGCATCCAATCCTCCTGCAAAAACAACCACATCAGATGTTGCTGCGATCGAAAGAGCTGCAGCAAATCCAGTCTTGTCACCTGAATTTATTTCACAGCCCTGTGAATAAGTTACATTCGCAGCTCCAATTTTACTTTCCAGCCCGGCCTGTATGCTTATGGCATAGGGAGGAAATGTTTCACTGCTGCCATAACAGTTTAAGTTTGCCCCGGTGGCATTGGGTCCGATGAGTGCAACCTTTATTCCTGTCTTTTTCAACGGCAGGATGGGTGAACCATCCGTCTTTTTTTCGTTTTTGAGGAGAATAATGGATTTCTGTGCAGCAAGTTTATTGGTGGCATTTATATCAGTTGTTTTCGCATAAGCTGCGTTTCCAACAGGGAAATAGTCCATCATCCCGTTCATGATTTTCGTACGGAGTACCCTTTTCACGGCTTTATCCAGGTCTGCCGTTGTAATGGCTCCACTGGCAACCAATCCCGGCAGATCGGTGGCATATTTGTTTGAGCCCATGCAGATATCGGTTCCAGCTTTCAATGCTTTTTGTGAATCCCAGATGGCATCCCAGTCTGACACGACATAAAATGGATAACCCCATCGTTCCCTCAGTATCGTGGTCTGCATCATAGTGCTTTCGCACGCTTTATCGTCATTAATCTTATTATAGGCTCCCATAACGCTCATGACTCCGGCTTCCTGAACAACAGTCCTGAAATTATACCCGGAGAAATCCATTAACCATCGATCTGTAGCCAGGACATTCATATTATGCCTGTTCGACTGTTTGCTTTCGCCCATATAATGCTTTACGGTAGCCACAACAGGACTGCGTTGAATACCAATGGCCACTGACTTACCGATATGACCTGCCAGGTAGGAGTCCTCCCCGCCACTTTCAGCAGATCGTCCTCCACGTGGGTCACGGCAAATATCAATGCAGGGTCCTAATTGTTCATTGCGGTTAAATGCCCAGAATTCAACACCCATGGCTTCACCTACCCTGGTAGCAATATCCTGGTCCCACGTGGATGCCATGGCAATACCAGTAGGAAATGCAGTAGCCGATCGTCCGTTCCTGTCAGATGCAAAGCGTACTCCATGAGGGCCATCATCCATAGCAAATCCCGGAATACCCAACCGTGTATTGGTTGGTGTTCCTCCAAAGCTGCTGTTAATAAGTTGGTTAATCTTCTCTTGTGTGGTCATGGCATCCACCAGGTCATTGATCCTTTTGTCCAATAACGAATGGGCATAAACCGGCAGGCATGAAAGAAGAATCATCGGAAGGAATAAAAACAGCTTAGTGAGCGGGGTGGATTTCATTTGAATGATTTAAAGAGTACTTTTAGAAAACAGGCTTAAAAAAAACAATTAAACGGATAGCTAAACCGGTATTTTTTGATTGTTCATAGCTAATCGAATACAAATGAACAACAATTTTTCCCATAATTCAAATTTTATATGTCCGCCTGTTTAGACTTTTTTATAACTATTAACGATCAACGATTTTCCAACAGCAATTCAACCTATTTTTTCTATATCATTTGTTCATACTTCATAGGGGGTTCCGAGGGCCTTCCGAGGGGTAAACCTCACTGAACCCACTCGGAACCCCCTCGAAACCCTAAGGCAACCCCCTTTAAATATAAAACAGAAATTCGTAAGGTCCTTTGGGTAGGAATATCAACGAACAAGGACAAAAAGATAATTCCTTCAATTCCATTCATGAAACGAGATGAGGGGTCTTCCAGTACGCCCATATAAAATCGGATGCTTTTTCGCAATATCTCCGGTAGAACCTTTTTCCCCCGAATCGGATGTTGAAAAGAGGGTGAATGAAGACCGGACAATCCGTATATGGCTCCTGAATCTCGTTGGGCAACTTCCGCTGCACAGATATTTTCCGGTTCTGTTTGAGTATATCTTCCTGAAAAAACGAATAAAACAGCTCTAAAATATCCTTTTTCTGTCCGCAACCCATATGTGAAACCAAATCATTCTGTATAAATCTTAAATCCTGTTATATTTCAGGTGATATGCTTTAAAACATGAAAAAAACGGCCAAAAATCAGGTTTTTTTAGGTTAATTTGCGGGCTTATATCCATTTAACATAAAAATTTTATGACCCCAACTGAATTAAAATCTGCTTTTTTAACTGCTTATAATCAAGAAGCTGATGCAGTGTATTTTGCTCCCGGACGTGTAAACCTAATCGGAGAACATACTGACTATAACGGTGGTTCGGTATTTCCTTGTGCATTGAGTTTTGGAACTTATTTATTGTTGCGTAAAAACGGAGGCAAAACCGTCAGGTTTCGTTCATTGAATCAACCTGAAGTAACAGAACTCGGACTGGACCAACTGACTACACCACTTGATAAAACATGGGTAAATTATCCGCTGGGTGTTTTTGCCCAATATATCAAACGTGGCATTAAGATCAATGAAGGATTTGATATATTAATTTGGGGAAATGTTCCTAACGGAGCCGGATTATCTTCATCAGCCGCCCTTGAAGTGGTTACAGCATATGCATTAAACGACCAGCTTGGAACAAACTTCAACCGTACGGTATTGGCCCAGATCGGTCAGAAAGCCGAACATGAGTTTGCATTTGTCAATTGCGGTATCATGGATCAGTTTGCTTCGGCAAACGGTGCGAAAGACCATGCCATTCATTTGAATTGCGATACCCTGGAATTTGAACTCGTTCCGGTGAAACTGGAAGGTGTGAAAATTCTGATCTCAAATACTCACAGCCCGCACAAACTCGATTCAGGAGCATATAACCAACGTGTTGCCGAATGCAAACTGGCTGTAGAACAACTTAACAAAGTACGTCCGTTAAAATACCTGGCTGAACTTACTGAAGCTGAGTTTAAATCGATTGAATCGGCTATTACCGACCCAATCGCATACAAACGTGCCCGTCACGTTGTTGGGGAAGTACAACGCACTTCGGACGCTGTAAAAGCATTGAAAGCCGGTGACCTGGTGAAATTTGGCAAGCTGATGAATGCATCGCATGTATCGTTGCGTGATGATTATGAAGTTACCGGACCTGAACTGGACGCCATGGCCGAAGAAGCCTGGAAAATAGATGGCGTTATCGGTTCACGTATGACTGGTGGAGGTTTTGGCGGTTGTACCGTTTCATTGGTAAAAGACGAAGCCATCGATACCTTTATCGATCAGGTTGGAAAAGCCTATGAAGCCAAAATCGGGATTAAACCTGAATTTTACATTGCCGAGATTGGTGATGGTGCTTGCAAGTTAAGCTAATTGGTTGTCCCGATAGCTATCGGGAGGTTGATTGGTTATTTAGTTGATTCGGTTAAGAAAGTTAATTACATTAAAGGATTAAACAATATTAACTGTAAAACGATTTAATGAATGTAACAACCATCAGCAAAACTTTGCCAACCTATAAACTAATCAACCTAATTAACTAAATAAATGAAGACAGTAAAAGATTTACAAATAGAACTCGACGGGAAACCGATATCACTGTACACTCTTTTCAATAAGAAAGGCATGTCGGTGGAAATAACCAATTATGGCGCTAAAATCATACGCCTGTATGCACCGGATAAAAACGGTAAATTCGACGATGTAGTGCTTGCCTTTGATACCCTGGAAGAAGTCATGGAAAAAGAAATCTATTTCGGGGCTATTTGCGGAAGGTTTGCCAACCGGATCAAGGATGGTCAGTTCACCCTGGATGGAGTAAAATATCAGCTTCCTGTGAATAATGGGACTAACTCATTGCATGGGGGTATTCATGGTTTCAACGAAAAAGTGTGGACTGTAAAAACAGTTACCCAACAGGAACTGGTCATGACGCTTTTCTCTGCAGATGGAGAAGAAGGGTATCCGGGTAACCTGAATATTACCGCCACCTACTTTCTATCCGATGAAAACGAGGTGAAAATCCATTACGAAGCTACCACAGATATGCCCACGATTATCGGGCTGACCAATCATTCATATTTCAACCTCAAAGGTGCAGGTAACGGAACTATACGTGACCATCAGTTACAGATCAATGCCGATTTCTATACGGTACTGGATGAATCTTTCGCCCTTACAGGCGAAATACGGCCGGTAGAAGGAACACCGTTTGATTTCAGGATACCTACCACCGTTGAACTTCGGGTGGATGATGAAGCATTCGTACCTGGATGGGGATTGGATAACAACTGGTGCATTCGCAAACATCAGGCCGGTGAACTAACCCTGGCAGGAGTTGTGTACGAACCTGTAAGCGGACGAAAGATGGAAGTATTGACCACACAACCCGGATTACAGGTTTATTCGGGAAACTGGATTGAAAACGTGATTGGGAAAGAAGGCAAGAAATATGACCGTCAGGATGCTATCTGCCTGGAGACACAAGGATTTCCAAATTCACCGAATATAGCCCATTTCCCAAGTCCGGTATTACGTCCGGAAGGGAAATATGATGAATGGTGCGTATATAAATTCAGCGCAGAATAAATACATTTACAATTTAGTCATTTACAATTTACTATCAAAAAAGCAGAGCACCCAATATTGCTCTGCTTTTTTATTGACCAATATAGTTCAACAGATTATTTGTATTAAGATAGTCATCTAAGTACAAGATAATATTTATTGATGTAATTTACATTGCAGAGATACCAAGAGCAAAAAAAATAAGTAACTAATATTGAGAATTGTTATAGGGAAACACCTATTATTAAAGAAAACAGGCATTCCCATTATCCGACATTCGAATATAACGTGTGTCTGTTTAGTTGCCGTACTCCGACAGCAATTTCAACAACACACCATTTGTCCAGCCAAAGCCATCCTGCCCGGAATACTCACCTCCACCTGCTTCCAGGGAAGTATTCTCCACATTGTATTTCTCCATCAACTTACCGGTACGGGTGTACACATCTGTATTTAATTTTATCCATCGGGTTGCAACATCACGGGCTGTAGTTTTCAGGTTGTAATTTTCAAGTCCTCTTATGGCCATCCATTGCAATGGTGCCCACCCATTCGGTGCATCCCATTGCTGACCGGTATTTCTAAGGGTGGTAACTATCCCTCCTGCTTTTAAAAACTTTTGCTTCAGGGTCATTTCAACCAATAGTGCCTGCTGATCGGTGGCTATATTGAAAAATAAAGTAGACATACCGGCCGCGGTTAATTCAGGCGATTGTTTATGTGTCAGAATATTATAATCAACGAACCATTTACCCTTTTCATTCCAGCAATAGGTATTCACTGCCTCTTTCCTGGCCTTTGCCTTTTGAAGGAACAACTCAGATTGCACCATATTACCTGCCTCCTGGTAAGCCCTTGCAAGGGTTGATTCCAGGTTATACAACAGGCCGTTCAAATCAACAGGGATAATGGCTGTGGTTTGTATGGTACAGATATTCCTGCCATCTGCGAACCAACGGCTGCTGAAATCCCAGCCACTTTCAGCACCACTTCGCAGGTTACGGCATAACATTGAAAACTTTTCCGTCTGGTTCTTCTTATTCCCTTTTAATGATTCTTTATGCGCAAGTTCATAATCCTCACGATAGCTCTCCTGCCGTGGAATGCTGTCCTGATCAAAATACCGGTTTAAAACAGAACCATCAGGCATCTTAACCACATGCTTTGTAGGAGCATAGTTATCCATCCAGTAATCATATTCTTTCTGGAGTGAATTCAGGTACTCCGAATACACAATATTGCCTTTTTCTTCTGCCAGCAGGCTAACCATCAGGCTAAAGAAAGGAGGTTGGGAACGGGACATATAATAAGTTCTGTTTCCGTTGGGTATATGCCCGTAAGTCTGTATGAGAAAAGAAAAATTACGGATCATATTCTCAATGATATCCCAACGCCCGCTTTGACTTAGACCCAACATCGTGAAATAACTGTCCCAGTAATAAATCTCGCGGAACCTGCCACCCGGCACTATGTATGAAAAAGGCAACGGAAGCAATGAACTCCCTGAAATATGTTGATCCGGCTTACGTTCCAATACATTCCAAAGAAGATTAATATGGTCTAAAACTTTCACGGGCTTGTCATTCAGAATATCCGGATCCGGAGTTGAAGGCATAATGAAGTATTCATGAACAAAATCTTCCAACCGGATCTTCGAGACAGAATCCCGTGGTATCAAGGTGTAGTTCTTGTTTATTTCTTCGGGATTAATTTTGGGGATACAATCTACAAATGTTTTGCCGTCGGGGAAAACAGCTTTCAGTTGTACATCGCGGAATAATTGCCCGTAGATTTTGTCTGGGGCTAAGAGAGTCTCTTGTGAAAAAGCACATAGATAGAAAAATCCAATTACACTGAGGAGGAACAATCGTTTCATAGTACTTCTTTTTTAAATATTGATTAAAAACCAATGAAAACCGGCTACTTAACAGATCCGGAATTTGCTTTTTCAACAACCACCCCCTGCATGGCCAGGATATCAATGCCCGATTTCAGGAAACATCCAATGGCATCTTCCGGCGTACAAACAATCGGTTCATCCATCACGTTGAACGATGTGTTGATCAGCATGGGACATCCGGTAAGATCATAAAATGCACGGATAAGCTTATAGAAAGATGGATTGCAGGTTGAATTCACCGTCTGTAACCTGGCTGAATAGTCAACATGCGTTATAGCCGGAACTGTCGACCGGATTTGTTTCAATTTATCAAGACCGGCTAGTATGGGTATGTCTTTATCCTGCGGCAACCGGCATTCCTCTTTTAATGAGCTGACCAATAACATATAAGGGCTTGCTTTACTCGTATCAAAATAATCAGCGGCATATTCTTCCAGTACTGCCGGGGCAAAGGGGCGGAATGATTCCCTGAATTTAATCTTCATATTCATGACCGATTGCATGGCAGGGTTACGCGCATCACCCAGTATACTCCTGCTTCCCAATGCACGGGGTCCATATTCCATGCGTCCGTCAAACCAACCGATTATGTTACCCGCAGCCAACGCTTCGGCAATACCCCGGTAATACGCTTCCTCCTCCGGAACCCTGTAGCTGAGTCGTTTTTTTGTTAGAATAGCTTCTATCTCTTCTTTCCCGAATAAGGGTCCTAACAGGGAATTCCTCATGGTATCGCTGCCATCCCCGGGTATTGTTCGCGGATGATTCAAATGCCCATAGTATACTTCCAGGGCTGCTCCCAAGGCACCTCCTGCATCACCGGCAGCCGGTTGTATCCATACATTCGTAAACCCACTCTCCCGTACGATCTTTCCGTTTGCTACACAGTTCAATGCCACACCACCTGCCAGGCAGAGGTTTTCATACCCGAATCGTGTATGCAGGTTTTTAACCATGCGTAGCAGGATTTCCTCTGTCACCTGCTGTATGGAAGCGGCTATATCCATATGAAATGCTGTTAACTCCTCCCCTTTCCGTCGTGGTTCTGATCCAAAGAGCCTGTTGAATTTCTTATTGGTCATCTTCAGGGAGGTCACATACCCAAAATAATCCATGTTAAGTTTAAAGGAGCCATCCTCCTTGACATCAATCAAATGATCATATATTGATTCAACAAAGCGTGGGGTACCATAAGGTGCGAGCCCCATGACCTTGTATTCGTCACAATTCACCTTGAATCCAAGGTAATAGGTAAAAGCAGCATACAGCAACCCTATGGAGTGGGGATAATTTATTTCCTGTATAAATTCAAGGCTATTCCCCGTTCCATGAGCTACGGTGGTAGTGTTCCATTCCCCCACTCCATCGAGGGTAACGATCATGGCCTTGTCATAGGGTGATGGATAAAATGCTGAAGCGGCATGTGCATGATGGTGGGTGGAGAATAACAGGTTGTTACCTGTATAGCTCCATGAAGGATCAATTCCAGTCAATAACTTGATGATTTCTTTCTTCTGGAATATTTTTTTCTTCACCCAGGAAGGCATTGATTTCCAGAAAGAGAGGATTCCTTTGGGAGCAAATGCCACATGCGTTTCAACAATCCGTTCAAATTTTGTAAAGGGTTTTTCGTAGAAAACAACATAATCCACTTTTTCAAGGGGTATCCCTGCCTGTTTTAAACAATAGGCGATAGCACCAACAGGAAACCGTTGATCGTTCTTGACCCTGCTGAACCGTTCTTCCTGAGCAGCTGCCACAATGGTTGCATCGTGAAGCAGGCAGGCAGCGCTGTCATGATAAAATGCGGAAATACCAAGGATATACATCTCAGAATAATGAATAAATAAACGGTGCAAGTGCCGAACCCTCAACCAATACAACCAGTGTCCCTATCACTACCAACAGGATAATAATGGGCCACAACCAGTATTTTTTCCGGTATCTCAGGAATGCAAGCAATTCTTTTAATGTTTCCATAATGCTGCCTAATATTGATTTTTCATAGAACTGTCTCCTTGTTTCACGCTTTCTATCCAATAGCTGGTTGCCCATTTATCATTTTTCAGCTTCAGGCTGTCCTTTCCCGACAACTTAAAAATAATATTTAAGGGTACAAACAGGAGCACATAGATAACAGTCAGCAACAGGTAGGTATTGGCGATACCCATCCACCGGCCGAGAGTTTCCAATCCGGTGCGTAACGGATACAACAACACAGGAATGAGTGCGGCAACCGTAAGGAAGATGATCCCAACCAATAACAACCACACGTCCAATACATGCGCTTCCAGGTATATAATGGCAGTACAACCCATGCAGGCTGATCCGGCAACGGCTCCAAAGGTTCGGTTTTTATTCCTGTTTTTCTTCGTTCCCTCCATAGTAATTCAGAATTTATTCGGGCAATACATTGATTTTATCAAAAAACAGCGTCCTCCACTGTATTTTTATTCTCCATGAAATACTGTTCGGATGCATAGGAGTTCATAACCAGGAAGGTCGTTTGTTCATCGTTCTATTTCTATTTTTCGAACAATATCCAGGGAAAACGGTTTTAAAAAACCGCAACAAATCTACACTTAATATTTTAATTTTTTACACAATAGCGTGTTTATTTTATTCTCCTATCCTGTTTTCCAATCACCTGACCCGCTGCCAGATCCGTATCATCAAAACATACGTCCATTTGCTGGTATCCTGCCGGATCATCCATCATCCCGATTGAGAAATAATAGATATCACCCCTTTTTTAACCAGAAACCAGCTTCATCAAATCTCAGGAAACCGAGTTTTTCTCTCCATCATTTGGTCATACTTCATAGGGGGTTGCCTTAGGGTTCCGAGGGCCTTCCGAGGGCCTTTCGAGGGGGTTCCGAGGGGGTGAGCCTCATTGAACCCTCATTGAACCCTCACTGAACCCCCTCGGAACCCCCTCGGAACCCCCTCGGAAGTATATCACAGATATATGTGAAACCAGGATAAAAAAAGAGTAGAAACCGGTTTCTCAGGATCAGTATAAAGGCATAAAAATAAGGTGATTATCGACGAATCATTTATAAATGGAAATTTTCCCGGTAAGAAGAAAAGGATCAACAAACTCCCGTTGACCTTGCGAATCGGATATGAAATAGACATTAATCCAGTTATTCGGAGATAAATATAGATTGAAATAAAAAACAAAAATATAGCCGGGAAGCATCTCAGTATGCTTCCCGGCTATTGTTGGGGTTATTTTTTTGCTTTGATACAATCTTTCAGGTAATTCGGGTCTTCCTCCGGGGTTCGCATTCCAGCTACTTCGAGTGCTTTCAACACAAAAACATTCCACGAGAATACCCGGGTGCTGGGCCACCAGCAATTGGGTACAGTCAGGTCATACGGCAGGAATTCATGGCTGAACGGTTCATCAGGGTTCAGGGTGATTTCTGCGGCTAGCCTGTCTGTAATGCGCTTTTGGGCAGGTTTCCAGCCATGTTTCATACCTGCAATGTACCCGCATATCTCCTCACGCATCCAGCTTCCGGCATTGTAATAGATTCCGTTATCCCAAAAGAGGTTGGGTGAGAACGGCTTGTCTTTCATGGTAAAATAAACATTCTTCGCATGAAAGATCAATGGGGAATAGCCATTCTTTGTTGGGACTTTATCAAGGGTATTGTTGACCATCTCCGATGTGAGGATAGGCTCATTAAACAGCCACAGGGAAACAAATTCCGGGAGCAGTGCATTGAAAGTAATGACATACGGATACGCCTTGTTGTCAATCAGGTAACCTCTTTTTTTATCATAAAAGGCACGGTATCCGGCATTTGCCTTTTCAATATAGTCATTGGTTACCGGCAGACCCAGTTCCTGTGCTACCCGCAGGGTAACAGCCAGCATTCCCTGGTTGACAGACAGGTTGGAGGTGCGGTCGGGGTATTCCACACAATCATTTTGCCCCAGTACAAAGCGTGCACTGCTAATGCCGTCGCCATCAGCATCTATTTCATTCAGGATATACCGGAAAGCCTTGGTGATCTTATCCATAGGTGGCGGAGTACCGTATAAGCGCTTGTTTACCAACGCAAACCACAGGAATTCAAGGGTAGCATCATTTCCTTTCAGTTCCTTGCTTCCCATCGATGGTGTTATAATGGTGCCAATAGTCCCTGCTTCATTTTGCGTAGCGGCCCATTCGTTGAAGATTGCTTCACTGCTTTCCTTGTCGTACGTCCCCATCATGCTCCAGAAGGAATCGCGGTTGTACATATCGGGGGCATAATTGATGCTCGGTACACTTAATGGTTTAAAGTTCCCGGCACTGGTGATCCACATCAGCATTTGGTAACAGGAATAGAGGCATTTCTCTTCAGTGGTTCCTTTGAAACGTAATCCATCAGCCAGGTACACCTGTGAGGCGAGGCGGACATCATGCAGGGTTGGTTTGGCGGGGGAAACAAAGATAAATGTACGTTTTGTATTCACAACACCTGACAGGAGCTTGTGATATCCCTGTTCATTTGCAACGGAGCGGATTACCTCAAGGTCCTTTATCTCCAGCTTATAGGGTGATCCTGTTTTCAGGTTGGAAGCGGCAATCAGCAAGTTTGTTACGCCCCCTTCGGTATTAGCCAGAAAGACTGTTTCTTCCAACCCGGTCCAGCCGGTAGATGATGAAGGGATATTGGTCTGGTAATGGAATCCCTGTACATCGTTGGCTGATGTACCTTCTTTTTTCCACAGGCGGATGGTAACTGGAAAAGCCGAACGGTGTTTAAACCGGATGGTATAAAACCCATCGGGAAGTTGATAGGGTAACCTGAAACCAGCCATGTCGGAAGTTGCTTTATCACCTTTCAGGATAAAAACATCCTTGTCATTCGTAACGGTTGCACCGTTGTACGATTTCCATCCGGTCATTTCAGGGGCTTTGTATGGAATAAGCCGGAGGGGATGATTGAAATCAGACAATTCACCAAAAGTCAGCCTGACAAAATTATCCCCTTTCCTGCGGTCATCCATGGAAGCAATGCGGTACAGGTTAGCATCACAAATCTCCCGGATAGCCCTGAAACCAACACCGCCAGCAGAAGGTCTGCGACGTATATTACGCGTCCATAGATTCCGGTTACCGGCATCTGTCAACAAACCGACAGCCAGTGTATCCCCGATCATATATCCGGCAGCCGGATACGACTCATGCGCCACACCTCCTTTATTATCTGCATTATCAAAACTCCAGAAGCGCGAAGGGGGTACTCCCGGACATACAGAGGCATTCATCGAATAATACAGCATCGACAGGTTGGTCTGGCGTAATACAATGCGCTTTTCAACAGCCTGTTTATTGACTATTTCATAGATGACCGAGACAGACACATCGGCTTCAAGTTTCGGAAGCCTGGCTATTCCGGACAGGGTAATGGTATTCCCGGCCTGCATAGCAACTTTACTCTTCCAGCCAGTTACCGATTCGCGGATGGAATGGTCTTCATTTTCAACCACCAGGTTCAGCTCACCCGACTTATCCTGCATGGAAACCGGAATGGCGCCATAATAAACATCAACATAAAATCCGTTGGTCGAATCGCCCCGAAGTTTCAGGTTTAACTCACTGGCAGAAAGGGATGACAGGACAAATAGAAAAAGGAAAATAATCAGAGAATGATACGATTTCATGAGGTGTGAATTTATTGGTTATTGGTATTTATGGAATAGATTTAAAATGAAATTTGTCAGAACATTATTAAATAAACTTTGTCAGGAAAACTTTTAAAAGTTTTGTTCTTAATTAAACAGTCAATTGATTTCAGTAAATAAAACTGTCAAAATGGTGTCTCTTTTGCAAAACTATAACTTCGAAAAGGTTTTAATTTGAAGCCGTTGTCCGGTAGATAAGGAATTCATTCGGGTGTAGAATACTATTTCCCATAAGTATCGTTGCTCCCCGGGGTATATCAACGTTTTGCACTTTGCCAAAGTTTATCATCACGGTGATCTTCTCCGCAAGATAAGTCCGGGTAAAAAGGATCATATCATCATGCCTTTCGAGTTTTCCATAACCTCCGTATTGTAGTGCTTTTTCTTTATTCCTCATTTTCAGTAATGCTTTATAGGTATTCAACATTGAATTTTCCTGTTGCATTTCCTTGCTCACATTGACTTCCGGATAATTCTCATTCAGCTTGATCCAGGGCTTACCGGTTGTAAATCCTGCATTTGCAGTACCATCCCATTGCATCGGGCTGCGGGATTTGTCCCTGTTATGGTTGTTTCCTTCCAACAAGGCTTCATCCTTTGTTTTGCCTGCATCCATGGCCAGCTTATAAAAAGTTTTACCCTGGATATCGGCTATTTCATCATAGGAATTTGCTGTAATATTTTTCATACCTGTCTCTTCCCCGTAATAGATAAAGGGCACTCCTTTGGCAGTGAGCATCAGAACAGCCAATGCATTGGCACGTTTAACACTGCCTCCTGCCAGGCGATCCATGATCCTGGGATTATCGTGGCTTCCGAAGAACAGGGTCGGATAACCGGGCATATGCTTTTCCATG
>Ga0302272_1000557_pt1 | contig 16858 bp, 15 predicted proteins | sample III_Bog_N1_2_FD_198772 | JGI IMG/M metagenome (GOLD analysis project Ga0302272, IMG submission 198772) | Peat permafrost microbial communities from Stordalen Mire near Abisko, Sweden - III_Bog_N1_2 | ecosystem: Environmental > Terrestrial > Soil > Wetlands > Peat | place: Sweden: Abisko...
GAAATATCCGAGTCCGAAACTTACCGATGCTCCATTGGCTATTTGCTCGGTGGCTATTTCCTGCAGAATGTTGATAGATGCCTTGAGAGTATTGGCATTGAGGTCGGTACGCCGCGAAACGGCAATTACAATCAAGTCGTCCTCTGTGAGCGACTTGGTGGTGACTACCCGCCCGAAGCGGTCATCTTTTCGTTCAGTAAGCGTCAGATCGTACAATTCTACAATCACGCTGTTTTTGTCTGTTGTTGCCATAGTTTGCTTTTTAAAAGGTTAAACAATTAATATAGACACAAGGAATCCACTCACAGTGGCTGGCATGCTACCACTAAAGCCTGATTTTTGTTATACATGCAAATGCATACTTTTGAATATTCGGATTGATTCAGATTTACACACACTGAACTCTCTCCATGGCGAAAGCAATGAGTCCTCGAAATAACATCTTTCGCCTCTTACGAAAGATTATTTTTCTCTTGAATGAAGTAGATTTTGGTAGGAATGTTTTAAATCGTGAATATCAAAAAACAGATAGTAACAAAATGGAGGCTACTTGCAATTACAATCACACTATATGTTTATCTATTCCGGCTTAAAACAGTGACAAACATAAAGGTTTATTTTGACAAATGAAAGAAATAAAAACAATAAAGGGGGTGTTTAACTAATATTGTGTATATAATATCTATTTACCGGTATGCAAGGTGTATTTATTAACCTAAATAAATATATCTCAAAATCAGCATTAGAGCAAGTTTTGATTAATTCCAACTTAAAAAGGGAGGCAATACAAATGCAGAATAAATTAAACAGATTTAACTTTTTCTAAGAGTGAAAGAAGGTGGAAAGGATATGAAAAGTCGTACTTAAAGCGTAAAATCACTTACAGAAAAGACGAAACTGAAGCAATAAAAATGCATCCAGCCGAATCGAAGATTAGCGATAGCTAATTTCATCCCGATAATTATCGGAACAGCAATAGCTAAAAGCTGTTTGGATTGAGTCTATAAAACAATAAATGTGTAATTGTTTTTATTTCCTGGTCTGAATGCTTTCCGAAATTAACCGGTAGATATCCTGCCACAGGAGATGAGCGGTTAACGCGGCAATATGTTTGTCCATCACGTTGAGGTCGTGGCGGATAGCGGGGCCGGTTTGTGCATCTAAAGGCGACATTGTGGTGGTCTTCTGCACCGTCTCTTCTATGAGCGGGCGCAGCACATCGAAAGGTAGTTTTGCTTCATTCAGCAACTGCTCGGCTACGGCAAAAAGATGGTTGGTGAAGTTACAGGCAAACACAGCTGCCAGATGGAGTTGCTGGCGTTGCTGCGAGTCGGCAGCATACACTTTTTTGCTCAGTGAGTCTGCCAGTTTTTGCAACAACTCCCTGTCGGTGGCACTGTTGGCTTCGATAAAGAGAGGTATTTTGGCAAAGTCAACCGGTTTTTGTTTCGAGAATGTTTGTAACGGATAAAAAACTCCGCCACGCTCCATCTCTCCCTCAAATACCGAGAGGGGCAAACTGCCAGCCGTGTGGATGTGTAAGCCTTTTTTTTGTGGATTTCGCCGAATAACCTCCTGTAACGCGGAATCGCTCACCGCATAAATATAGACATCTGCTTTTTCAATCTCTTCGGGCGTGGTTGTCCAGCTTGCACCCACCGATTCGGCTAATTTTTGTGCACTTAGCGTAGTGCGACTCACCACCTGCACGATATGCTGTTTTTTCGCGTGTAAGGCTTTAGCCAAATGAGTAGCCACATTGCCGGCTCCGATAAAGATAATGTTCATCTGTAATTATCAATGAAAATGTAAGGTTTGAAGAAAATGCTACCGTTTTCCTCCTTTGATGCCGAACAATAGCACCACTCCGGCTCCTATAAGCAGAATAGGCCATACATATTCGGAGAAACTGCGGGTCATTTGAATAATGTCCGACAGGCGCAAGAAGAGTCCGATAACCAGCAATACAATGCCGATAGTAAGATTCTTGTTGGTGAGCAGAAAGATAATTCCGGCATAAATCGGGTAGTTGCGGAACTCAAAGATGTATTTTCCCAGACTATCGGGAACAAAGTGGAGGTGATCCAACAGGAATAACACTCCAAAGAAAATTAGGGTGATGCCCCACGAAAGGCGATTGTCTCTTTTCATAATGAAAAAAATAAGACCTCACCCGACCTCCCCGAAGGGAAGGAGAAAATCTGTAACTTTAAACGATAAAACAGGAATATTCAAATTTACATTGATTGATAATGGCAAATACTCTCTGCTTTCAGGTTTAAGTTCCTCCCCTTCGGGGAGGCTGGGTGGGGTATATACCAGCCCACGAGTGATTTACTCGCAGGCTGTTATATGGTGGTTATTAAGTTGTTGAAAAATTAGTGTTTTAAGCTTGATCTTTCAGCTCCCATGCCAAAGCACTGGCTCCAAGAACAGCCGCATCTGCTTCTTTCAAGGCCGAGAAAAGCAGTTTTACTTTTCCTTTCCAAATAGGCAACACGTTCTTTTCCAGGCTTTCGTGAATGGGGGTCATAATCATATCGCCGGCTTTGGCAAGACCACCGAAAATAATGATGGCTTCGGGTGCGCTGAATGCAACAAAGTCAGCAAAAGCTTCACCCAACAACTTGCCGGTATATGCGAATATTTCTTTAGCCACAGCATCTCCGTTTTCAGCAGCTTCAAACACGTCTTTGGAGGTAATGCTTTCCAAAGGAATATTGCGCAAAATGCTGTCTTCCTTGCGGGTTTCGAGTATTTCGCGAGCCGAGCGGGCCACGCCTGTAGCCGAAGTGTAAGCTTCTAAGCAACCTGTTTTGCCGCAACCGCATATTCTACCGTTGTTACGTACAATGGTGGTATGTCCCAATTCGCCTGCAAAACCATCATGACCATATACCACCTGCCCGTTGATAACGATTCCGCTACCTACGCCGGTGCCCAGTGTAATCATAATGAAGTTCTTCATTCCGCGCGCTGCACCGTAAGTCATTTCGCCAACTGCGGCAGCGTTTGCGTCATTGGTCAATGCTGCGGGAATGCCGAATTTTTCTGAAAGTTTGGATGCAAAAGGAATAATTCCCTTCCACGGCAGATTTGGGGCAAATTCTACGTTGCCGGTATAATAATTGCCGTTTGGCGCACCCATACCGATGCCTTTTATTTTTTCAATGCCGCCTTCTTCGTTGATTATTTCCATCAGCGCATCATGCAATTCATTGATATATAATTCAACGTCAGCGTGTTTTTGAGTTTTGATAGCACCTCTGCGGAGGATTTCGCCACGTGCATCCACAATACCGAAGGCGGTATTGGTACCTCCCATATCAATGCCTATCACATAAGGTTTTTCCATGATTTTATTTGTTTTTTAGATTATAGAGTCAAGAACCAAGAGTCAAGACAATCTGCGGATAGATGTTTGTCTTGGCTCTTGGTTCTTTTAGTCTTGATTCTTATTCAACAGGAATGTCTTTGTTTACGTTTTTGCAACCGATCAGCGCATACCACAGCAGGTAAGCAAGTCCGGCAATGATTACGAAGTAACTTACCTGATAAGTAGTTATATCAGCAATTTTATTTTGAATCAATGGCAAAATTCCACCGCCGACAACCATCATCATAAAAATACCCGAACCAGTTGCGGTATATTTGCCTAATCCTTCTACTGCCAAGTTGAAAATTCCACCCCACATCACCGAAGTGCAAAGTCCGCAAAGCACGAGGAACAAAGCACCTATCGGCACATGGACCATTCCGAAAGATTTTCCTGTCCAAACAGGCATTGAAGTTTGAATGCCTGTTGGTAAAAACACGAAAAGCAAAACGAATACAATTCCAACGGCAGCTACTGCTGTAAGCATTGTTTTGCTCGAAACTTTTCCTCCGACAATACTGCCCAAGAAACGTCCTATAAGCATCATAAACCAGTAAGTGCCTGCTACAAAACCGGCAATAGCGGCAGCAGTTGAAGGGTCTAACCCTGCGCCTTTGCCTGAACCGTCGGCCAGGAAGAAGTTCAATGTGCCCGGAATGCCTATTTCAATACCGACGTAAATGAAAATGCCGATAGCACCAAATACGAAATGGCGGAAATTCCAAGGGCTGTGTCCAAATTTTTGTTCTTTCTTAACCTCTTGCGGTTCGGCAATGGGAATAAACAGCAAAATGACAAATGCTGCAGCAAAAACAGCCATAGCAAGAAATAACACAGGGTTCACATCGGTAATTGCTGTGTTGGCAGTAACCTGTCCAATCAATGCGCCTACAAACATAGGTGTTAGTGTAGCCGAAAGCGAATTGAAAGAGCCGCCTATTTGAAGCAGCTGGTTTCCTTTTTTACCCCCGCCCCCGAGCAGATTGAGCATCGGGTTTACAACGGTATTCAACATACAAACCGAAAAACCGGCGATAAATGCGCCCAAAAGATAAACATACCAGTTGGCCGGCAGATTGAACAATTCATGGCCTACGCCTACAATACCCGAAAGATATTGGGTAAACACGCCCAAGACTCCGATAGCAATAGCCACCAAAGCGGTTTTTTTGTATCCGATTTTGCTCAGCAACCTACCGGCAGGGATACCCATAAAAAGATACGCAAGAAAGTTCATCATATTCCCCATCATGCCCAAGAAGTTAGAGCCTTCCAATGCAGGTTGGTTTTTCCAAATAACGCCGATAGGAGCGGCAAGGTTGGTCACGAAAGAAATCATCGCGAAGAGAAAAATCATAGTGATAATGGCGACGACATTTCCATTTTGTTTGTGCATGTTCATACTGATAAATTGATTTTAGATATTAATAAATGATGTGTTCGTAATCTGGGGCTAAAAGTAATAATTTTTTTTGGTTACAACATTTCAAATTTGCGCTCGATTCAAAAAAAGTTTTATCCCTTTTTCCACACATAATCACCTATGGAAAAAAGGATGTAAGCGGCAATAACCATCGCTAATGAGCCGGGGCTGAAACGCGAAGCCAGAATAATAAGTCCGGCTACTATCAAAAAGCTGAATTGAAGCTTGTTATCTTCCCATTTCAGGTTTTTCATTTTCAGGGCAAACATTGGTAATTCCGATACCAGTAAATAGCAGAATACGGCGATTAGGATAAGGAAATATTCCCAGTAGATAGAGGCAAAGAGGTTGTTGGAAGTATAGACAAATGATGCCCAGAAGATGGCATTGGCCGGCACCGGTAGTCCGATAAAGGAGCTTGTCTGGCGGTCGTCGATATTGAATTTTGCTAAGCGAAGGCATGAGAAAATGGCAATGAAAAAGGCAAGATAACTAAGAATATGCCATTCCACTGACAGACAGTCGTATAGAACCGAAAAAACCATTGCCGAAGGTGCCACTCCGAAGCTTACGATGTCGGCCAACGAATCCAGCTCTTTTCCCATTGGCGAATAGGCATGAAGTAATCTTGCGGCAAGTCCGTCGCTGAAATCGAAAACTGCAGCAAGAAGAATGAAAAAGAATGCCAGCAAATATTGCCCGTCAAAACCAGCATAGGTGGCAATGCAACCCGCAAAAAGGTTGCAACACGTAATTGTGTTCGGAATATGTTTTGTAATGTTCATTTTAGTAATCATTCTGTCAATGTTTTTTAGTTGTTCTTTTAATCTCACCATCTCACTATTTCGCCATCTCACCATCTGCTTATATCGCCACTTCTCCTTTAATATGAGGATGTGGATCGTAGCCTTCAAGCATAAAGTCGTTGAATTCGAAGTTAAACAGGTCTGTTTTATCGGGATTTATTATGAGTTGTGGTAGTTTGCGCGGTTCGCGGCTCAGTTGCAGTTTTACTTGCTCCAAATGGTTGGTGTAGATGTGTGCATCGCCCAATGTGTGTACAAAATCGCCTGCCTTCAGTCCGGTTACCTGTGCCATCATTTGGAGCAGCAACGCATAAGAGGCAATGTTGAACGGGACACCCAGAAAAATATCGGCACTGCGTTGGTAAAGTTGAAGGCTCAGGCGACAATCAGCCACATAGAATTGGAAAAACGCGTGACAGGGAGGAAGATGCATCTCCGGCAGGCTGGCCACATTCCATGCACTCACGATAATTCGGCGCGAGTCGGGATTGTGCTTGATTGTTTCTATTGCTTCGCTGATCTGGTCAATGTGTCCGCCGTGGTAATCGGGCCACGAGCGCCATTGATACCCGTAAATTGGCCCCAGCTCTCCCTGCTCATCGGCCCATTCGTTCCAGATTCGCACGCCATTTTCTTGCAGGTATTTCACATTGGTGTCACCATTCAGAAACCAGAGCAATTCGTAAATAATTGATTTGAGATGTAGTTTTTTGGTAGTCACCAACGGAAAGCCATCTTCCATGTGGAAGCGCATTTGGTGGCCGAAAACACTCAGCGTTCCGGTACCGGTGCGATCTTCTTTGTGAACGCCTTCGCGGAGCACCCGTTGTAGCAGGTCGTGATATTGTTGCATAAAATGCGAAAAAAATAATTGAATATTTTTTGTAGTAACCAGCCCTACAGTATATTATGAAAATAATCTTTTATGGCTAATTATGACACGAAGGTACATATTTTTCTGTTAGCAAATACGTTGTTTTAAAAATATTTTTTACTTCGGTCAAACGAATGAAAGCGTTGAAAAATAATGTGTACTTTTGCCAAAAATATCTCAAAATGTCTCGTTTCTTTTTTCTTCGGTTGAGTGTTGTTTTATTGCTGTTCCCTCTTTTAAGTGCGTGCAGTCACTCCGGGGCAAACTCCAATGCCACCACCCCTGACTCTTCGGCAACAGTGGCGTATGCAAAAGGATTTGCCATCGATTATTTTGCGCATTACACACGTGTAACGGTTTTCAATCCATGGAAAAAAGGAGCAGTGCAAGCCTGTTATTACGTGACTTATAAGGCCAATACTTCAACCCCCGACAAAAGTAAAACCGTAGTGGCTCCTCTCACATCGTTGGCCGCTACATCGGCTACGCACTATGCCTTTGTGGCTGCTCTTCACCAATTGCTTTCCATCACCGGCATCTCTTCACCTCAATTGGTGTACAATCACGAACTATTGCAACAATTCCAACACGGGCACATAACGGATTTGGGCGATCCTTTCAGTCTCAATGTGGAGAAAACAATGGCGCTTAAACCGCAAGCCCTGATGATGAGCAGTTACAACCAAACCGACCCCGCGGCTGAACGTATTTCTCAGGCAGGTATTCCGGTGATTTTCAATAATGAATGGATGGAAACTTCTCCACTGGGACGTGCCGAATGGATAAAATTTGTGGCAGTGTTTTATCATAAAGAAAAAATGGCCGATTCAATTTTCAATGCGCTCGAAAAGCGTTATTTGTCAATACAGTCGCTGGCACTGAAGGCAGAGAAAAAACCATCGGTGATGATAGGTAATAATTTCAAAGGAACGTGGTATGTGCCAAGTGGCAAGGGATTTATGGGCCATATTCTGGCCGATGCTCAACTCAACTATTTTTTTGCTACCGACACCACCACTGGAAGCATTCCTATTAATTTTGAAAAGGCGTTGCAACATTTTGTGGATGCCGACATTTGGCTAAATTGCGATGTTGATTACCTGCAGGCTTTACCGGCCAGCGACACACGTTACAGCTTGTTTAAGGCTTATCGCAACAAACAGGTTTACACTCTCAAACAGAGGGTTACAGCAGCTGGAGGCAACGATTTCTGGGAAGGAGGCGTGATGCATCCCGACTTGATTTTGAGCGATTTTGTGAAAGTATTGCACCCCGAACTGCTGCCCGATTACCAATTGACGTATGTAAAGAAACTGGAATAAAAATCACTTTGCAATGAACGAAACATTTGATATTGAACAACGAAAAGAAAAAGCCGTATTGCTTTTCAAAGAAGGTTACAACTGTGCTCAGTCGGTGTTTGTGGCCTATTCCGACCTGTTTGGCATAGAGGATGAGCTGGCAAAGAAGTTATCATCGTCATTTGGTGGCGGCATGGGGCGCATGCGTGAGGTGTGTGGTGCTGCAAGTGGCATGTTTATGTTGCTTGGGTTGCATTATCCCGCCACAGATCCTACCGATAAAGAGTCTAAAACAGCCAATTACGCAGCAGTGCAATGCACAGCAGGAGAGTTCAAAGCAAGATTTGGTTCTATTATCTGCCGCGACTTGTTGGACGAAAACCGACCGCCGGATTCGCCGGTTCCTTCCGACCGTAATGCCGAATATTATGCCAAACGACCTTGTGCCCGATTTGTGGCCGAAGCCGCCGAAATAGTAGGACGTGAACTGATGCTGAAAAAGCAGCCGTAATACTTATTCTTCAAACATCTTATATACAATTAAATAGGAGAGTTTTGTTTTTAAGAATCACTACTTTTCAGGTACTCCGAAAAGCAAAATTTGAGGTTTAGCAGGTGCCCTGATTATACTTGCGATATAAAAATTAGTAGGTGTAATTTGGATGGATAAAAATCATTATCTTTGCACCGCATTTTCAGGTATGCAAACAGTTAGAAAATTATTGATATTGTTTTAATCTAAAAAAAGAAAAGATGAAAAAATTAAGTGTTATCGTTGTTACGGGTTTAGCATTGATGGTAGGCCTTTCATCATGCAACAACCAAGGTTCGGTTAAGCTGAAAAGTCAATTAGACAGCTTGAACTATTCATTCGGAGTTTTAAACGGTCCGCAAGTGAAAGCTTATTCTTTAGCAGGCGACACCAATGCAAAAGCTGTTGATGCGTTTATCAAAGGTTTTGAAAAAGGAATCGGTACTGATGACAAATATATTGCTCAATATGCAACCGGCCTTAACATTGGCGCATCATTGAAAAAACAAGCCAAAACAGGTTTGATGGGCGACAGCACATTGACAATGAAACTTGATTTGATTAAAGCAGGTTTGATTGCAGGAATGAAATCAAAAGGTGTTCAAATCAAACCGGAACAAGCTGAAATTTTCTTCCGTACCACAATGCAAAAATTGCAAGCTGCAAAAATGCAGAAAAACTATGGCAAGAACATTGAAGAAGGAAAAAAATTCTTAGCCGAAAACAAGAAAAATCCTAATGTAAAAACTACTGCCAGCGGTCTTCAATACGAAGTGGTTAAAGCCGGTACAGGTGCTGTTCCTACAGCAGCCGATCAGGTAAAAGTAAACTACAAAGGTACTTTGATTAATGGTACTGTTTTTGATACTAACGAAGGCAAAGACCCTGTAACATTTGGTGTTACTCAAGTTATCAAAGGTTGGTCAGAAGCTCTTCAATTGATGCCTGTTGGTTCGAAATGGAAAATCTATGTTCCTCAAGAACTTGCTTATCAGGAACAAGACAGAGGTGCTATCAAGCCTTTCTCTACTTTGATTTTCGAAGTTGAATTGTTGAGCATCGAAAAAGCTCCTGCTCAACCAGCCGGTGCTCCTGCAGGTTATCCAGGTGGCCAACCACAACCTCAACAAGGTCGCTAATCAGTTTCACTGAATAATACATAAAACGCTCTGCAATTTTTTTGCAGAGCGTTTTTTTTGTGCTAAAGTTCGCCCTTTCAAGCCATTTTGTTATTTTGCCAAAATATTGTTTCTTTGTAGAGAAAATCAGACTATTAAAAATGGAATGAATTCTGTTTTTGACAATGAAGTTTCGCCTGTCCATTCAAATAAATTACTTACGGATGAAAACACTTTTGTTTCTTTCTTTTGCATTCTTTGGCGTGTCGCTTTGTGCACAAGAGCCTACAGAGCAAGAATCTTTCAGAGTGATGAGCTACAACACCGAGAACTTTATGGATTACAAGCACGATTCACTTTCTGCTGTTTCCGAGTTTTCGGCAACCGGTATGCGTGCTTGGAATAGCTCACGGTATCACCAGAAACGCGATAAGATTGCCAAAGTGATTGTGGCAGTGGGCGAATGGACACCACCTGCGCTGGTTGCTTTGTGTGAAATTGAAAATCAGGCTGTGCTCGAAGATCTCACTAAATTTTCTCCTCTGAAGGGTCTTGGCTATCAAATTGCTCATTTTGAGTCGCCCGACCCACGTGGCATAGATGTGGCGCTTCTCTATCAACCCAATAAATTTAAACCTTACATTCAGGAACCAATACGGATTCATTTCACCAATGAACCCAAGCGACATACGCGCGATATTCTTTACGTGGCAGGCACGCTTCCCAATGCCGACACGCTTCATGTGTTTGTCAACCATTTTCCGTCGCGTTTGGGTGGCGAGTTGGAGTCGGAGAGTGGCCGTTCCACAGTTTCGTCTGTACTTCGGCATAAGGTCGATAGCCTGTTTCAACTCAATGCACATGCCAACATTCTCATTATGGGCGATTTCAATGATTATCCCGACAATGAAAGCCTCAATAAAGTGCTTCGCGCATTGCCCGAAACCGATGCTGTGGCAAATACGAACCTTTATAACCTGTTTTACACTACTCACAAAAAAGGAGATATAGGTTCTTATAAGCACGATGGGCAATGGGGAATGCTCGACCAGATAATTGTCTCAGGAAATTTACTGACAAATAATGGTCGTACCTATACACAAACGGCTTTGGCACATGTGTTTGCTCCTGAGTTTCTGCTCGAAGATGACGAAAAAGGATTTGGGAAACAACCCTTTCGGACTTATGTGGGAATGAAATTTCATGCAGGTTTTAGCGACCATTTACCGGTGTATGTCGATTTGTTGATTGCTAAACCTATGCATCACGAAACCGAAAAATAATGAGGTGTGGTTTGTGATTGTAATGTGCACGAAAACAAGTATATAGTCCAATAAACATTTTCTTTGAATGAATAAAAAACGCTTTTTTTACACAAAATGCCAATAGATATGTGTGTTACATGGAACGTTAATTGTATTTTTGCAAATTAAAAATCAATTAATACATTTTTCATGAAGCAGAAAAGAATTTTATTCGCATTAGCAATGTTGGCCGTAGTTTCAGGAGGCCTACACGCTCAGGAAAACGATCAGGTTAAGAAGTTAACCGTCTCATTGGGTGATGGAATGAACCTGAAATTTGGTGGTTTTTTTCGTTTTGACGGATTTCTTGACACCCGCAACAATAATTACGCGGTGATTGATGGATTGGCTTTTGTGCTTCCTTCGGCCAAAAATCCCGATGCCAACGGCAAAGACATCAATGCGGATGCAAATATTAATTTTTCGGCTGCGTTGACCCGTTTCAATGCCGCTTTTTCGGGGCCGAAATTAGCCGGTTACCAACTTACCTCTTTCTTCGAATTTGACTTTTCAAACTCCGATACCAAAACAGTGCTTTTTCGCCATGCTTGGTTGAAATTTACTTCCGATAAAAATGAATGGTTGATTGGCCGTTCGTGGCATCCTTTCCAAGGCCCGGTCAATCCATCCACTATCGGAGCTGCATGGGGTGCTCCATTCCAACCATTCTCGCGTGGCGAACAGATTCGCTACACACGCACTCTCGGCAATTTCCGCCTGTCGGCTGCCGCATTTATGCAAAGTGCGTTTCCATCTTTTGGCCCAAACGGGAAATCGGTGTTGTACCAACGCAATTCCGACTTGCCTGAGTTGATTGGGTTGGCTTATTATACCAAAGGAAACACTACTTTCGGAATAAGTGGAGATTTGAAAAGCATTTGTCCTCAAACAAGTTACAGCTTTGGCGGTAAAACATATCAAACAGATCAAAAACTGACAACAGTATCAGCTGCCGTATATGCGCAACAACGCTCAGGATTATTCACTGCCAAATTTCAGGGATTGTATATACAGAACATGAGTGAAGCCTTGATGCAAGGCGGTTATGCGGTGAAAACCGCGAAGGCCGATGGTGATTCAGAATACACTCCGTCGCAATCGCTCAATGCATGGGCAAACTTTACCTATGGAAAAAAATACATGGGTGGTTTGTTTTTGGGCTACGTAAAAAACTTAGGTCTGAGAGATAATCCTGTGGGAACAATCTACTATGGATACGGAAATAATATTGGTTCGCTCTATCGCTTGGCTCCTTCGTTTGTGTACACAAGCGGTCGCTTCCAGTTTTCCGTTGAAGAAGAACTTACGGGAGCTGCTTACGGCACTTACGATGCAGCCGATAAAGGAAAGGTGAAAGATGCTAAAATGGTTTCCAACTTGCGATCTTTATTAAGCGCTACCTTATTCTTTTGACAGGAAAATAATTTTTGGATGAAAAGAATCCCATGTAATTCAATTGATTACATGGGATTCTTTTTTTATAAGACTGAGACAGAGAAAATTCACCGCTTTAGCTCCCTATAAGGTTAATCATCTAAAAATTAGGTTTATTATGAGGTGAGAGCCTTATTTTTTAGTAATTTTGCATTCCATTAAACAGTTTATTTCATGGTTGAGCTGATAAATTTGAGTTGGGTCATTGCTGCGCTTGCGGTAGTCGCTATTTTGCTGCTGCCTGCTAACCTGAAATCATGGGTGGCAATCATTGCGGTAATTGCCAACTCAATAACAACGAGCTTGTTAGCTGTATTCGTGTTGACAGGGCACTCTATTGACCTAATTTTCTCAGGTGGGGGCGTAATGGGCGATGTGCCTATTCGAGTGGATGAACTATCGGCCTGGTTTATATTGATTATTAACTTTACCTGCGTCACGGGCGTAATTTATGGCTCTGGATACCTGAAAGCGTATGAGAATCCTGCCAAAAAACTCAGTCTGCACTGGATTTTGTATGTGCTGTTTCAATTGTCAATGGTGTGGGTGTGCATGATTCATCACGGGTTGGTGTTTTTGATTGCATGGGAAGTGATGTCGCTCTCGTCGATGATGTTGGTTATTTTCGATGCACAAAATCCAAAAACGATTAAAGCCGGCATCAATTACCTGGTTCAGATGCATATAAGTGTAGTATTTCTTACCGTGGGTTTTATCTGGGTCTATTTTCAAACCGGGTCGTTCAGTTTCGATGCATTTTCAACCTACTTCGGTTTGAACAGCAATATCTGGTTATTTCTTGTATTCTTCGTTGGTTTCGGGCTGAAAGCAGGATTTATTCCACTGCATAGCTGGCTGCCACATGCGCATCCGGCGGCTCCTTCGCATATATCGGGTGTCATGTCGGGCGTGATTGTCAAATTGGGGATTTACGGTATTTTTCGCGTTGCCTCTTATCTTCGGAGCGATTTTCTGTTGTTGGGCGAAATTGTGCTTACAATTGCCATCCTGACAGGGTTGTATGGAATTTTGAATGCAGCCATGCATCGCGATTTCAAAAAAATGTTGGCTTACTGTACAATTGAAAATATAGGGATTATTGGCATCGGTATTGGAGTCGGGTTGATTGGCCTTGGAAATCATATTCCGGTGTTGTACTATCTTGGTTTTGGCGGTGCTTTGCTGCATGTGCTCAATCATTCGCTTTTTAAATCGCTGTTGTTTTTTTCGGCAGGTTCGGTGTATCAGCAAACACATACACGCGACATGGAAAAATTGGGTGGATTGATAAAAAGAATGCCGCGTACCGCCATTCTGTTTTTGATTGGCGCCATTGCCATTGGCGGAATGCCTCCTTTCAATGGTTTTATCTCCGAATTTCTGATTTACAGCGGATTGATAGAAGGAATTAAGTTGCAGAGTGTGACACAAATACTACTGATGATACTTACATTTACAGGATTGAGTGTGATTGGCGGGCTATCGATATTGACTTTCACCAAAACATTCGGTACAATATTTTTAGGAACACCGCGTCAGCCATTGTCGCATACACCGCACGAAGTATCGTCGCGGATGCTTTTCCCTCAATATGCTATTGTAATTATGATGATTAGCGTAGCTATTTTTCCACAGTTTTATCTTCAAATTATCGGCAATATGCTGACGGGACTTATCAAAAACGTGAGTGTGCCGCAACCCGCCGAATTTGGTAATTATATTTCTATTATGCAGGGTATTAGTCTCTATTCCTTGTTATTAATCGGAGTCATTCTGGCATTTTGGGGAATACGTGCTTTGGCATTGCGCGGACGGTCTGAAGAGGTGGGAGCGGTTTGGGGCTGCGGCTACGCTCCGACAAGCAAAATACAATATACCGGCAAATCGTTCTCAAAATCGTTGAGCAAAATGTTTAATGCCCTGGTAATTGAGCGGAAGCAGTACGAAGAGTTGGAGGTCGGAGAGATTTTTCCCGGAAATAAAACATACAGCTCGCATTATCACGACTTTTTTGAGTTTCGCTTTATCCGGGTCATCACCAATCGACTTATCTATTCGGCAAATTATTTTAAGTTTATTCAAAATGGACGCATCCAATCGTATGTCTTATACGGCATTGTGTTTATTTTAGCCATATTTATCCTTACCGTTTTTAAAATTGTTTTATGAACATTGTGCAAGGCTTTATACTGATTCCTTTCATTGCAATATGCCTTATCCCTTTTCTGAAAATAAAGGGAAAAGCCATTGCGGTTTATGGAGCTGTAAGTGTAATGGCTTTGCTTAGTAGTTATGTGGCTTTCAAGGCGCTCACAGGACAGTGTTTCGACCTGACCTTGCAAGGAAGTTTTATCAGCGGCGACATACGCTTGCAGATAGATGCGCTTTCGGCCTGGTTTATGCTGATTATCAACTTTGGGTTTTTGAGCGGAGGTTTCTATGGATTGTTCTACATGAGTGCTTACAAAGAGCAACCCAAAAACCTTAGTTTGCATGGCATTCTGTTTGTGTTGCTTCATGCTTCATTAGTCAGTCTTTGTGCTATTCAAAACAGCTTTGTGTTTCTTATTGCCTGGGAAATAATGGCGCTTTCGGCCTTTCTGAGTATTCTCTTTGAGCATGAAAAGATTGAGACGGTGAAGGCGGGGATTAACTATTTGATTCAATCACATGTCTCCATTCTTTTTCTGATGATTGGCTTTATTTGGGTAGCCAGTCAAACGGGCAGTTACGATTTTAGCGCCATTCACAGCTATTCCACCACGCATCCGGGAGCTTTGTCATTGATGTTGTTCTTGTTTTTCTTTATCGGATTTGCCATTAAAGCCGGTTTTGTGCCGTTTCATACGTGGTTGCCTTATGCGCATCCGGCGGCACCGGCTCATATTTCGGGCATCATGTCGGGAGTTCTCATTAAAATCGGCATTTTTGGAATTCTTCGGATGCTGTTGCTTATTGACGTAAATTACACTGCTATCGGAACGTTTATTCTTATTATTTCAATTATTTCGGGTGTGTATGGGGTGATGTTGGCCATTTTGCAACATAATCTCAAAAAATTACTGGCATATCACAGCATCGAAAATATTGGCATTATTGGCATTGGCATCGGCTTGGGTTGTATTGGCATCGGAAGCAATAACACAGTGCTTTGTACCTTGGGTTTTGCCGGAGCAATGCTGCATACGTTGAATCATTCGCTATTTAAATCGCTGTTGTTTTTTACTGCCGGTAATGTTTATCAGGCTACTCACACGCTGGATATTGAAAAGCTGGGAGGCTTAGTGAAGAAAATGCCGCAAACTACCGTTTTGTTTTTAATTGCTGCATTGGCAATTTGCGGTTTGCCGCCGTTCAACGGGTTTGTTTCCGAATTTATTCTTTACACGGGCTTGTTCAGTTCCATGCAAAGTGCCACGATAACTTCTTTGATTGGAATTATTTTTACCATAGCGGCATTGGTCTTTATTGGCGGATTGGCTTTGATGTGCTTTACCAAGGCTTTCGGTGTGGTTTTTCTGGGAAATCCACGGCATGTTTTTCATCACGAAGTCAAAGAACTTCCGTTTCTTCAGCTTTTGCCATTGTACGGTATTGCGGCTTTTATTGTGGTTATCGGGCTATTTCCCAAACTGTTTTTAGACTTGCTGATAAAACCTGTACAACTGTTCAGCAGCCTGCATCAGCTATCGTTTACCTCTTTTCAGGGAAATGGGCTTGAAGCTTTGCTTTCGGTGAGTTACGCGGGTGCTTTTTTGATTTTGCTGGTGTTACTGCTGCTGGGCATCAAATATTTGGCAACAAGGAACAAAGTAAATACTGTAGCGCCCACTTGGAATTGCGGATATACGGCTCCCTCTGCAAAGATTCAATACACTGCAAGCTCATTTGTAAAGAGTTACAGTAAATTATTTGAACCTATCTTCCTGATTTTTAAGAAGGAAAAAGAAATTGAAGGGATTTTCCCTACAGAAGCACACCTCGAAACTCATCCTTACGACAAGCTCGAAAAATGGTTGATTGATTATCCGATTGCTCATTTCAAACTGTTTTTAGACAGGTTTCGGTTTTTTCAGAACGGGCAGTTACAGTTTTATATCTTATACGGAATTATATTTATTGTTGCCATTATTGCTATTCCGCTTATTTATAGTCAGATTATGTTGTTCGTCGAATTTTTAAAACAGTTATAACTATGCTGAGCTTACTACTTATCTTTCTAGCCGCAAGTTTCTTCACAGGAATTATTATACGCACCAAAAGTCTGGTTTCGGGGCGTAAAGGGCCGCGCATATGGCAACCTATCAGCGATGTAGTGCGTCTTTTCAAAAAGGGAGCAGTATATGGCGAGACCTCCAGTTTTGTGTTTAGAATTGCACCTACCATCTATTTTGCTTCGGTATTTGTGGCAATGCTGGTGGTGCCGTTTGGGCAATCGAAAGGATTAATCAGTTTCAATGGCGACTTCATTTTCTTTGCCTATGTGCTTGGATTGGGTAAATTTTTCAGCATCATCGGGGCGATGGATACCGGCAGTAGTTTCGAAGGCATGGGTGCCAGTCGCGAAGCACTTTTCTCCATGTTTGCCGAACCGGCTTTCTTTCTGGTAATGGGGTCGTTAGCACTTTTGACCGGACATACTTCTTTTCAGGAACTGTTTCTTAGTTTGCACTTAGGCTCGTCTATTACG
>Ga0302272_1000566_pt1 | contig 16700 bp, 17 predicted proteins | sample III_Bog_N1_2_FD_198772 | JGI IMG/M metagenome (GOLD analysis project Ga0302272, IMG submission 198772) | Peat permafrost microbial communities from Stordalen Mire near Abisko, Sweden - III_Bog_N1_2 | ecosystem: Environmental > Terrestrial > Soil > Wetlands > Peat | place: Sweden: Abisko...
CAAATTTGATTGATTAACTTATAATACAAAACCTGATTCCCATTACTTGCTATACATGATTCTTTCGGACATAACCATACAGTTGCCATTAGAAAATACTACGCTAATTTTTGCCGTGGTGCTGCTTGTTATTCTCTTTTCGCCGCTGTTACTCCACCGTTTACGCATTCCGTATATTGTGGGATTGATTTTTGCCGGAATTTTATTAGGCCCAAAAGCATTCAACATTTTAGCCAACGATGAGAGCTTTCATCTTTTTGGCAATGTAGGAATCCTCTACATCCTTTTCCTGGCAGGAATTGACATGGATATGAACGATTTTCGGCGAAACAGGACAAAGGGACTGATTTTTGGAATGTTTACCTTTTCCATTCCAATCATAATAGGAACATTTACAAGTCTTTACATCCTTCACTTCAGTCTGATGACCTCCTTGTTACTGGCGGCAATGTATTCGTCGCAAACCTTGGTGGCTTACCCCATCACGGGTCGTTACGGAGTGTCGCAAAATCGTGCGGTGAATATTACCGTAGGTGGTACCATTCTCACCGATACGCTGATGCTGATGCTGCTGGCAGTGATTGCAGGATTGTGCAAAGGCACTCTCACACATTGGTTTATGGTGCTCTGGGCTGTCAAAATATTTTGTTTTGGCGCTATTGTCATGTTTCTGTTCCCGGTGATAGCCCGTGCTTTTATGAAACGCTTCGAGGATAATATCCTTCAGTTTATCTTTGTGTTGGCAATGGTATTTCTTGGCGCCTTTCTGGCTCAGTTAGCCGGTTTGGAAGGTGTGCTGGGTTCATTCTTGGTGGGCATCTCACTTAACCGACTTGTCCCCAAAGTATCGCCCCTCAAACATCGCCTCGAATTTGTAGGAAATGCTCTTTTCATCCCTTTCTTTTTGATTGGCGTAGGCATGATGATAGATTATCGTGTTTTGTTTAGCGGCTATGAAGCATTGCTTGTGGCATTGGTGATGGCCATTGTAGCCGTTTCCAGCAAATGGCTTGCTGCCACCTTTACCCGCATCACCTGTAAGCTGACCAAAGATGAAGGATTGATGATTTTTGGTCTGAGCAACGCCCATGCGGTGGCCACTCTTGCAGCCGTAATGGTGGGATACAATATTATTCTCGGTCAAAATACAGACGGAACACCTCAACGACTGCTCAACGACCATGTGCTCAATGGCACTATCATCATGATACTCCTCTCATGCATAATAAGCTCGTTTGTGACCGAAAAAGCAGCCCGTCGATTGGCAATTGCAGGTAAAAATAATGATGAAGCCGAAAAAGAAACCCGAGAACGGATATTAATCCCTGTGTCCAATCCCGAAACCCTCGACCGCTTAATGGAGCTGGCTGTGATGATGAAAACTGCTGATACCAAGCAACCGCTTTATGTGTTGGCTGTAGTCGATGATATACTCAATGAAAGTCGTGGTACGGGAGAAAAGTTGCTTGAACGTGCGGCGAAAGTTGCCGCTGCCACCGACAATACAATTGAGCAATTGGTACGTTACGATATGAATGTGGCAAGTGGCATTATTCACTCGGTGAAAGAACATAATATTTCGGATGTGATAATCGGATTACATCGTAAAACCAAGCTTACTGAATCGTTTTTAGGTCAGATGGCCGATTCGCTGCAAAAAGGGATGAATCGTTCCATCTTTATCTACAAACCGCTTCAGCCACTCGGAACGACATCGCAAATAGTGATTTTTGTACCCGAAAAAGCTGAATTGGAGCTTGGTTTCCAGCGATGTTTTGAGCATATTTACCGTATTGCCCAGCAAGCTGACGCCTCTTTGGTATTTTATGCCAATACCGATTCAACATTAAAAGTGCGGCTTTTCTCGGAACTCCATAACCACAAAGTTCCAATCGAATATCAACCTATGCAAGAGTGGAACGAGATAATTACTTGTGTGAATAGGGTGAAGAGCAATGATTTGGTAATATTTATAGCAGCCCGAAAATCAACACTTTCATACAATCCGCTTTTTGAAGACTTGTTTGTAAAAGTATCGAATACGGTATTGAACAATAGTCAACTCATCATTTTCCCCGAACAATTCGGATTTCAGGCAGATTCTGATGAGCGTTTCAGTGTATTAAACAATCCTGCACCAGACTTTGAAGAGCTTAAAAAATCGGGAAAATGGTTGGATATTTTCTCTAAAAAGCGAAAATAACAAAAAATCAAACTCAAAATCAAATTTGAATATTGGCCTAATTATCAGACTACTACACCATGCCATTTTATCCGTTTTGTGTATTGAAATAAAAAAAACGGAAAACAATGGAAAATATTTGCAAAAATAGTTTGTAGGAAAGGACTAAACACTTACCTTTGCATCCGCTTTTAGAGCAATACAATGGAGTGTCTCATGGTGTAATGGTAGCACTGCAGTTTTTGGTACTGCCTGTCTAGGTTCGAATCCTGGTGAGACAACCAAACAAGGCCGATAGTTTGATTTTCAAACCATTGGCCTTTTGTTTTTTTTATAATAACCACCAACCTATGGCAAATTTCAAAGAACTTTTGAACAATATCAAAGCATTTGTCTTTGATGTGGATGGGGTGTTGTCAAACAATTCTATTCCGCTGCATCCTAACGGAGAGCCAATGCGAATGGTAAATATCAAAGATGGATATGCCATTCAATATGCCGTGAAACAGGGATATCACGTAGCGATTATTACGGGTGGCAATACCGTTTCTGTGCGGATGCGCTTTGAGCGACTTGGGGTGAAGGATATTTATATGGCATCAAGCACAAAAATGGACGATTTGGAAGATTTCATGTACAAGCATGAACTTTTATCGGAACAGATACTCTATATGGGCGATGACATTCCCGATTATTTTGTAATGAAGCATGTGGGTGTGCCAACCTGCCCTGCCGATGCCGCATCGGAAATTAAAGGTATTTCTCTCTATATATCTCCACTTTGCGGTGGTGATGGATGTGTGCGGGATGTAATGGAACAGACAATGAAAATTCAGGGAAAGTGGATGAGTGATAATGCTGCTTTTGGCTGGTAATTTTTAAAAAATCCGATACTTTTTTCACTTAAAGCCACTATCTTTGTAAGAACGAATTCGCAACTATAATTTTAAGTTGAGTTTCATATTAACGTAGAAATTTATCGACCTTAACAATAAAAAAACAATCACATGAAGGGAATTATTTTAGCGGGAGGTTCGGGCACTCGCCTTTACCCCGTCACCAAAAGCATTTCTAAACAAATCATCCCAGTTTACGACAAACCGATGATTTACTATCCGTTGTCAGTATTAATGCTTTCGGGTATTCGCGAAATTCTGATTATATCTACGCCTCAGGACATCTCTCTCTATGAGCGCCTGTTTGAAGACGGTTCGGAGTATGGATTGAAAATTGAATATGCCATTCAGCCTTCGCCCGACGGATTGGCTCAAGCCTTTATCATTGGCGAAAAATTTATTGGTGCCGATTCAGTCTGTATGGTATTGGGCGACAATATTTTTTACGGATATAATCTTTCGGCACAACTACTGGAGGCTGCAAAACTGAAAGATGGCGCTACCGTTTTCGGATATTATGTCAACGACCCCGAACGTTACGGAGTTGCCGAATTTGATAAAAACGGGAAGGTGCTAAGCCTTGAAGAAAAACCGGCTGAACCGAAGTCGAATTACGCGGTAACCGGACTTTATTATTACAGCAACGATGTAGTAGCTAAGGCCAAAGCATTGAAACCTTCAAAAAGAGGTGAATTGGAAATTACGGATCTAAACCGTATTTACCTGGAAGAAGGACGATTGAATCTCAAAATGTTGGGACGCGGTATGGCATGGCTTGATACCGGCACACACGACAGTTTGCTCGAAGCATCCAATTATATTTCGACAATAGAAAATCGCCAGGGTTTGAAAGTGGCTTGTATTGAAGAGATTGCTTTTCGTATGAGGTATATTTCCAAAGAACAATTACTCTTGCTTGCCGAACCGTTGAAAAAAAATCATTACGGACAATATCTTATTAAAATTGCCAACGAACCTCTTGAAAATGGAAATAGTTAACACACCAATACGCGATTTATTCATTATAAAAAACAAAGTTTTTGCCGATAGCAGAGGTTTTTTTCTCGAAAGTTACAACAAACTACGTTTAGCTGATAGCGGTATCAATATTGATTTTTGTCAGGATAACCTATCACAATCGACTTATGGCGTGGTCAGAGGATTGCATTATCAACTCAATCCACACAGTCAGAGCAAGCTGGTATCGGTCATTGTCGGAAAAGTATTTGATGTGGCAGTAGATATACGCAAGGGCTCTCCTACTTTCGGGCAATGGTACGGAGTGGAACTGTCGGAAGAAAATAAATGGCAATTTCTTATTCCACAGGGATTTGCTCATGGATTTTCAGTATTGAGCGATACTGCGGTGTTCAGCTATAAATGCGACAATTTTTACGATCCAAAACTTGAAGGTGGTATTCTTTACAATGATCCAAAATTAAATATTGACTGGCAAATTCCTGCCGATAAAGCTATAGTGTCGGATAAAGACAAATTGCATCCGACTTTGGAGAATGCAGAAGTGAATTTTGTGTATTAACCCTTAAATTATTACAAGTATGAAAAAGGTTTTAGTCACAGGTTCGTACGGGCAACTGGGTAGTGAGCTACAACAAATTGCCTCCCAATTGAACAGTGCCGGGTTTATCTTTACCGATGCCGACACGCTGGATATTTGTAGCAAGGAAGCTTTAGAACAGTTTGTGGTGCAACAACCTGTCGATTTTATCGTCAATTGTGCGGCCTATACAGCTGTTGATAAGGCTGAAGATGATGAAGTGCTATGCAATGACATTAACTGCAATGCGGTACGTAATATTGGCGAGGTGGCTGCCTCCAAAGGCATCAAAGTAATCCATATATCTACTGATTATGTGTTTGACGGCACAGCCCACACACCCTACACCGAAGATGGAAAAATCAATCCGAAAACGGTTTATGGCAAAACCAAAGCGTGTGGCGAAGAGGAGTTAATGCGTGTTTGCTTAGATGCAGTTATTATTCGCACATCGTGGCTCTACTCTACTTCCGGCAATAATTTTGTAAAAACAATGCTCAAATTGGGAAAAGAACGTGATTCGCTGTCCGTTGTTTTCGATCAAATCGGGACTCCCACTAATGCAGCCGATTTAGCCGCTGTAATACTGCACATCATTGGTCAAACAATTGAAAATGAGTCTTTCTTTAGAACGGGAGTTTATCATTTTTCAAACGAAGGAGTCTGTAGTTGGTACGATTTTACGATTGCTATTCACCGGTTTGCAGGAATTGATTGCAAAGTACTCCCCATTGAAAGTAGCGAATATCCGGCTAAAACACCACGTCCGTTTTACAGCGTACTCAATAAGGCAAAAATTAAACGCACTTTTGGTATCCAAATCGCCCATTGGGAAAGTAGCTTAGCTCGTTGTGTTGCTAAATTGATTACTCAACAGAAATAACTCCGCTTTGATTTCAATTGACTGTCATAAATACATATACCTATGAATGAACAACTCCAGCAAATTGCAGCCCGTTTACGAGGTCTGCGCGATGTATTAAGCATTTCAACAAAAGAAATTGCAGATGCCGCCATGGTGGACGAAGCGGAATATTTGAAGTATGAAAATGGCGAAAAAGACATTCCTGTCAGCCTATTGCACAATATTTCGGTGCAATATAACATTGAAATGACTACTTTACTTTTCGGCGATGAGCCTCGTATGCGAAGCTATTTCCTGACAAGAAAAGGACAAGGCACTGCCATCGAACGGACTAAAGCGTATAAATACCAGTCACTTGCCGCCGGATTTGCCGGCAGAAATGCAGATCCGTTTATTGTAACAGTGGAACCATCTGACAAGCAGATTTGTTTGAATGCACATGCCGGACAAGAGTTCAATTTTGTATTGGAAGGGAGATTGTTGCTGATTATTAACGGGAAAGAACTGATTCTGGAAGAGGGCGATTCGCTTTATTTCAATGCCGAACTCAGGCATGGAATGAAAGCACTGGATAACAAAACCGTTCAGTTTTTAGCCGTCATTATATAACGAAGTTGCTTTATCGGGCAGTCGTTATATTCTCCCGTAGCAGGAAATTTTGCATTTGAAATATGTTGAAAAACAAGCATCTTTTATCTCAGATTATAATTGTGTTAGCCGTTATAGCAACGGTTTGCATCGTTTCTCATTTCTTCTTTTTCCGTCTCGATCTTACATCCGACAGGCGATATACATTATCCCCTCAAACGAAGGTGTTGATGAAATCGCTCGAAGAGCCTGTGCTGATTAATCTCTATCTGGACGGTGATCTTAACGCCGGTTTCCTGCGTTTAAAACATGCTACAACCGACTTTCTTGACGAGTTTAAGGTATTTGCCGGGAAAAATGTACAGTACTCACTTATTGATCCTTCAAAAGCCACGTCGCAACAAGCTCTTGAAAGTTATTATGCCGCCCTGGAAAAACGCGGAATGCGTGCCACCACAGTGTATGAAAAAGATGCGGATGGTAAAGCGGTGCAGAAAATAATTTTCCCGTGGGCTGAAATCATCTCGCATAAAGATACTTTAGTTGTAAGTCTTTTGACCAATATTCCGGGCAATTCGGGAGAAGAGAACCTCAATGCTTCAATAGAAAGTCTTGAATATCAGTTGACCGATGCCATACGCGTACTCAACGTGAAGGAAACCTCCAAGATAGCCTTTTTGGAGGGCAATGATGAGCTATCGGAGCCCGAAGTATATGATGCCTCAACAGCGCTTAGTCGTTATTTTCAGGTGGACAGAGGAGCGCTTGGCAATGATGCTACAGCTCTCAATCCATACAAGGTGGTGATTATTGCAAAACCAAGAAAACCATTTTCGGAACAGGAAAAATTTATTATCGATCAATATATTATGCAAGGTGGACGAGTTTTATGGCTGGTTGATGGTTCAAAAATCGACAACAATAATCTTTCGCACACGGGACAGGCCACAATAATGCCGCTGGACATAAATATTGCTGATCAGCTCTTTTGTTATGGCGTACGCATTAATCCCGATATTGTGCAGGACGTGCAGTGTGTATCGATGCCCATCAATGTAGCCCGCGAAGGCGATGCAGCCCAATTTAAACCGATGCCATGGTTTTACGAACCGCTTTTACTTACGTCACCCTATCATGTCGTTACCCGTAACTTGCCGGCAGTAAAAGCAAATTTTGCTTCGTCAATTGATTTTGTGGGAGAGAATACACAGGTAAAGAAAGAGGCATTTTTGGCTACTTCCAACGCTTCGCATATATTGGCTCCGCCAGCCATAATAGATTTAAAACAACTGCCCGATCCGGGAGATCGCAACTATTTCAGACTTCAGAATGTGCCGGTGGGAGCAATCTTAGAAGGTACATTTACATCTGTGTTTGCCAATAGAATGGTGCCTGAGGGAATGAATCAAAAAAATCCGCTCTTTAAAACCAGTAAGCCAACCCGAATGATAGTAGTTGCCAGTGGGGATGTGATTCGTAACGAAGTGCAAGGTGCCAGCGATAATCTGCAGGTGGTGCCTCTTGGTTTTGACAGATATATGAACCGGCAATTCGGTAATCGCGATTTTATTCTGAATGCGGTACTCTATCTCGGCGATGATGACGGTTGGCTTGCATTGCGTTCACGCGAAGTGAAACTCCGGCTTCTTAATCACTTGTCAACCACAGCAGGACGCAGTACTTGGCAGGTTATCAACTTGGCATTGCCTTTGTTGTTGATCGTTCTTTTTGCCGGACTTTTCTTCTTTTTCCGTAAAAGAAAATATTCAAAATAAGCTTGCTTTTTTTCGTCCTTTGAGAAATTGATAAGTACAAAAACGAAAAACCTGCTTATACCCATAATGGATATAAGCAGGTTTCTTATTTTTCCCGATTGCAACAATACGCTGAAATTACAATCGAGCGCGTAATTATTTATTTTCTTTGTAACGAGTGTCAGGAGTACCGTCTTTTTTCAAATGCTTTGCAGGAGCAACTTTTGCAGCGGCAGCAGCTTTGTTTTCTTTGAAACGCATGTCAGGTGTGCCATCTTTTTTAAGATGTTGACCGGCAACAGCAGGAGCAGCAGCTTTAACTGCAGGGGCAGCTTTTGCAGCAACGGCTGGAGCGGCTTTTGCAGGAGCAGCTTTTGCGGCAGCTTCTTTACCATCTTTGAAACGTTTGTCAGGTGTGCCATCTTTTTTCAATTTATCACCGGCAGCTTTCACGTCAGCTTTAGCAGCTTTTACGTCTGTCTTAGCAGCAACTTTATCAGCAACTTTTGCTTTTACGTCTGCTTTTGCAGCTTTCACGTCAGCTTTTGCAGCTACTTTATCAGCAACTTTTGCTTTTACATCTGCTTTTGCAGCTTTCACGTCAGCCTTAGCAGCTACTTTATCAGCTTTAGCTTTTACATCAGCTTTAGCTACTTTAGCTTCAGCTTTTACTTCTTTTTTTACAGCTTTCTTGGCGGTTTGTGCCGTTGCAGGTGCTTGCGCGCTTACTGCGGTGGCTGCAAGAAACATAACAGCCATCAAAAATGCGAATGCTTTTTTCATTGGAAAAATTTAGATTTTAGTACAACCTGCATGTAAGTTGTAGTAGTTTGTAAGTTGAACGCACATGCTCGTTTACAAATGATTTAATTAAAAACGTGGCAAATATAAGCATGAAAACAAGGTTTGCAAAACGTTTTGAGTGAATTTTCATCGGTTGAAAAAATTATTAACATAAATTTATAAGACAGAACTTTGTTGCCAGTGAAAAATATGTCATTTATTTCTTCAGTTCACTACCGAAAGACATTCTTATATAGTACAAATATATAGATATAGAATAATTTATGTTATTTTATATCTATATGTAACGCACTTATAATGAGATAATTGAAACGATTATTTACTGCAGATTTAAAAAATCAATAAGCATATTTGTCGAAATAATTTGGTTTATATTATAAACCACTTTATATTTGCAGCATAATTAGAAGTAAAATAATGAAAAGAGAGAATAAAAATTTTAGATTGAAAAAATCGGGAGATATTTTAACCGTCTTAGGCTACGTAATAGGGTTAATGATGATTACTCTATTACTTTTCCCCGATACATTTTCTTCAATTAAACCTGAAAGAGAAGGGTGGAACCTGTTTTTTGCCCAGTGGATATCGCTCATAAATAATTCGACAGACAATTTTCTGACGGATATTGTTCATTATATGCTTCAATTTTTATTTGGATAATTAATGCTCGTAAACTCTATTAATTACATTACACATGGAAACAAACAAATTTTCGGAACAAGAGAGTCTGGAGGTAATCAGACAGATGATTAACACAGCCAGAAACAGTCTGCAAAAAGGTATTGCCGACTTCATGATTTTTTGGGGCTATTTGATTGCAGCTACAGCAATCACTGTTTATATTCTCCAACACACGCTCCTCAATCAGGACTATGTACAATTAGCATGGCTGAGTTGTATTATCGGATGGGGATACAGTATTATTAAAGGGCGCAGATTACACAAAAACAGACCGTATCGCACCTATACAAATGTGATTTTTGGAAGATTATGGATGGGGTTTGGCATTGCGTGTGCGCTTTTACCGTTGAGTTACATTTTTGCGGTTCACAGATTCAATATGCCCATAATTTGGATTAGTCTCACGCCTACTATATTGTTAATGCAAGGAGTCTGTCTTTTTGCCAGTAGCAGTATTTACAGATTCAAGCCGTTTATGTATGCAGCTATGGCATGTGGAGTGCTATTTTTGTGCTGCTATGTGTTTCCCTGGCATCAATTTCTTTTTCTTGCCTTGTGTCAGATTGTAGCATTGGTGATTCCTGGTCATTTGTTGAATAAAAAAGCGGAGAATGATGTTTAAGCCTCTTGATCCTTTACTTCATTCCGAATTGCGATTGGCCATCATGTCGTTGCTTATTGGTTTGCAAGAGGCCGATTTCGGCTATCTCAAGGATAAAACAAAAGCTACTTCGGGAAATCTCAGTGTCCAAATTGACAAGCTGAGAGAGGCATCGTATATTGAGGTCAATAAATCTTTCAAAGGGAAAATGCCTTGTACCACCTGCAAGATTACGCCGCAGGGTATTGCCGCTTTTCAGACCTATATTGATGCCTTGCAAAGCTACCTTGAGCCAAAGTAGTTATCTTTTGGGTTAAATAAACCTGACAATAAGTTTGTCAAATCAATTCAATATAAACATTACTATTATGATTTTTAATATTATCTGGATTGCGTGGTGTGTTTCGGAGATTTTGCTCAATCGCTTAATGCGCTCCGGTATTAATGATAAAAAAGGACAGGATAAGGGGTCAATTCTATTTATATGGATTATGATTGCCATTGCAATTTTTTCCGGGATTGTTCTTCAACACTATTGTATAGCACCTATAAACAACGGTTTGGCTATATCTTATATTGGGCTTGGAATAGTTGTTGCAGGAATGGCACTACGGATTATTTCAATCTTGACGTTAGGCCGCCTTTTTACTGTAGATGTCACAATTAGGGAGAATCACTCTATAAAACAAGATGGCGTTTACCGTTTCATCAGACACCCTTCATACTCGGGGATGCTAATTTCATTTATCGGATTAGGCCTATCATTAAACAATTGGTTAAGTTTAATCAGTATAACCACCTTAATCACAATTGCTCTTATATATCGAATAAGGATTGAAGAAAAAATCTTGATAGCCCAGTTTGGAACCGGATATTTAGACTATAAGAAAAAGACATATTGCATAATACCGTGGTTGTATTAAATCCTCAGGGAGGCAAATTACACTTTAAAAAGAATGGGTAGGAAAAATTCCTACCCATTTCTATTTTTAAATATTGAAAAAGCAATTAAGCTTTGTCATCGTGTGGCCGAGGGGTCAATACTTTGTGCGAAAGTTTGAATTTTCCGCTTTTTGGATCCACGTCAAGCAACTTCACATCAATTGCATCGCCTTCTTTGATACCGGCTTCTTCGACCGACTCCAAACGTTTCCACGAAATTTCGGAGATATGCAACAAACCCTCTTTGCCCGGTAGAAACTCTACAAAACAACCATAAGGCATAATCGATTTCACCTTCGAGGGATATACTTCGCCTACTTCGGGAATGGCTGTGATACCTTTAATGCGCGAAATGGCAGCATCCAATGATGTTTTGTTGGTAGCGGCTATCTCTACACGTCCAAAATTGCCCACTTCTTCGATAGCAACCGATGCACCTGTCTCAGCCTGAATACCTTGAATGATTTTACCGCCCGGTCCGATTACCGCACCAATCAAATCTTTCGGAATGGTTAACACCACAATGCGCGGTGCATTTGGTTTGAGGTCTTCGCGAGGTGCTTGGATAGTTTCGGCAATTTTACCCAAAATATGCATGCGGCCTTCGCGTGCTTGCATCAAAGCTTTTTCAAGGATTTCGAACGAAAGTCCGTCCACCTTTATATCCATCTGAGTAGCAGTGATACCGTCTTTGGTACCTGTTACCTTGAAATCCATATCGCCCAGGTGATCTTCATCACCCAGAATATCGGAAAGAACGGCAAAGTTAGTGCCCTTGTTTTCGGAAATCAATCCCATGGCAATACCCGAAACCGGCTTTTTGATAGCCACACCTGCATCCATCAAAGCCAATGTGCCTGCGCACACCGTAGCCATAGATGAAGAACCGTTCGATTCAAGAATATCCGATACAACACGAATCACATATGGATAATCTTCAGGAATCATGCCTTTAAGAGCACGAAGAGCAAGATTACCATGTCCAATTTCACGACGACCTGTGCCACGCGATGCGCGCGCTTCGCCGGTTGAGAATGGTGGGAAATTATAGTGCAACAAGAAACGGTCTTTACCTTGCACCAGGGCTTCGTCAATCAGCTTTTCGTCTGATTTAGTACCAAGGGTAACAGTTGTCAACGATTGTGTTTCTCCACGGGTGAACACAGCCGAACCGTGTGCTCCCGGCAGGTAATCAATCTCCGACCAGATAGGACGAATTTCGGTAGTTTTGCGGCCATCCAAGCGCATGCCTTCGTCCAAAATGGCGCGACGCATTGCCTCTTTTTCCACATCGTGGTAGTAGCGCGAAATCAATGCTCCTTTTTCGGCTGCTACTTCGGGGTCGAGTGCTGCTATATATTCTTCTTTTACGGCCTTGAAAGCTGCTACGCGAGCATGCTTGTCGGTATTGCCCGATTTAGCTAATTCAAATGCTTTTGCAAAAGTCTTGGCTGAAATATCTTTGCGTAAATCGTCGTCGTTTACTTCGTGGCAATAGGTGCGTTTTACGGTTTTCCCTACTGCTTCCATCAGTTCGAGTTGTGCCTGACAATGCACTTTGATAGCTTCGTGAGCTACTTTCATTGCATCCAGCAAATCCAGTTCCGACACTTCGTCCATTTCACCCTCTACCATCATAATATTGTCGATAGTAGCAGCTACAATCACGTCAAGATCGGCTTCCTTGAGTTGAGCAAAAGTGGGGTTAACCACATATTTGCCCTGAATACGGGCTACACGAACTTCAGAAATAGGACCATTGAAAGGCACATCGGAAACTGCCAATGCAGCTGAAGCAGCCAAACCGGCCAACGCATCGGGCATATCTACACCATCGGCCGAAATCAACATTACGTTGACAAAAGTTTCGGCATGAAAATCATCGGGGAAAAGAGGACGCAAGGCGCGGTCAACTAAGCGTGAAACGAGAATTTCGGAGTCGGAAGGACGACCTTCGCGACGGGTAAAGCCACCGGGGAAACGACCTGCGGAGGCATATTTTTCTTTGTAATCGACCGATAACGGCATAAAATCGGTACCCGGAACAGCATCATTGGCTGCACAAACGGTTGCCAACAACATCGTGTCGCCCAATCGTACAACCACAGAACCATCAGCCTGTTTGGCCAATTTCCCTGTTTCAATCGTAATGGTGCGTCCATCGCCCAGTTCGATTGTTTTTGTTACTACATTCATCTTTGAAATAGTTTTTTGAATTGTTTTATAGACTCTTTATATGTGGGCGCAAAGTTACAATTTTTTATCTGGAATATAAAGCGATGTAAAATACAAGAAAATCAACAATTTAGGCAATAAAAACCCCTATAATTATCAGTAGAAAAAGATTAGCCGAAGGCGTTCATTCGTTATGATTACAATTAAGACAAAAAAAACGAGGAAGCTTAACGCTACCCCGCCTCTCTCATTAACCAAAAACTTTGTCTTGCTGTCTTTGCAGTTACTTTAACTTTGCAAAATCGCATATTAATATGGGCACTTCTTTTCGGTAGGCGATACCGATATGGGTGTGATAGCGATCTATTATTTGGCGCCAATGCCCGGGGCTGTTTCTCAAAGTTTCGCACTGCTCATATATACTGCCATTGGTGCCAACTACATTTTCGCCGGCACACACTCTTGAGTGAGTTAAGGTTACACCATCTTTGAAATGTTCCACAGAGTCAATCTTACCATATTTTATATTTAATAACGTGTAGCGATCGGTCACCCCGTTATTGTCATCGTCGAAGTGGCAATATTTATCCAATTTGCCATTCTCGTCAAACCATTTGGTTTTATGATCCATAAAAAAGAATGCTGCCCGTTCCAACGCTTGGCTGTATTTAAGCGGTTTCAGTCTCAATGCCGGATGCCGTCGGTTCTCTTTCGCCCGCATCTCATTTAATCGATGTAGCATGGTGGTTTTTACCTGTTCAAATGTCAGCTCGGTAACAGGCTTGTGTAACAATACTTTGTAGGGACTTCCCTTGTGCTGAGCAAATGCTGAGATGGCAACGAAAAATAAGATGAAGGGGAAGAGAGACTTGGACATTTAGGTAATGGAATAAATTTGTGTTGAATTAATAATACTACTACGCCCTTCTCATCTCACACAAAAATGAATATGTTTTTTTGATGTATAGCAACTTGAGCTAACATTCAAGGCTTGAACTAAAAATAGCATCCTCAAGCAAAGCTATTGCCAATTAACATCTAGCAGAACAGTTTTAGTGTAAAGATTTATCATTTAAAATCATAGGCATGATCAAATATACAAGGGATTACTTCTTCTCCTGCTTTATTGATAAATCCCCACCTTCCATTTTTCTTTACAGAAGCTAACCCATTTTGGAAAGAGTGTGCATTTTCGTAAAAATAAGGAATTACCATATCACCATTAATATCAATAAATCCCCACTCATCTGAAGAACTACCTTTTATCTCGATCAAGCCTTCTGAAAATTTTTGTCCCACATTGTACGTGTTAAATTGTGGCCTTATAACAATATTCCCATATTTATCAATAAAACCCAATTTACCATTAATCTCAATTTTGGCTCTCCCGCATGAGAAATCGTGAGCACCATCATATTTACATGAAATTTTTACATTTCCACTCTTATCAATATACCCGTAATTGTTATCTATTAAGACATAGGCTAGGCCTTCAGAAAAATTCCCGCATTGGTTATATTCAAAACGAATTGCTTGACTTCCATTTTTGTTGAGATATATTTCATTATTATTTTCTTTAACAACAAGGACTCTATCTTCCGAAAAACTATTCCTGTTTTTATATTGACAATGTATAATTTCATCTCCATTCATATCAATGAATCCCCAAAGTCCATCTTTCCTAACATCTGCCATTCCATTGGAGAAATCGCCCACATAATCATAATCTAATGATATAGGCAAAACATCATGCCCTTTTTTATCCAACAAGCTCCAATAACCGGATAGTTCTTTTACTGCCACAATACCACCAGAGAAGTCATGTACTTCTTTGTATTTGCACTTTATTATCTGATTCCCATTTTTATCAATAAATCCATATCGCCCGTTCATCTTTACCCACGCTAAACCTTCTGAAAATTCACCAGCTCTTTCGTATTGACACTGAATGACAATCTTTCCCGAAATATCAATAAACCCATATTTATCATTCATTTCCACAAGAGATAAAAACACTTGTGATTTCATCGTATTTTTAATTGTCGAATGAGTACGTTTCTTATTTTTAACTGGAGTATTTCCGGCATACAAGAATGTCGCGCTTAATCCCATAGCAATTATTATTATTGTTATTAAAAGGTTTTTCATAATCAATTTTTTTTATTTTCGCCTACTTTTCATCAACTTTTCGGGAATCGCCGTTTATTTTATTCTTCAATAAAACTACTGTCAATGACTCCTTTATCTGTAATCTCTTTAAGAAGATAAATGTCTTTCAAAAGATTGTTCACATTTAACATTTAATTTAAAATTAGGAATTTTAATGTTCAGGAGAAACTGACTGCTTTGTGTTAATTATCTCACTCCGATACCTATCAGGAAAAGTCAAATAAATTAATAATCCCTGACACAGCGCACAGAGAAACCATTCGACTTGTTGTCGAGACTCTGGAACACGTTGCTGAGGTTGTATTTCATGTACCTGCTCCAAGCGCCGTACGTATCGTTCTCAGTAGCACTCCACCAGTAGCCGTGGTCGCCAACGTTGTAGAACGTACCACCGCAGTCACGGTAGCCACCTGGAAGAGCAGAAAAACCACTACTGTTCGTTACAAACTCGTTAGAACTATTCCAATACGTTGTACCTGCCATTCTCATTTTACCACCCGCTACTTCTTTACCTCCAAGGTAATTGATTAGTATGTCCCATTCTGCATCTGTTGGTAAATGCCAGCCTTGGGGACACGCTAACTTAGCTGCCGGCCAATTATATAATACACCATATTTTTGAACATATTTATTCGCTTCTTTATCATCTATGTCATCATAATTATAAATATAACTATAAGGTTCATAATTTGATCCTTTATCTGATCCTTTATCTAAATCTCCTCCTACAAGATTTTGGTGCAAGTAACATAAATTTTCAGCCATCCATACCTGCTTACCAATTCTTACCCATTTGTATTGATTACCATCTCGTTTATCGGTGAAAGTACCATAATTCGTGGTCTTTTTTATTTTCTTGGTATTTACACCTATTTTTGCCGGCGCAGTAGTTTTTGCACTGGGTTTTTTAACTTGAGCGGTTGCAACTAATGAGATTAGTAAAATCGTTATTAATAATAAATATGTTCTCATGTCCTTCTGTTTTATAATAAGTTCTTGTGTGCATTACTTTTTACTCTCTCTGATTTTCGGCATTCTCCATATAATAAATTCGTTCTTTACTGTTTTTGACCTGAAAGAACAGAAATTATTCTCATTTACTTCGCAGTGCTTGTTGCCGTATCTTTACTTGCAGCCTCTTTGGTGGCATGACCTGCTGCGCGTTCCACAATGGAGCGGGCATCGAGGTATTGGCCATAGAACACGGGATTAAGGTTTTTGTAGGGCAGCATCATGGCATCAATGGTCTCTTTGAGCAGAGTTTTGCCTTCTTTGAGCTTTACCTTGAGGTTGGCGGTGGCCTGGGTGCTCGATACCTGTATGTTGCGAATAGCGGGTGTTTTTTGTTTAAACCCGGTGAAGTCGGCATTGAGCGTGTCGAGGTCGGCTTGAGTAACGCCCCAGGTGGCTAAAGAGGAGACAACGGGTAGCGCTGCATCGTAAATGGTTTTGGCTTTAACCACGAGGTCGTTTTCGCGCATGTTT
>Ga0302272_1000576_pt1 | contig 16577 bp, 11 predicted proteins | sample III_Bog_N1_2_FD_198772 | JGI IMG/M metagenome (GOLD analysis project Ga0302272, IMG submission 198772) | Peat permafrost microbial communities from Stordalen Mire near Abisko, Sweden - III_Bog_N1_2 | ecosystem: Environmental > Terrestrial > Soil > Wetlands > Peat | place: Sweden: Abisko...
CCTGGCCGATAATCTTATTTTGCAGCCAATCTTTCATCTGGCGGAGTTTAAGCCCTTCAGCCTGTGCTATCCGTTGAACAGGGATACCCGACATCATAGCTACTACTTCAGCTACCTGTTCTTCATCGACCGTTTCAGGGTGAAGCTGAGCTTCATCTTCCCACCGTTTCACGGCATCTTCCAACTGGTATTGCAGTTGTTTTTCCTGATCACGTATCGGGCCAGCCAATTCATACTTTTGTTCTGAAAGTACTTTCAGCTTATCTTTACGCAGATCTTCTATTTTCTTTTCCAATTCCTCTATTTCAACAGGAACGGAAACAGTACCTATATGTACGCGTGAACCTGCTTCATCCAGGGCATCAATGGCCTTATCCGGGAAACAACGATCGGTGATATACCGTTCTGTCAGGCGGACACATGCTTTGATAGCTTCCGGGGTATACCGCACATTGTGGTGGTATTCATACCGGTCCTGGATATTCTCAAGGATCAGCAACGTTTCATCCGCAGTGGTAGGATCTACCATGACTTTCTGGAACCTACGTTCAAGGGCACCATCTTTTTCAATGCTCTGACGGTATTCGTCAAGGGTAGTAGCTCCGACACACTGTATTTCCCCACGGGCCAATGCTGGTTTCAGCATGTTGGCAGCATCCAGTGATCCGGGTGCACCTCCTGCTCCTACGATGGTATGGATCTCCTCAATAAACAGTATGACATCCGGATTCTTTGACAATTCATTCAGAATTGCCTTAATCCGTTCTTCAAACTGCCCGCGGTATTTCGTACCTGCCACAATGGAAGCCATATCAAGCGATACAACCCGTTTATCAAACAACACGCGGGATACCCTGCGCTGAATGATCCTCAGTGCAAGACCTTCAACAATGGCTGACTTACCAACACCCGGGTCACCAATCAGTACCGGGTTGTTCTTCTTCCTACGACTCAGGATTTGTGCCAGCCGTTCTATTTCACGATTCCTTCCTACGATTGGGTCAAGGCGGTTTTCAAGGGCTGCCTTTGTAATATCAGTTCCAAAAGTATCCAGAGCCGGTGTATCACTTTGTTTTGCAGCTGCAGCCGATGATGGATTGGCTTTCTTTTTATTACGGGGATCGTCTTCGTCATCCTCGTCGTCCTGAAAATTAGAGCTCATGTTTATGTCTTTTGGTTCTTCAATAAATGCTTTGGCCTGATCGTATGTCAGATGCTCAGCAAGCAACACATCACCGGCCAGGTTATTTTTTTCTTTTAGTATAGCCAACAGTAAATGCTCGGTATCAGCAGTCTCTGCCGATAATGAACGTGTTTCCAGTTCCATGATTTTCTTAATGCGTTCCGTGCTTTTTAAATTTGGAATTTCTGATCCTGTGGGATCCAGGTCTGTACGAATCTGACTTTCGATGATTTGTTTAATCTTCATCAGATTGACGTGCGATATATTCAATATATCGATGGCTTTCCCGTTCCCATTACGTAAAATGCCCAATAACAGATGTTCAGGACCCACGTAATTGTTCCCTAAACGCTCTGCTTCTTGAGAGCTATAAAGTAGCACATTGTGCAATTGTTCCGAATAGTTGACTGTCATATAATGGTTCTCCTTAAATTATAAGTTACAAATATAGTAAATAAAGAATATATTTGATGATTTGATGATTTTTTTATTCTGTGATATACTTTGTTTCCAGACGACTTGAAAGCAAACATCATAAGTTATGCCAAAGTGTTCTCAAAAACAGTACCGAAGTAGAAAAGTGATAAATATCGGTAATTTTGGCAGTTCAAGGCAACCTGAAAACCGGAATTTATACGTATTATTTCAAATGTGATGGATAAAAGTTCCCTTTTATGGGCATTGTATACAATTTATCACCTAATAAATTCAACAACTTATTAGTTTTTTCAGTAGATTTGCGGGCTAAAATGAAATATATCCATTTTATTATACAAACACCTCTAAATACAAATAGTTTATGACTGAAAAAGTTTCTTCTTCGCTTCGAGAATCATCTACTGCCCGTTGGACTGCACTGGCTATAGTATCATTCACCATGTTTTGCGGTTATTTCATAGCCGATGCTATGAGTCCGCTGAAACCCATGCTTGAGAGTCAGTTAAAATGGGATAACATGGATTACGGTATTTTTACCAGTGCCTATGGTTGGTTCAACGTATTCCTTTTAATGCTTATCCTGGGGGGTATCCTGCTGGATAAAACAGGTGTACGCTTTACCGGCGTTCTCTCCACATCCATTATGATCATTGGAGCCGGAATGAAATTCTTTGCCATTTCACGCTTTTTCCCTGAAGGGATGGCGCCTATTTTTGGCATAAAAGCACAGGTAATGTTTGCAGCATTGGGATATGCCATATTTGCCGTAGGTGTTGAAACTGCCGGTATCACCGTGTCACGGATTATTGTAAAATGGTTTAAAGGGAAAGAAATGGCTCTTGCCATGGGGTTGCAAGTATCCTTTGCACGCCTTGGAACCTTGCTGGCTATCGCCATTCCACTTCCAATAGCCCATTATTTCGGCGATGTATCCATTCCTATCTTATTCGGAGCCCTCTTGCTTTGTATCGGATTAATCGCCTACATCGTGTATGTGAGAATGGACATTAAACTGGAAGCTTCGGAAGCGCATATTGAAAAAGAGGATGAAGAACCTTTTAAAATGGCAGATGTACTGACTATTGTCTCTAATAAAGGATTCTGGTTGATAGCATTGCTGTGTGTCTTATTCTACTCGGCTGTTTTCCCATGGATCAAATTTGCCACCGACCTTGTCATTAATAAATATCAGGTTAATCCGGATTTAGCCGGATTAATACCGAGTGTATTGCCGTTAGGAACACTTTTCCTTACCCCGTTCTTTGGAAACCTGTACGATAAAAAAGGAAAAGGTGCCACGATCATGATTATCGGTGCTTTATTGTTGATTTTTGTACATGGCATTTTCTCCATTCCATTCCTGAACAACTGGATACTGGCAATGGCTGTGACTGTCGTACTGGGTATCGCATTATCATTGGTTCCATCGGCCATGTGGCCTTCCGTGCCTAAAATTATTCCTGAAAAACAGCTGGGTACTGCCTTCGCATTGATTTTCTGGATCCAAAACTGGGGATTAATGGGCGTTCCATTATTGATCGGAATAGTATTAAGCGCTTCGAACCCCACTGTTTCTAAAGCAAAAGTAGTGGTCAAGGATGCTATTACTATCACGTATACTGAAATGCAACCGCAGCTGAACCTGAATAAGATTGATTTTGATAAAGCTGTGGACGTAACCACTACCCGCCTGATCAATGAAGTATTGGTAAATACCGAATACAAAGGCGTGCAGGACACCACCGGATTTGCTGGTTTTAAAAACAAACTGGTCAGCGTCAATCTGGCAGCCGTTAAGAACCTGCCTGTTGTCGAAGGCAAGGAGAAAATACAGAAACAAGTGGAAGATGCATGTGTAAAAGCAGGATATGCTGAAATTGATAAACAAAAAATTGCACTGCGGTATGACTACACAAAAGCCAATATGATCTTTATGATTTTTGGCATACTGGCATTCTTTGTTGCCTTTATGTTGAAAGCAGAAGACAAGAAAAAAGGATACGGGCTGGAATTACCGAATATGAAAAAATAAAACCAAACAGGTTTAATCAAACACTTCAATCGTTATAGGTTGAAGTGTTTTTTTTTGCAACAAACTCAACCGATCATGCCGTGATATGAAATTCCGGCTTTCAACTCCACTCTTTCACCTGCCTGCTGCCGGCTCAAATGAATACATTTGTGTTGATTTTTCTGATACTTTCTATAAGTTTTGTCCTATGGTGCCAGCAGACATGTTGTGGAAAGCATTTTTAGCCGGCCCGACATTTAAATGGATAAAAACAGGGATGAACTATTCGTTATTTTTCAACAACTAGCCAACGTATTTTTCTCTATGATCCGGTTATACTTCATAGGGGGTTCATAGGGGGTTTCGAGGGGGTTGGTAGGGTGTTACCCCCTATGAACCCCCTGGCAACCCCCTATCAACCCCCTGGCAACCCCCTGGCAAGTATAATATGATGATGGAAGAAATATCATTGGAAAGTACTACCGATTGAATATAAAAGTAGAACGAAAAAAATTATTTTTTCCAAACGTTTAATGAAGCGACAGGATTTGTCATTCAGTGCTTTTATTGCAATCCGGCCATTTTTTCTCGACTTAACCGGTAAAATCTGATTGCTGAATTTCAGCTTTTTTATTTCAGATACTATCCAAATACGAGAACTTATTCTAAGCAGAATGGATCAAAGTGAAAATTGTATACTGGAAATCCTAATGCACCTAAATTACACATAAAAAACACATCCGATTGTTTGTGTAAAATAACAGATGACGTGGATTTTTATATTTCCATACAAGCAACCTGATGGAATAGATCTTAAAATTTAAACTATACATCCCTTGAAGTGTTTACATATTCAAAAAAAAGAAGTATTTTAGCGATCCGTTAAAGAGGGAACTATCAAACAACAAAACATATGGAAACCAATACATTACTCACTGAGGTACAGGCAAAAGCAAAGACCTGGCTGGATGGAAATTATAACGAGGAAACCAAAAAAGACATCCGTCGGATGATGGATGCTGAGGATAAAACGGAATTAATCGAGTCATTTTACCGTGACCTGGAATTTGGAACAGGTGGTTTACGGGGCATCATGGGTGCCGGAACCAACCGGATGAACATCTATACCGTTGGTGCTGCCACACAAGGCTTAAGCAATTACCTGAAAGCCCAGTTCCCCGGTATTCCGCAAATCAGCGTTGTTATCGGGCATGATTGCCGCAACAACAGCCGGTTGTTTGCTGAAATATCAGCCAACATATTCTCGGCCAATGGCATCAAGGTATATTTGTTCGAAGACCTCCGCCCTACCCCGGAAGCTTCATTTGCTATCCGTCAACTGGGATGCCAGAGCGGGATTATCCTTACAGCTTCGCACAACCCGAAAGAGTACAACGGATACAAGGCATATTGGGATGATGGCGCACAGATGATCGCCCCTCATGATGTAAATGTGATCACAGAGGTTAGCAAGATTACCAATGTAGATGATATCAAATTCAAAGGTAACCCGGCATTGATTGAAATCATCGGGGAAGCAATCGACAAAGCTTTTATCAATAATATCAAAACCCTTTCCCTTTCGCCGGAAGCCATTAAACGTAACAGCGACCTGAAAATTGTTTATACCCCGATACATGGTACCGGTGTTAAACTCATCCCCTGGGCATTGAAAGAATACGGGTTCAACAATATCATCCACGTTCCCGAACAGGATGTTACCAGTGGTGATTTCCCAACTGTTGTTTCTCCAAATCCGGAAGAACCGGCTGCATTGGATATGGCGGTTAAGAAAGCCATGGAAACAAATGCGGATATCGTGATGGCTTCGGATCCTGATGCCGACAGGTTAGGGATTGCCGTTAAAAACGATAAGGGCGAATGGATCCTGGTCAATGGAAACCAGACAGCGCTGCTGTTTGTGTATTACCTGATACGTCGCTGGAAAGAACTGGGAAAACTGAATGGCAATGAATATATCGTAAAAACCATTGTTACTACCGAGATCATTAAACAAATCGCCGAACGCAATGATGTGGAATGCTTCGACTGCTTCACCGGGTTTAAATGGATTGCTTCCGTGATACGCGAAAACGAAGGTAAAAAGCAATATATCGGAGGTGGTGAAGAAAGCTACGGTTTCTTGCCTGAAGAATTTGCGCGTGATAAAGATGCGGTATCTTCGTGTGCTATGATGGCGGAAATCGCTGCCTGGGCGAAAGATAACGGCAAAACGCTTTTTGAATTGCTGCAGGATATCTACATTGAATACGGGTATGGCAAGGAAAAAGGAATTTCCGTTGTTCGAAAAGGCAAATCGGGTGCCGAGGAAATCGTTCAAATGATGAAGAATTTCAGCACCAATCCTCCAACCGAAATTGCAGGATCGAAAGTAAAGATCATTAAGGACTATGAAGCGTTGAAAATGACTAACCTGGATACAAAGGTAGTTACTGACCTGATCATGCCGGCGACATCGAACGTATTGCAGTATTTTACGGAAGACGGGACTAAAATATCCGTACGTCCTTCGGGAACCGAACCGAAGATCAAGTTCTACATTGAAGTCCGTGGTGAAATGAAATCACGTGCTGACTATGATGCTGCCGATGCTTCGGCAAATAAAAAGATTGATGCCGTGCGTGCATCCCTTGGTATATAATTCTTTCCCCTGGTTGAAGTAAAAAGCAACCGTTGAAATGCAGAAAGGTTTATTGAAATTCGTTTCAATAAACCTTTCTTGCATCCGGCTGCCTGAGTATGGATAACAATGCCGGAGTGCCCGTATTTGAATTTTAAAGCTTCTTAAGCGATACTCCCAGCTTAGTTAAGCCTTCGTGAACATTCTGTGCCTGTATGGCCTCAAATGCCTTTAGTGCAATCATAGCACATACCTCAGCATCATCCCCTGCCCTGTGATGATTAAAGTGAATGTCGTGGAACTGGCTTACCGAACCGAGTGAATGACTGGATAACTGTTTCCATACTTTACGTGAGACATTGACTGTGCAAAAATAATCGACCCGGGGTATGGCCAGGTCATAATAGGCCAATGCCGCTTTTAAAACACGCATGTCAAAGGCTGCATTGTGAGCTACCATGATTGAATCTTCCATCCAGGGTTTAAGTTCACCCCACAGTTCATCGAAGGTAGAAGCCATTGACACATCCCGGGAAGAGATGCCATGTACTTTTTGATTCCATGGATTCATATACGGATAACAGGCCGGTTTTATCAACCAGGACTTCGATTTAATAATTACGCCATCTTCAACACGGGTAAGTCCTATTTCACATGGGAAACTGGCATGGGCAGTTTCAAAATCAATTGCTGTAAATGTCATAATGGGTTTGAGTGATATTATTATTTTCCATATCAAAGATACGCTATTTTGGGAAAATTCCGATATTGAAAACATAATTTATATTTAAATCATATGATTGGCAATGTCAGCAGGAAAGAGCATTATGCTCATATTTATGCAAAAACAAAATGATAAAGGGAGTAATACTGTTAAATATAAGTCAGATACTATAAGTAGCTCACTTTGTTTGCCTAATAATTCGTACATTTGCACAATAAATATCAAAATGTGCAATATGAACAACTTAAAAATTGGGAATCTGATAGCCCGCATACCAATAATACAAGGAGGTATGGGTGTTGGAATTTCTTTATCCGGTTTAGCGTCTGCCGTTGCAAATGAGGGGGGTGTAGGCGTTATTTCTTGTGCGGGAATTGGTCTGATATATCGGAACACAGCCAAAGATTATATGGAAGCTTGTAAAATTGGCCTTCGTGAGGAAATTAGAAAAGCAAAAGAGAAATCTTCGGGTATAATTGGTGTGAACATCATGATGGCGTTGACTAATTTCAGCGATATGGTAAAAACCGCAATTGCCGAAAAGGCTGATGTGATTTTTGCAGGTGCAGGTCTTCCAATGGATTTACCGAAATACCGTACTCCGGATTGTACCACCAAACTGGTTCCAATCGTATCTTCTGCAAGAGCAGCACGGATTATCTGTGAAAAATGGAAAACGCTTTACGACTATTTACCTGATCTGGTAGTAGTTGAGGGACCTAAGGCCGGTGGCCATCTGGGTTTTAAAACAAACCAGATTGATGACGAGAACTTCTCGATTCAAAAACTGATTCCGGAAGTGGTCAAGGAAGTAGCATTGTTCGAAGAAAAATACAATCAGGAAATACCGGTAATAGCCGCAGGTGGCATTTATTCCGGGGAAGATGTGTATAACATTATGCAGCTGGGTGCCAAAGGCGTTCAGATTGCCAGTCGCTTTGTCACCACGTATGAGTGCGATGCCGATATCAAGTTTAAGGAATCGTATATCAATGCGAAAGATCATGACGTAGAAATCATTCAAAGTCCAGTTGGTATGCCCGGACGTGCACTGAAAGGTGAGTTCCTGGAAAAAGTAAAACAAGGGTTGACTGCACCAAAATCATGTCCATATAATTGCTTACACACCTGTGATTATACCAAGGTGCCGTATTGTATCATTGTGACTCTTTACAACGCTTACCTGGGAAAAATGGATAAAGGATATGCCTTTGCGGGAAGCAATGCTTACCTGGCTACCAAAATAACCTCGGTAAAAGAAATTATTGATGAACTCGTAACAGGGTTTGGTGTCGCTGAAAAAGCTGCTCTTGCATAAACAGGAGTGCTGAATTAAGAAATTACAAAAAAGGACAATTCAACCGGTTTGGGAGTTTTGTCCTTTTGTATTACATCTATTTCACACAATTATTCTGGCGCATGACCACAAAAAGCCAAAAGAACAGCATTAACATCGTTTAGGTTATAATTTCACAAAAAAATCGCACAAAAATCACTATTTAATCAGAATTAATGGTTAATATTGCAAAATAATATTCAGAAAGGAAACTATGAAAAGCTTAATAATTCATTATATCGAAGCTTTAAATGATATTGACATTGAATCAGCAAGAGATATTCTAGATGATTTTGGTGTGCTCGACACCATTGACACATTAAATTGGTCAGCCATATACCCATATCGTCCTATAACACAATTTAATATTGCCCGTTCAAACACAAGTATTTTTATCAAATATTCAGTCCGGGGGAGTATGCTTCGGGCCATTTATTCGAATGACCAGGATCCGGTACATGACGACAGTTGTGTTGAATTCTTTTGCAAGCCTGTGGATTCTGAAACCTATACAAACTTTGAGTTCAATTGCATCGGTACCTGCTCTGCGTCAAGACGGAAAAGCAGGTATGACGAAGTCGTTCCTTTTTCAATAGAAGAAATGCAGTCCATCAAACGATATCCATCCATTGGACGAAGGGCTTTCAATGAAATGGAAGGAATGTTTGAATGGGAACTGACCGTTGAAATACCTTTTAAATTAATCGGTATTGACCCGGGGAATCTGCCCGAAAAAATATTAGGTAACTTCTATAAATGTGCCGATGGTACCGATTCAAAGCATTTTGTAACCTGGAGCCCTGTAAAAACAGAGAAACCTGATTTCCACTGCCCTGAATACTTTGGAGAATTATATTTTTAAACAAGACACAAGATATCATACAATTCTGATTAGAATCGTTAAAACATGCTTTCCAGTTACATGGAAAGCATGTTTTTTTTATTTACACCCTTAATAAATTAAAGCCTTTACCTGTAAACAAGCTATACACACGAAAAAATTACATTAAAAAAAAATGCACATCACAAAGAACAAAGTACATGTCATTCCTGTTTAACAATAGAAGACAGGATTATTACATACAGAAAATTATAGATCTTCTTTTGTTCTTCCAGCTCAATCTTAGCTTCATCCATGCAACGAGAAAGCATAATGATAAATATTAGAATTCACAAGAATAAAATTAAACAAGAAAACAGTATGAAAAAAATTAGTCTTTCCATTGTACTTCTGCTATTGGCAAGTACGGCCTTTTCACAAACATGGGTTACTGATCCGGCACATTCACGCTTAGGATTTTCAATTACCCATCTCATGATCTCGCATGTGACCGGTAACTTCAAACAATTTGAAATCAAGGCAGTAACCGCCAAACCCGATTACAGCGATGCTAAAATTGAAGTTACAGCACAAATTGCAAGCATCAACACCGATGTGGAACAACGGGACACCCATTTAAAAAGCCCTGATTTCTTTGATGCACAAAAATTTTCCTCGCTGGTATTCAAAAGTACCTCGTTGAAAAACACGAAAGGGAATGAATACAAGCTGACTGGCAACCTGACCATGCACGGGATCACGAAAGTGGTTGTCCTGGATGTTACTTTTGAAGGCAAGGTGCCAAATCCAATGAATAAGAAAGATATTGCCGTCTTTACCATAAAAGGTCTTTTAAAGAGATCGGATTTTGGCATTGGCACTAAATTCCCGGCAGCTATGGTAGGTGATGAAGTAACGATCAATGCTACTGCCGAATTGAGTCCTGTTGGCTGAAAACAAACAGAAAAATAAATAAGACAGAAAGAGGGATCCTGATAGTGATCGCTCTTTCTGTCTTTTACCACAAATCCTCATTGCGAAAAACCATTTATTTGCAGTTTCCATAAATATCTGCCAAAGAAATGAGTTGAAACAAAGCAGTATTCACAACTATTTAGTAAATTTGCAAAACATAGGATTTAACGGATGATGTTACATCCCTCAAAAGCAACGATAACAATGAATATAGAAAAAATTAACTGGAACGGTTTAGATGCTGTTCTTCTAGAAACAAATGTATATGAAGCGATTATCATTCCATCTGTAGGAGCAAATCTGGTAAAGCTATACAACAAGGAGCTAAAAGTAGATATCTTGCGTACACCGAATTCTGAAGACATGAAAACCTTTGTAAGTCGTCCGCAGGTATTTGGCGTACCGTTGTTGTTTCCACCCAACAGAATTGAAGATGGGAAATACACGTTTGCAGGAAAGAATTACAAATTTCCCATTACGATACCGGATCAGAATAATTATCATCATGGAATCATAAAATCAGAACCGTTCACCATTACCCGCACCAGGATCTCATTCGATGCAGTGGAAGTGGAAGCAAGCTTTTTTTCAAACAGGGTGAATCATGCCATATATGATAACTTTCCTCATGAATTTTCCTGCAAAATTCGTTTTATACTTACAGACCAGGAATTGACACACATTATTACCTTCACAAACCAGGGTACTAAACCCATGCCTCTAGGCGTGGGATATCACACACCTCTAAGGCTTCCATTTTCTAAGAATACGGATAAATCGGATTACAAACTCAGGCTTTCGGTAGGAAAACGTTGGGAACTGAACGATCGCAGCCTGCCAACGGGAAACCTTCTTGATTTAAATGAAGAAGAAACCCTGTTACGCAATGTAGGTATCAATCCAACCGGGAAACCTATTGAAATAGCCCTTACCGATCAGGAAATACAAGTGAACGGCAAACCTTTCCACGGAGCAATCCTCACCAACACAAAAGACAAGATCAGTGTTTACTATGAAGTAGACAGCAAGTTCAAGCACTGGACATTATGGAACAATGGCGGTGAAGTGGATTGGGTATGTCCGGAACCTCAAACATGGGCTATCAATGCACCTAACCTTAAATTGCCGGCAGATATAACAGGCATGCAAGCCTTGAACGGAGGCAAAAGCTGGAGTGGCACTACACGCTTCTATGTACGCTAATCCATTTATAGAATAAAGAAACAGCCTGTTGGTCAATTAAGACAACAGGCTGTTCTTTTATTCAATGGAATTAGTCGCACAAGGCATATAAGTCACCCCTTGGATTAACCAGAAGTACCGGTACAGGCGATTTCTTCACCACATGGTATTCTTTAGGGCCAAAAAGGATATCGTCAAGGCCATAATCGCGTGAGGCGGAAACAATAATGAGACCTGCATGTTCTTTTTCAGCAACCAGTATGGACTCAGCTTCAACCTTGAAACTATCCTTAGCTGCTTTCTCAAGCGTATAACGGAACTCAAACTTATCAAACAGGACTTTCATCTTCCCGGCATTGGTGGCAGCCTTTGAACCGTAATCGTTGGCCTGGAGCATTTGTACCTCCGAACCACAAAAGCGTCCAAAAGCAGCTGCAAACTGCGCTTTCTCCAGCTCTTCTTCCAGAAAGCCAACAGGTAAAATCACTTTATCCAGGTTCAATGCTGCAAACGAATCCTTATAAAACAAATAGGGTATGCGTAGATCACGGCATTCGTTCAGGATACTGCGTATTGACTTTGTTTGTCCACCCGGCAATTGTATAAACAGAAAGGAAGCTTCCAGTTCTTCACAAACCGACGGGATGGTATTACCAGTTGAATTCCGGACAGTAATCTGTATGCCGGGGAGATTCAGCTTTGTTAGTAGTCCTTGCAATTCGGTTTCACGAACAGCTATCAATTCATCCTTGTCGACAAAAGCCAATATCCCAACCGATTTTTTCAATTGGATTGCCAGGGTTGATGCACTCGTTAGCATTCCCGTTGCTGTATCTGTTTGCCGGACTTGTATTAGAATCATGTAGCTGGTTGTCCCGATAGCTATCGGGAGGTTAATTAGTTGATTGGTTAATTGGTTGGCTTGTTGATTAGGCTTACTAATTTTTAGAGAATTACCAATTAACTAGTCAACCAATCAACTAAATTCATTCCTGGAAATAGACACGCTTTACCCGCCTTGAAACACTTGTAAGTACTTCATAGGGAATCGTTTTCAGCCAGTCGGCTACTTCTGATATGGTAAGATGATCACCGAATATTTCGACTACATCACCTTCTGCTGCCTCTATACCGGTCACATCAATCATGACCAGGTCCATGCACACATTTCCGATTACTTTAGCCCGCTTGCCATTAATCAGCACCTCCCCGACTCCATTTCCAAGCTTACGGTCGAAGCCATCTGCATAACCGATTGGTATTATGGCAATGCGTTTATCTGTATTGATAATTCCTTTCCGGCTATAGCCTACTGTCTCACCTCCCTTTACCTTCTTAATCTGGAGAATGACGGTCTTCAATGCACATACCTGTTTCAGGTTTACCTCAGGTACTGAACTAATGCCATAATGGCCGATACCCAACCGTACCATATCAAACTGATATTCGGGAAAACGTTCTATTCCGGCAGAGTTAAGTATATGTCGCATTATGGAATGTGTAAATGCACCTGACAACTGATCGGCACAGGTTGTGAATACCGATACCTGTTGTTTTGTAAAGGCATCGAATTTAGCATCATCAGCCCCGGACAGATGAGAGAAAACAGAGCGTACTTTTACCTGATTCTGATCTTTTAGCTTTGCAAGCAATTGTTCCATATCCTGTAATTCAAAACCCAGCCTGTGCATACCGCTGTCAATCTTGATATGGATTGGATAATCAGTCAGACCCAGCTTCCCGGCAGCAACTATAAAGGAGTCCAACAATCGGAAACTGTATATTTCAGGTTCAAGCTTATTGTCAAAAATCATCCCAAAGCTTCCTTTCTCAGGATTCATCACTATGATCGGAATGCGAATACCTTCATGGCGTAATTCAGCACCTTCATCAGCTACAGCCACTGCCAGATAATCGACGCGGTTATGCTGTAAGGTTCGTGCCACTTCCACTGCCCCGCTTCCGTAAGCAAATGCTTTTACCATACACATCATCTTTGTCTGTGGACGAAGCTTTGAACGGAAATAATTCAGGTTATCCACCAGGGCATTCAGATTCACTTCAAGGGTTGTTTCATGTGTTACAAGTTCCAGTTTCCCCGATATATCCTCAAAATGATATTTACGCGATCCTTTCAGCAGGATAATTTCATTCCTCAGTTCACGCAGCAGCGTAGATTTCAGGAAATCCTCCGTATGCTCAAAGAAAGTTTTATCCAATGACTCGAATAGTGCTTCATGCTTTGATATTTCAGCACCAATCCCAACAATGCGTTGTATGTTCTTATTTTTGAGCATCCCTGCAACCGTCTTGTATAATTCATCCGGTGTTTGTCCGCTTTGCAGGATATCCGATAGGATGAGTGTCTTTGATAGGTTTTTAGCAGTAGCTTGTTGATTAAGGAAGTCCAGGGCTATTCCCAGTGAATTGATATCCGAGTTATAACTGTCGTTAATGATCAGGCAATTGCGGACGCCTTCTTTCACTTCAAGACGCATGGCAACAGCTTCAAGATACAGCATCCTTTTGGCAATCTCCTTAGCAGCTATCCGCAAATGCAACATGACGGCAATGCATTGTAGCCCGTTTTCAATGGAGGCATCATCGGTAAAAGGAACCGTAACCAACAGGTCCGAACTTTTGTATTTCAACGAAAGTGCAGTACTTTCAGCAGTTTTTGCAACTTTCAGTATTTGCAGGTCAGCCTTTTCACTTTTACCCCATGAAAATAGTTTTCCTTTAAAACCCGATTGTACAATGCAAATCTCCACCAGTTTATTATCGGAACAATAAATTAACGTGTCTGCCTGTATAAAGAGTTTCAGTTTTTCTTCACACTTTTGCTTGAGTCCTGAGAAGTTTTCCTGATGTGCTTCCCCCAGGTTGGTAAATATCCCAATGGTAGGCTGAATGATCTTCTGCAACTGCTCCATCTCATTCATTTCAGAGATACCTGCTTCAAATATACCCAGCTGGGTATTTTCGTTTAATCCCCATACAGAAAGGGGAACCCCTATCTGAGAGTTGTAACTGCGCGGTGAACGAACAATACGGTAATCCGCATGCAGCAACTGATACAGCCATTCCTTAACTACTGTTTTGCCATTGCTGCCTGTAATACCGATTACCGGGATCTTGAATGATGCCCTGTGTTCAGCAGCCAGATGTTGCAAAGCCTGCAATGTATCGGGTACTTTCAGGAAAACAGCATCAGTGAGTTTTGCATATTCGGGTTGCATCTCACTTACCACAAAATAGCGCAGGTTCTGACTGTAAAGTTCCTTCACATAGTTGTGTCCGTTATTCCGGGGTGTCTTAATTGCAAAAAATAAACTCTCTGCCGGAAATGACAATGACCGGCTATCCGTCAGCAACCAATTAATAGGCTGTTCAGGGATATTCTTTTCTTCTGCACCGATGAACCGGGCAATTTTATTCAGTTTCATGCTTTCAATATTTTAGTCTTGCAACAACACCTTCTGAAGTTGTAAGTACACATTCTTTTTTTGGTAGTATCGTGACTGTGTTGATGATGGAATTCCCGATTTTATATTTCCAGATAACAGAACCGTCAGTAGTATCAATTCCCATCAGCAACCCGTTTTTTGTTCCAAAAACAATTACTCCATCCCCGTTAACCAACATACTCGGATTATGGTCATACCCATATCCGGCACTTTTCTTCCAGATAATCTTCGGAAAGTCAGTCCTGGCATCCAGTGCAACCACACTGTCATTCATGCACCGGCTGTAAATAACATTCCCGTCCTCAGAGAGCCCTTCTGTTTCCCGAACCTCATGTTTATTAGTCCGCCATACGATCGTTCCGTTTTGAGCGTTTAATGCAGTCCAGTAGCGATCAGGGGCAGTGATAAATACCTTTCCGTTTGAAACAACTGGCTTAACGGCGGCTGGTGAAAAATGGATACCTGAATTTCCGTTATTCCACTTCCAGGCTAAGCTGCCATCTTTCTTGTTCAAGGCATACAAGTAGGTATCCCATGCTCCGAAATAGATTTTATCACCTGCTACAACCGGACATGCTTCTTCGTAATTATTCAACCCTGTAAATTGCCAGTAGGGTATGCCATCTTTTAAACTGATTGCCCGGAAGCATCCATCACTCCCACCGACAAATACTGTATCATGCTGTATCAGCGGGCAACCCATGACAGCTTTTTTAGTTTCATATTTCCATTCTAATTTCCCGGTTTGTGAGTTCAGGCAATAAATACCTCCATCCGTTGAACCGAAGACTACTCTCCTTGTTTGAGCATCAGGTGATGATATGATACGGCTACCTGTTTTGAATTTCCATTTTGCCTTGCCGTCTTTCAGTGAAATGGCATTCATATACCCCAGATCATCCCCGTAGAATACTGTTTGATTTTCTACAGCAGGTTTACCGTAAATTCCTACACGGGTATTGATCCTCCAAGCCTCACTAACTGTTTTATTGGCTTTATTAACTTCAAAAGACGGCCTTAATGCCTGATTTGGCTTATCATAGTTTTTTGTTTCAAAGGGTAGAGTGAGCCAGTTTTGCTCAGGCTGTCCTGTTTTCTTTTCATACACACGGATTGAATCGGAAATGGCATATATCGTATAGCCACCTGTTTTATTGCCTGCACGCAAGGTAGAACGGTTTACTACTCCCGGTATCTCATCGTAGTTGAGTAAAACGTTCCGGTGATAATGTCCGTTCAATACTGTTTGCACATTGAATTTCCGCAATATATCAGTCATGTCGTACCAGTTATCGACATCCCCAGTGAGCAACGGGTAATGTGTAACCACAAAAACCGGTACAACCTTTCCGGCCTTATCCAGTTCTGCATGTACCCAATCGATATCCTGGGGTGCAATATGTCCATCACCCATTTTAATAATAGGACCTGTCGTAAATCCAATAAACCGGCATCCTTTGTGCGAAAAAGAAAACTTATCATTCCCGAATATACGGTTAAAGTCGGTAAATCCTGATTCACTCCATTTCGTTTCATGGTTTCCGGCAGTGATGTAATAAGGCATTTTAAGCTTGTCAAGTATACCTTTGGCTTCCTGCAAGGATTTCCCATCCCCTGATTCAGACACATCCCCTGATACAATGACAAAGTCAATCCCTGTCAGGGCATTTACATCATTCACGGCATTTGTAAGGTCCTCGGATGGGATACGATTAGTCTGGGAGACATGCAGGTCGGTGAAAAGAGCAAATCGAAAAGGCTCTGTGGCATACGCAGCAAATTGAATTTCAATTAGTAGCA
>Ga0302272_1000578_pt1 | contig 16565 bp, 18 predicted proteins | sample III_Bog_N1_2_FD_198772 | JGI IMG/M metagenome (GOLD analysis project Ga0302272, IMG submission 198772) | Peat permafrost microbial communities from Stordalen Mire near Abisko, Sweden - III_Bog_N1_2 | ecosystem: Environmental > Terrestrial > Soil > Wetlands > Peat | place: Sweden: Abisko...
ATTTCCAGTCTTTCTGTTTTAAATAATAATGTAAATAAAATATATCCCGGCAAATCTCCTCTCTCCTTACGGAGCGGGGTTGGGGTGAGGTAATATGGAACAACAATATATCGATTTATACAAACAACACCACCAGAGCATAAAAGATCATTCTGCTCCTGTGATGAACGACTCACGTGATGTGGCTTTTGAATTGTTTGAAAAACTGGGATTCCCTTCTCCCAGACTGGAAAACTACAAGTACTCAGACTTGAAAGAACCTCTTTCCCTGGATTATGGATTGAATATTAACCGTGTTACCATACCTGTTAATCCGTATGAGGTTTTTAAGTGTGATGTCCCGGGGATTAATTCATTCCTGTTTTTTGTTGTAAATGATGCTTTTTATCCGGTCAATGAACCCAACAATAAAACATTGCCAAAAGGGGTTATCATTGGCAGCCTGAAGGAAATTGCCATCTCTCATCCAGAACTGTTGAAAGATTATTTTGGTAAGCTCAGCACAACTAAAAATGATGGACTGGTTGCCTTTAACGGGGCTTTTGCCCAGGATGGTTTTTTTATGTACGTTCCTAAAGGCGTAATACTTGACAAGCCGGTTCAGCTTATAAATATCATGCGTTCGGATGTTGATTTTATGGCGAACAGCCATAACCTGATTATCCTGGAGGAAGGAGCACATGCACAGTTGCTTGTCTGCGACCATACCATGGATGATGTCCGTTTCCTGTCTAACCGTGTTACTGAAGTTTTTGTAGGCGAAAAAGCCTCTTATGAGCACTATAAGCTCGAGAATACACATGTCAAAACAACCAACCTTTCCACTTTGCTCATCGATCAGAAAGAATCTTCGAATGTATTGACCAATGTCATTACCTTGCACAATGGTGTAACCCGTAATTCCATTGAAATTGATTTGGATGGTGAACATTGTGAGACCCTTCTGTGTGGCATGGTAATAGCCGACAAGAATCAACAGGTTGATAATTTTACGTACATCATGCATAATAAACCGAATTGCAACAGCAACGAATTGTTTAAATACGTGCTTGATGATAACGCAAAAGCCGGATTTACCGGAAAGATACTGGTTGCTAAAGATGCACAAAAGACCTCTGCCTTCCAGATCAATAAAAATATCCTGTTAAAGAAGACTGCCAAGATGAGCACGAAACCTCAACTGGAAATATATGCCGATGATGTGAAATGCTCACACGGTGCTACTATTGGACAGTTGGATGAGACGGCAAAATTCTATATGCAATCACGCGGGATTCCTGAAGCTGAAGCCAAGTTGTTGCTCATGTTTGCCTTTACCAATGATGTTATTGAAAATATCCGTATACCGGCTTTGCAGGACCGGATAAAACTCTTAGTAGAAAAAAGGTTGCGCGGTGATTTATCCAAGTGTGAAGGATGTATTATTTGCCAGTAATAAAACCTCAGGGCTTGCTCAGCACCTTTGAGATTTTTTTATGTGATTATAAGTTTTTGAGATGTAGAACTATTGAATAAACTATTGATTTTTAAGTAATAGATCATATCTAACCCTTAATCCCTGTTTTAAAGAATGCAACTAAGTATTGAAGAATTAAAGCAGAAATTTTTACGTCCTTTGCCGGGTGCATTATCTCATTTGAAAATGTCACCCAGTCATAGAGAAGAAGACTTTTCAGGATTAAACGGCATGATGCCGCTGGCCAAAAGAAGTGCCGTCTTAGTCCTTCTTTTTCCGGATAAGGGTCAATTGAAAACTGTTTTTATTAAACGAAGTGAATACGATGGAGTGCATAGCGGCCAAATATCTTTTCCGGGAGGACAATATGAGAGTACCGACAAAAACTTTGAAACTACAGCCCTTCGTGAAACGAAAGAAGAAATAGGAGTTGAAAGCGATAAGATTCAACTTATTGGCCAATTAACTGATTTTTATATACCACCAAGCAACTTTTTAGTTAAGGTGTTTGTCGGATATTCCACTCAAAAACCCAAATATGTTCCTGATAAAAAGGAAGTCCAGTCAGTTGTCGAAGTTAATGTGGACGACCTTTATGACAATAACAACATTACACAAAAGGAGTTTTATTCCACTTCCAGGAAAATGCTGGTCAATGCTCCAACGTATATCATTAACGGAGTGGAAATATGGGGTGCAACTGCCATGATTGTCAGTGAACTGCTCGATGTCCTGAGGTAAATCATTCAAACCCTTCAAACTATTCAAACCATTCAAACCATTCAAACTTTTCAACCATGACTGAAAAAATAAGGCTCAATAAATTTATCAGCGACAGCGGTGTTTGCTCTCGTCGTGAAGCCGACAAGTATATTGAACAAGGTCATGTTATGGTGAATGGTAAAAGAGCCAAGTTAGGCGATCAGGTTTCCGTTAAGGATAAAGTCATGCTTAATGGTAATCCTGTTGAAGCCAAGAAAGGTGATGATTTTGTATTCCTGGCTTTCAATAAGCCGGTTGGAATTATCAGTACCACTGAAATTGGTGTCAAAGACAGCATTATCGATTATATCGGATACCACGAGCGCATTTTTCCAGTCGGTAGACTGGACAAGGAGTCGCAAGGTTTGATTTTTATGACCAATAACGGGGATATGGTCAATAAGATACTTCGGGCCGGTAATAACCACGAAAAAGAGTATCTGGTCACTGTGAATAAACCTATCACCGATGAATTCATCCTGAAAATGGGTAATGGAGTCCCTATCCTGGGTGAAATGACCAAAAAATGCAAGGTGGTGAAAGATTCTGTATTCTCATTCCGCATTGTATTGGTTCAGGGGTTGAACCGTCAGATTAGACGCATGTGTGAGCATTTCGAATATGAAGTTGTCAAACTGGAACGTATCCGGATCATGAATATCAGCATAAAGGGATTACCCATTGGTGAATGGCGTCAACTTGAACCAACCGAAATAAAAGAGATTATGTCGGCTATTGAACACTCTACTTCTACCGAAGAAGGTTCCATCAATAGAGGTAAGAGGCAAGAGGTAAGAGGTAAGAATACAGAGGCAGGAACACAGAACACGGAACACGGAACACGGAACACAGAACACGGAACACGGATCGCAGAATCAGGTACAAGGAGTTCTTCCAGCTATTCAACGGCCAAACCTGCAAAGAAACCTTCCCGTTCATCAAACCCGAATCCAAAATCGCGTGATTTACGTGAACGTTCAAGTAATTCGAATGGTAAGAAGACAGGAGCCTCAAAAAACATTAAGCCATCTTCTACCGCTTTCGGAAGCAGGGGGAACAGTAAATCGGGGAAAAAATAATGCTATTCCTGGTTATCTTGCGTCATATAGGGTGCACACAATACTATCACAGCAATACCTGCAGTCCATCCTAAGACTTTACCAAAACCGGTGGTTCTTCTCAGGTAAAATTGATCAAGTCGCTTTTTTGTCTCAAAAGAAGGGCTTGACGTATTTTGCAGTAATTCAGAAAACCAAAACGAATTATCTATATTCATGGGATATGTGAAGTCATCATGGGTTGTAAGGGTCAGATAATTTCTAAAATAGAGTGGGGTGGTTTCCTTGTCGAATGTAAGCAACGTCCAATCATTATTCTCTCCCTTGTTGACCACTGCCTGAGGGATAGCCTCCAAAGGTTTGAGGTTAATAAACTGTTCCATCAACGGATTGCTTACTATGGTGATCTTCGATTGTGGGGCAATGTAGCCTGTCTGGTCCTCATAAATGGAATCGCTTAGCTGTTTACCATTGACAATGATACTCGTTCTTTGCCAGTCAATGTAAAGCGGCACTTGTAACTTGTTGAATATTGTTTGTGATAGTTGGAAATTCTGGCCCGAAAATTTATATTTAATAGATACAGTATCATTCTCTACATTAAATTCCTTGTTTTCATTCTTATTCAAATTGCTGTTTAACGTGATATACTGATATTCCGTACAGCCTGACAGTGCCATAACACAAATGGATGCGAACAGAATGAGGTAGTTGAAAGAAATAACGGGTTTATTTTTTCCCCGTTGAAAAGAATTTAGTGTTTTCATAATTGATTGGTTAGTAATTTTATTTCATAGAGTTATCTTTTACGAAATTACAAACAATTAGTTGAATTAACAATTAATTTCCTCTTTCAATCATCCTCTTTTACTTTCTTTTCAATTCTTCTATCCGGAATCAACCACAAAAATGCAATAGCAATAATAATGCCAATCGAAATTTCCGTATAATAGAATGAAAGTGGAACTGCAATAGCATAACCTATCATTGAAATAACTCCTTTTAGGTCTCTGCCAATTGCAGTTGACAGTATAGAATCTTTTCCGTGTACCGAGATGATTGTTCTGGAAAGAATGAAATAAGCTACTCCGGCCATTAATAGTATGAAAGAATAAGCGGCAACAGGAAATTTTGCAAATTGATTCTCTCCGGCCCATGCAGTTACAAAAGGTACAAGTGTGAGCCAGAACAGCAAGTGAATGTTCGCCCAGAGAATGCTTCCTGTAACATGTTTAACAGTATGAATGAGATGGTGGTGGTTGTTCCAGTAAATAGCAATGTAAATAAAACTGATCACATAGCTTATGAATTTTGGAGCCAGTACCTGTAACGATTCCCAATCTGTTCCTTTTGGAATTTTGAGTTCCAATACCATGATGGTAATAATAATGGCGATCACCCCATCACTAAATGCTTCTAACCGGTTCTTATTCATTTGAAAATTTTGGTGTTACGTGTTTTATAAAATAAACAACCCTTTTTACGAAATGTTCCTGAAACAAAAAAACTCTTCCAAATCCTTGCGGTATTGGAAGAGTATTCTCAAGTAATTCACGTTAAATAGTCAAAGAAAAGTCTGAAGTATCTGTTGTTTTATTTCTTTACAGAATCTGTTTTTATGTCCTGCATGGGCATTACCGCCCGTTCGGTTCTTTCATGATGCTCGTATCGTTCATATCGTTCAGGTTCATCAAATGAATTCATACGATCGTCGTCGTACATGCAGCAACTGTTCATGTGGTGATGCCAATGCCATGCCCGGTGAAAATGGTCAGGACCAACAGTTGCCATAAGTCCTCCAAATGTCAGGGCGGCAGCTAAAAATCCTATTAAAAATCTTGATCTTCTATACATATGTTTGTTTATTTAGATTCATTATTTTGTGTTGTGTCTTCTTTCGGTGTTGTGGAATTGCCCTGATTATCCGCCTCACGTTTCCTGTCACTTTCACACCGGTCATACCTGTATGGTTTGCTGGCATAATAACCATGTCCAAACCCTTTTTTCATTTTATCCTTGAGCCCGGAATATTCTTCTTCACTCATGTTTCTGATTTTATCTGCCCAATCATACAGGGATCCGTGCATAGGACCATGTCCGTAATGATGCCCGTGGTGGTGATGGTGATATGAATCACGATCCTGCCCTTGTTCCATTTCGCAACATTCACTGCCATCCCGATAATCGTATCCGCATTCGCACCCGTGAATGTGGCCATGATGCCCGTAATACCCACGTCCATACCATCTATGGCTCATGTGTCCAATATGCAGAAGCCTGATGATGACCATGAAAATAAAAATACCCAATACTAATTTCGGCATGAAGAAGAACAATGCTCCTATGATGATACCTGATAGTATGACACTAAAAATTGAATGTCTCATGTTGATTAATTTATTACTTTAAATTTGAAATCTTTTTTATATGGTGTAAGACGTGTGTGTTTACATTTTACTTTAATCATCCTGTAAATTAAGGTCTAAATAAAATTAATTGAACTGGTTTTTATCCTGTTTTCAGGATAAGGTGATTACCTGGAACACCTCTGTTTCCATTGGTTGCGGAACTGCTCCCGTTCCTCATCGCTCATTGCCATAAACCTGTTCTTTACGGATGAATGCATAAACTGAGGTCTCTGACCGTGATGTCTCCCGAAATGAAATCCGCTGAACAATATGCGGCTAAGAATAAACAGAGCCATGGCTTGCCAGTAGTTTATCGGCAATATCCCTGATACGTTAGGAAGAACTGCATTCCAGAGTAGCATGACAATGGCGCTGACAGCAAATAATCCGGTCAGGAATATAGGGATAAACAAAAACCGTCTCTTTCTCCAGGAATGTTGATGCATTGTATTCATCTTGTTTGTTTTTATGTTGTTTTTTCTTGAAATTTTCTTTCAGCATTTAACCCGAAAGGTCTTCGACGCTATCAGGTCTGTGTAGAATTTTATAGACAAGTATCCTCAATCTGTCATCTCTAAACTACCTGTCTTATTCTCTTTTTCTTTCTACCTACTACTTTCTACCTAGTATCAACTTCCGACTACCAACTACCAACTACTTGTCAGCCGGTCAGTTCATCATACAAATAACTCAGCTTATTCCTCAGATGTTTCAGCGCATAACCTTTGCGGCTGATAATGGTTTTCAGTTTTTCACCCTGCCTGTCAGCAATCTCCTGCAAGGTCAGGTCTTCCATTTCATTCAGTATAAAAACATCTTTCTGGTTGGGCGGCAATTCATCCAATGCCTGTTGGAATTCTTTCCAGAATATCTCTTTGAAAAATGCCAGTTCTGGGTTATTTGTATCGTCCAGCAACAATATCTCCTTGAAGTCGAACTCACCATCTTCCGATTCGTAGCCATAGTCTTCAAGGGATAAATTCTTTTTCTTGCGGGCTTTATCCGTAATTTTATTGCGGGCAACCTCATACAGCCATGCACTCACGTTATTCAATTCGGCGATATCACTCAAATTGCTCAACTGAAACCAAACCTCCTGAAGGATATCTTCCGCATCCTCGGGAGTCTTTACTTTTTTACGCACAAACCCAAACAACTTCTCCCCAAATTCCTGAATGGTACTTGACACAGAATTGATTTTTTGTTCGTTGGTGGAATAATTCATGGCATTCTCCATATTCAGGTAGACGAATCAGCTTGAATTTTACTTTAAAGGCAAAACAGATTTTTAACGCGTAAGTTCAAATAGGTTGAATATTTCAGGTTAGAATCAGTTGCTTGTTAAAAAAGATAGCTCCTAAGATCCATTCTTACCACTTTTTCATTCTTTCTCCAAATAGATAGGATAGGTGTGAGCTCGGGGTTTGGGGGTAAAAAGTGTAATCGTTTTTATTCTTAACTCATACACAAAAATATATAGTTGAATTAAGGTGTTTTTTGATAATAAATCAGCTTGATTAATCCATTAAATATTACCAGTCCTTTTTTACGATGATAAAAACTGCTACTTTGTACCTACAATATATACTACTTTAAAATGTATTAATTACTACAATCGGACAATGTAACAACAATACAAATGAGATAATTTTACACCATGTAAAATATAAATGCTATTTGAATAATTCTATTGAGAAATATAAATAATTAGTTTGTTGAATTTTTGAATTCTTTTAATTTTTCTGTTTTAGAAATAATCAAATTGTAATGCTATGAAAAAATTATTATTTATTTTAGGATTAATGTCTTCTGTATTAGTTGCCTTTGGACAAAGCAAAGAGGTTAAAACCATGCTTTCAGGAATTGAAGGTCAGTGGAAATTAGATGAAATTGGTAACATAACTTATCAGAGAATTGTGGAAGTTGCTGATATGAAAAAGGAAGAAATTTATAGCAGAGCATTGAGCTATTTTGTAAATAATTATGCAAGTGGAAAATCTGTTATTCAAACTCAAGACAAAGACGGTGGTCTGATTGTTGTTAAAGGAATTTATTCCAGTGCGTATTCAGGGCCTGTTTTATTTTCAATGTTTTCTTGCTCTACCTGGCATATAATTCGGGTTGATGTAAAAGATGGAAAGGCAAGAATAACCTTAAGTCTTACAGAATATGATCAAAAAATTGGTGGTGGAAACTCGCCTACTTCTTATAGTACAATAAATATTAATTCAGTTTATCCAATAATAGACAAAGGTGCCTTCAAAAACAGTTATGGGAAAACTTTTTATGCTTCCCATAAAAGAGCATTAGCTACATTAGAGGTTATTGAGAAGTCAATTAAAGAGGGGAATATTTCAAAGGAAATTGGGAAAAATGATTGGTAAAAATGTAAATAGCATAAGGAAAACCGTTTATTCACATGAAACGGTTTTTTTATGTCATATAAGTACCGTTTATGGTATAGTATACCATGAGTACACCTTCACAAAAAATATAAAAGCCTCCTAATCATAAGATTAAGAGGCTAATTGAGTACCCGAAGCGGGACTTGAACCCGCACAGCCGTGAAGCCAAAGGATTTTAAGTCCTTCGTGTCTACCATTCCACCATCCGGGCCTGATACTCATTGAAAAATGAGGGAAAAAGAGCGAAAAACGGGACTCGAACCCGCGACCCCGACCTTGGCAAGGTCGTGCTCTACCAACTGAGCTATTTTCGCAAAATGTATCATGCTTTTCTCTCAAAGCGGCTGCAAAGATACGTTTTATTTTTAAATTCCGAAATTTTTAATGGAAAAAAGTTGAGTGCTTATCGATTCTTGCCGGTTTTTTCTTTAATTTGAGTGATTACACAACGAATTAAAAAGCAAAAATGGTTTCCTTGAATATCTCACTGACTGTTGGATGCGGGAATACCACTTCCTGCATTTCGCTTAGAGTCATTTCCTGCTCAATGGCCATGCAGGCACCATAAATAATTTCACTTCCCGGGTTACCAAGCATGTGGACTCCCAGGACTTCCCCGTATTTTTCGCCAATCAATACCTTGCAAATGCCTGTGCCTCCTTCATTTTCAGCAACAAACCTGCCGGCATAAGCCATTGGCAGTTTCGCTACTTTGAAGGCAATGCCCTTTGCGGTGGCGGATTCTTCCGTTTCACCCACAGTGGCTACTTCCGGATTGGTATAGACTACACCAGGGATGGCGTTATACCGCATCCGGTCTTCACGGCCAGAAAGGTTGTTCACTACCACTTCTCCTTCGCGCATGGCGGTATGGGCAAGGAGTGAGAATCCTGTCACATCACCCGCTGCAAATACATTGGGCACATTGGTACGCATTTTCTCATCCGTTTTGATACCTCCCCGGTTGAGCTCCACAGCCAGGTTCTCAAGACCAAAACCGTTTGTTACTGCCTTACGACCTACACTGACAAGTATCTTTTCACCTTCCACCGATTGTGTCTGGCCATCTTTTTCGAAGAGTACCGTATTGCCCTCTACCTTTACGACTTTTGCCTGCAGGTGGAACTCAATACCTTTTTTAGTATAAATGTCACGAAGCATGGCTGAGAGTTCGCTGTCAATACCACCCAGAATTTCAGGAAGCATCTCCACGATGGTAACTTTAGAACCCAGGCTGTTGTAGAAACTGGCAAATTCCATCCCGATAACGCCACCTCCAATTATGACCAGCGAAGCCGGCAGTTCTTTCAGGTCGAGAATTTCGCGGTTAGTCAGGATAATGTCACTTACCTGTTCAAGTCCTGGGATAGGCGGAATAAATGCTTCGGACCCTGTACAGACCAATAGGTTGGCACCCGTATAGCTTTCGCCGTTACAGGTAACTTCGATTCCTGCTGAGGTTTTCTGTTGGATCATAGCATCACCGTTGACCACTGTGACCTGGTTCGATTTCATTTTAGCAGCTACCCCTGCCACCAGCTTACGGACTGTTTTGTTTTTACGGGCGAGTATCTTTCCGTAATCGAAACGGATATTGTCACCATAAATACCGTATTTATCGCCATGGAGGGCGTTCTCGTATATTTTCGCACTGTAAAGCATGGTTTTGGTCGGAATACACCCTTCGTTCAAACAAACGCCTCCCAGAGCCTTTTTTTCAAACAAGATAACCGAAAGTCCGTTGTGCCCTGCACGTTCTGCTGCCACATAGCCGGCCGGACCACCACCGATAATCATTAAATCGTACATAATCATTAATTTATAGAATTAATAAATCGTTTTTGAATCATAACAATTTCGGATAGAAATTGAGTTGCAAAGTTATTATTTAAATGTATATTTTAATGAATAGGAACAAAAATAGTTTTACCAACCCCAGAGCCGATAAAACCATTTATTAAAGTTGATATATTATTCATCGATCTATGCACCGGAAACAATTTTTTTGCGTTATCCTGCTATCACACCATCGAGGTCCCACAAGTCTTCCCAACCTTTGGCAGACTGCCATAAGAATACCTGACCTTTAATCAGCCGGCACTGTTTGTCGATTTTGTATATGGCTTCCATTTCCTGTTCTGTCAACGGACCTTCGGTTATGCCTTTCAGGTTGTTGTACATTTTATCCGTTTTCACGGAGAAAGGAATAGTGATCTGACCGCGCTGTACAGCCCATTTCAGGCAAACAACAGCCGGGTGAACATGCAATCGTTCCGCAATAGTCACGATAACCGGATCTTCCATATCCACCGTATCTTCGGGTGTTTTATCCCGTTCGGGACGACCGGGTGAACCTATGGGGCTGTATCCGATCACCTGCACGCCATTGTCAATCATGAATTTGTACAGTTCAGGTTGCTGGAAGTGAGGGTGAATCTCCATTTCATTTACGACGGGCTTAATGATGCAGTCGCGTAAAATAAGCTTCATTTTAGGAATGGTCACATTCGAAGTTCCAATGTTTTTAACCAATCCGCTTTGAACCAGACTTTCCATTTGCGCCCAGGTATTCATATAGTTTTTATGGATATATGGGACAGAATTTGGCTGACGGGCTGTCACATCACACTTTGGTGCATGGAAGTTAGGGAATGGCCAGTGTACCAGGTACAAGTCGAGGTAATCAAGTTGCAAATCGGACAATGATTGCTTGCACGATTCAACAACCTGTTTGTGTTTATCGTTCCAGACTTTGGACGTAATCCAGAGTTCTTCGCGGGTAACAACACCTTCGGCAAATACTTCCTGCAAGGCTTCCCCGATTTCTTTTTCATTGCCGTAAACAGAAGCACAGTCGATATGACGATACCCCATCTTGATAGCTGTTTTTACTGCAAGTGCAATGGTACGGGCATCATAGTTGTCAGAGCCGAATGTACCAAGTCCTATAACCGGTATTTGGGCGCCATTGTACAGCGTTTTGTACGGTACTTTTTTTGAATCTATTGGTTGCATAGTATTAGATTTTAAATGACCCCTAGCCCCTAAAGGGGATTAACTAATTAATAATTAACAATTAACAATTAATAATTAATAATTGCCAGAACACTGAAATGCAAGCTTTTGTATATTAACAATTATATCATTAAATATCTTCGTTTACATAAGCTAGTTCCTTTATGAGTATTTCCTGTTTATTTTCAAAGACAATACTAATTCAGTTTCCCTTTAGGGGTTAGGGGTCATTTTTATTTATTTTATTTCTTCATCGAAAACTACCGCTACCTTGCCACACTTACCTTCTGCCATCAATGAATAGGCCTCGGCTGCTTTATCAAGGGTGAAGCGGTGGGTAACCAGGTCCTCAGGATGTAAACCCCAACGAACAAGACGTTCGACCAGTTCTTCCATTTTCCAGATAGAGGTTACCCATGATCCGTAGATAGTCTTTTGATCGTGGATAATATCCGGACTCGGGTTGAACTCTACCGTTCCGCCTTCACCAATCATGACCATCTTACCCCATTGACGGGTAGCCCGGATACAGAGCTGACGTCCTGATGTATGGCCTGAGCAGTCGACAGTTTTCTCAAAACCTTTGCCATTGGTTTCAGCCATTACTTTTTCCATGGTATCAGGACCTGATACATATACTTCATCGGCCAGTCCAAGGTCTTTGGCTATCTGGCAACGTTCGGCCACGGTATCCACTCCAATCAGGCGTTGTGCACCCAGTGCTTTGGCAAGCATTAAGGCAGCCAGTCCTACCGGGCCTAATCCGGTTACTAGTACCGCATCATTCCCGTTGATTCCTATTTTCTCCAGTCCTTCATAGACTGTTCCAAAACCGCAGGCAACCTGTGCACCATCGGTATAGGTCAATTCATCAGGAAGCAATACAAGGTCTTTTTCTTCGGCAATCATGTATTCGCTCATTCCTCCATCGCGTTGCCAGCCATAAGCTGCACGTGAAGGACTGGAGCATGATATCATGTATCCACGACGGCAATCGTTGCAACAGCCGCAACCGGAAATATGATACACCACCACACGGTCACCCTGTTTAAAACGTTTCATGCCCGGACCGCAGGCAATAATCTGTCCGGCAGGTTCATGACCTGCTATCTTATCCTGATATCCTTCAGGACCTTTACCCAGGTGTTCGCGGTAAATAGCACGGATATCACTCCCACAAATGGTGGATGATTTTACTTTAAGGAGAACTTCTCCATGTCCGGGTGTTGGAAATTCTACCTCTTTAAAGACGACTGTGCTGTTTCCCGGTAAGAAAGCACCTTTTGATTTTAATGTCATTGTTATTTAGTTAATTGGTTGACTGGTTGATTTAGTTAATTGGTTGACTGGTTGATAGAGTTGATTTAGTTAATTGGTTGAATAAATAAGCAGATTAGGTTGTTGGATAATAAGTTGTTGTTGCATTTGATTTTTATGCTTTACAGCTACTGTCCTTAATCAACCAATTAACTTACTCAACTAATCAACTAACTTCAGCACGGAGTAACACCCTTCTTGAGAAGGATATTCCCGTATTTAGCTGTTTCGCCTGTCATTACCACAGCAAACACTGTTTTGGTACGTTCATAAAATGCAAAGCGGTCGATCCGTTCAATTGAAGGTGCATTCGGGTTTGAGATATGAATGCTTTTCAGGTACGAAGCTTCCACTGTAGGGTCAAGTTCATCCCCTTTGACAGCATCCATCATGACCAACGGATGTGGCACATATGCATCCAGTTCAAACAAAGGAAGTATTGCCGCCAGCAATTCAGGGATACGCAGCCCATCAGCACGTAAGACCCGTCCATTAAATGATTCCCCGGGGAAATGAGCATCAGCCAGAATGATTTCGTCACCATGACCCATACGTGCCAGAACTGCCAGCAGTTCAGGACTTACTAAAGGTGAAATTCCTTTCAACATAAGACTAAAGTTTTATAGCACACGTGTGCATTTATTAATAAATAAAGCTAGCATGATTCGCGATATACAATCTGAGCCTGCACTGTTTTGGTGCAATTCTCGTTAATGGGTAATTCCTTATTGATCATTTTATCCAACAGGTCGAATGATATCCCGGCTATTTCAGTTTCCGACTGATAAATGGACGTTAACCGGGGCTGCATAATGACAGAGCTTATATGATTTCCAAAACCGATAAGGGCTAAATCTTCAGGAATTCCAAGAGATAATGCCCTTGCCTGTATAGCTATTCCTATTGTCAAAAGTATTGACGATGAAATGATAGCATCCGGTCTTACTTCTTCTTTCATCAAGTTACGAAGGCATTGTTCGCCTAGGTCAACCGTGAATTCCTCATCGAGTAACATCTGTCTGTTATAAGATAACCCGTGTTTTGCAATGGCATCAAGATATCCGTTTTGACGGTCATTAAAAACATTAATATGGGTTGGTCCCGTGAGGTGGGCAATGCGTTTGTAGCCTTTTCCTATGAGGTATGCAGTTGCTTCAAACGTAATGCCATAATTGTTTACCAGCACTTTGGGCGTTGCAATATCGTCGCATACCCTGTCGAAGAAGACGAGTGGAACACCGAATGTATTGAGTAATTTAAAATGACTGCTGTCGATTGTATTTTTGGAAATAGAAGCTATTACCCCTGCATAATTGTGTTTTATAATCGTATTGACAATGCCCACTTCCTGTTCATAATCTTCATTCGACTGGAATATTGACAGAATGTACCCTTTTTTATAGGCGATATTTGTTAGCTGGCTGACAATGTCCGAAAAGAAGGAATGATTTATATTGGGAACAATCAATGCAATGGTATTATTGCTGGCACCGCGCAATTGTACAGCATTCATATTCGTCTGGTATTCATGTTTCAGGGAATAAGCCAATACAAGATCCCTGGTTTTTTCATTCACCCTGGGGTCATTCCTTAGTGCACGTGAAACAGTGGAATGGTGGACATTCAGCTCCCGGGCAATATCTTTAATGGTTATTCTTTTTTTCATTGACTAAAAATACAAACGTGTGCAAAGATAAATATATTTCTAAATTTACCGATGCACACGTTTGTATTTTAATGAGTTTTAAGAGATAATATTGTTCCGGACCTTTAACAGGCTGGCTATTTCAGAGTATGAATAAGTTTCTTTCTTATCCCTGATTGCGTAATGGAAAGCGATTGATTTATATGGGGAAGGATTGCTTTAAAATTTCCCTTCAGATCCATATTGTCTGAAGTCTTAAAATTACAGGCTATGTTATAGATATTGCCGGTAAGGCTTACAGTAAACGATCCACCTGAAATAATTTTCATCGTTGAATTGGCGGCATTAAATTCATAGTATGAAATGTAGGCCCCGATGGGGTACACTTCGTTATCCACTGTGTCATTCTTTCCGGGGGCTACTGTAAACGGCAAGCCTGTATCATTTACAGTATAGGTGCCTGTACGAAGGAATGTATCGGTGGGTGCCTGATAAACATCTTCCAGAAATAAAAACTGACCAAGGCCTGTCAGGTTTCCTAAATCATTCAGTTTTAGTGAATCTGTGAAAAGGGAAATGGATAGTACATTGTTTTTATTCTTATTTTCAGGATAATAATAATCCCCAAAAAACTCGGCATACCCCCACGTATATTGAGGGTTCTTTTCATACAACAGGGGAGCAGTTGGCTGGCCTCCACTGCATGAAGCAAGTAAAGCGGCGAAGATAAATATGAATACGTTGAATGTTTTCATCTACGAATTAATAGTTAACCGGAAATAAGGAGTCGGTTTCTCAATAACGATATTTTGCCAATTATGTTGTTCAATGATTGACGGATAGCAGCTGGTTTAATCCGTTGCATTCCCTTTTGTCCTGATATATCGAACCGGATAATATGCTGCGAGAAATCCCATAGCCAGTACTGTTACAAATACCAATGCTAAATCAGTCACATTCGTTATTACCGGATAGGCGTCCACCACATACCCTGTACCCAGTTTCAGTATTCCAAAATGCTGCTGCAACAGGCACAATATAGTTCCCAATCCAATGCCCGATATTGCTCCTACAATAGAAATCAGCCATCCTTCAAATAAGAATATACGTTTTATTAACTGATTGTTTGCACCCAGACTTCGCAGTGTCTCGATATCATTCTTTTTATCAATGATCAACATGGACAGGGATCCAATAATATTAAAACTTGCAATCAGCAGGATAAAACAGAGAATGAGATAGGTAAACCATTTCTCAATCTTCATGATTTTAAAGAAACTTTCCTGTTGTTCATAGCGGTTTTTAACCTGGTATTGTTTTCCAAGCAATGCCTTGATTTGATGCTGGACTTTTTCATGATCAACACCCTTTGCCAGTTTGAGCTCTGTGGATGTGACTTCTGAGTTCTTGTAATCAAACAGTTCCCTCGCCAGCTTAATGGAAACAATGACATAATGGTCATCGTACTGCAGTTGCTTGACCGAGAAGATACCGGATACGAAAGTACCCATCGGTTTAAAGCTGTTTTCTGGACGAAGCAGGTTTATTTTTGAAGTCCTTTTAGGCGCGTAGACATAAAGCGGGTCAATAAAATGGGCGCCAAGTCCAAGTATTGCAGCTACACCCACACCGGGTACGGCCCGTTCAAACGCCCCATCGTTGAGGATGAATTTTCCATCATACATGATGCTGTCAATGCGTGTCATCTTTTCAAAATCGTTGCTCACACCCTTTATCGTTGCAGGCATTTGCTTGTCCTTGAATCGTAATAACGCATTATCTTCAACCACTTCGGTGAAATAAGCAACAGACTTTAACTTTCGAACTTTGGTGAGCTCAGGCGAATTGGCATCAAATGTTTTGCCATGCGTAAGCGTGATCTTTAAATCCGGATCGAATGATGAGAACATATCCGAGATGAGGAGTTCAAAACCATTGAACACCGATAATACGCACACCAGAGCCATAGCGCCTACACCAACTCCTGCAGCCGATATGCCCGAAATAACATTTATGGCATTATGCGACTTTTTGGAGAAGAGGTAGCGTTTAGCTATGCGAAAAGAGAATGATAAACCACGAAAGGGTGAAGACGTGTTTTGACCGTTATCCATTATTCCCACTGCTATTCGTTTTCTTCTTCGGGTGCTGGTCCCGGAGGATCGCTTCTTAACAAGTTATCAATGTTTTCCAGGTAATCGAGCGAATCATCGTTATGAAAGAACAATTCAGGCACTATCCGTAGCTGATAACGTACCCTTTTGCCCAGTTCATACCGGATAGATTTGGTGTCGGCATTTACTTTTACCAATACTTCAGCTGCATTATTACTTGGAAATATGCTTAAATGTGTACGGGCAATGCTCAAATCAGGGCTTATCCGTACCGAAGTGACGGTGATTAATGTGCCGTGTATTTCACGGGCATACAACAAAAAGATTTCCCCCAGTTCTTTCTGCAACATCCTCGATATTTTTTGTTGTCTTGTAGTTTCCATTA
>Ga0302272_1000580_pt1 | contig 16549 bp, 10 predicted proteins | sample III_Bog_N1_2_FD_198772 | JGI IMG/M metagenome (GOLD analysis project Ga0302272, IMG submission 198772) | Peat permafrost microbial communities from Stordalen Mire near Abisko, Sweden - III_Bog_N1_2 | ecosystem: Environmental > Terrestrial > Soil > Wetlands > Peat | place: Sweden: Abisko...
TGACCCGCTCCACTTTGTAACGTCCTCTCGCCTACAGTCTGAAAGAGCGGACTAGCAAGATCAGCGCAAAAAATCCGAAGATGATGTTGCCAATCCATGCACCGAGCCATGGCGAAATGATGCCACCCTCGCCCATTTGCAAGCCTACTTTGATCGCAACATAGTAAGCAAAGGACACCAGCAAGCCCACGCCAAACTTGGCAGAGATGCCACCACTGCGACTATAGCGATGCGAAAGCGCCGCCCCGATTAGTAACGTAACCAAAGCAGCGAATGGTCCTGAAAATTTGAAATGCCACTGCGTCTCTAACACGCGGGTGTCATCGCCGCTACGACGCTGTGCAATAATACGTTCGCGAATCATGGTGCTACTCATCTCATCACCAGTTTGGCGTGCAAAGATCAAGTCCTCGGGGCGAGTAGGCACAATACCGCGCAAACTCTGCTGCTTAAAGGGCTCAACCACTATCACACCATCATCTTTAAACGAGCGATGGAACCCATCAAACATAAGCCAATAGCCTTGATGGCTCACCGAATCTTTGAGGCTATCAACCCAATTCATGGTGCGAGAATCGTAGCGGTCAGCAACATCACCATTGGCGTAGCATAGAAGAATTACTTTGCGAGCTTCTTTACGAGGCGCAGAATAATATTGGAAGTACCAGGAATGTTTGTCGGAACTGACATACGCGAATTGAGATTTCTCTTTTACACGAGCTATGGTGCGCGAGGTGTTCGTAGGCTGCGCAAGCTCTAAGCGACGAAAGTTTGCATCGGGTAGAATTTTTTCACCCATCCAAAACATGCCTATTGAAATAAATAATCCAACAAGAAATAACGGCCGAAGCATCGCAAACTCACTGCGACCAGCGCCCTGAACAGCAGATAGCTCTAGGTGCCGCGACATTCCGCCTAACGATGACACCACAGAGATTAAAATTGCGATAGGCAAAATCAAATAGAAAATATGCGGCAAATAATTCAGGTAATACGCGCCGGTATCGGGCCAACCACGCCCAAGCCACATGTGAATGTTGCCCACGAAATCAATCACCACAAAGATCAATACTGAGCCTAGCGACACCAACAAAAACGAACGAAAGAAATTGCCCAACATGTACAGGGTAAACTTCATTTCAGAGCCTCTTGTTTTGCCTTGCGGCGCAACTGAATACGTGTGCGAATACGAACCCAAAGGCTATTGCCCGTGTAATTGTCTTGGGTCATACGCCAAGTGATGAACACTCCCACAATCCCAATGATAATGTTGGGGGCCCACATAGCTGTGAAAGGCGTGATCAGCAAACGATCCGCCAAATTTTCACCACCAATCAGTCCAACCCAGTAGATGATGTAGAACAACAAGCTATACACCACACCAGTACCAATGCCACCGCGCCTTGCCATGATGCCAAGCGGCGCACCTACGAGCACAAAAATCATGCAGGCGACAGGGATCGAAAATTTCTTGTGGATCTCCACCCAATACTGCCAAATGCGTTTCTTATCGTCTTCGAGTTGATCCGATACATGCCCCATGTTGCGAAGCCGTAACCGTTCCATGCCTTGTGCCTGCATTAAAGCCACGCGATGTTTATCCTTGTCGAGCGTGACTTCGCGGAAACCCTTTTCGCTCAATGGAATCAAGGTGTCCGCACGAGTCGCCACTAGCAGAGCATCCATATCCGACCAAATGCTTTTCGCATTTTGCTCTAAAACTTGATCATAAGCTTTGCGTGATTCTTGCACCTCGTGGAGCATCATTTCCACTGGCATTTCACGGTCGCCACGATGTGTTCGTTCATTGCGATCCAAGCGATCATCGACGTTGCGCACATATAAATCTTGGCTTTGGAAGCGAATGCGGAAAAATTTCGATGGGTCATCGCGGTCAAGGATTTGATTCTCGCCACTCTTGAGCCGAAGCATGATCGTTGCACCAAAGTCGCGGTACTCAATGGTTGCAGAGTCAGCAAGCACAAGCTTAGGTTGCTCTCCGCCATCGCCTTCAAAGATTTGGATTCCGTGCAAAACTCCTGATTCCGCATCGATTTTTTGAATCCAGATTTGCACGCCTGGGAATTGAGTGAGCAAACGCCCTTCGTCGATAAAGGCATGTGGCCGTTTGCGCGAAACAGCAGACATCAACGAGGCCGCGCGGTGATTGGCTTCGGGTAGAATCCAATTATTGAAGCAGGTCAGCAAAACCATGAGGAGCGCAGAAAAAACGAGCACGGGGCGCATCATCACGAGCGGTGGAATGCCGGCAGCTTTGATCGCGGTAATTTCTTGATCTGCAGACAGGCGCCCAAAGGCCATGAGGCAAGCAGCGAGAACCGCCATTGGAATCGAGAGCGCAAGCATCCAAGCAAGATTGAGCGCAAAAATTTCGGCAAGAATTCCAAGAGGCAAGCCCTTATTCAACACGCTGTCGAGCAGCGTTACGAGAAAGTCGATCACAAACAAGAACGTAATAACGCTTAGCGCGGCAATGAATGGCGCAATGTGCTCGCGAAGCACATATCTCACCAAGATCATATGATGACCCGATAAAAATTGACCATTGGTCGTTGCATAGCGCTCATACTTCCAGCGGAATCAACCGATATACTCTGGATAGGGATAAATTTCTACTTTGTCCGAGGGAATAAAATGCTCAGACTGAAAGCTCAAATTACGTATTGCCTCGCTCATTTTCAATCCATGACTCCAATCTTGGCTGTCTTAGCTCTTGTCTCGGCCATGACCTTGGTTTCTTGTGCGCCCAACCAACCGATGCGCAATCGCGACGCAATGCTCCCTGAAGTCGATGTGCTGCAGCTGAAAGAAAATGGCGATGTGGCGCTAAAATTAGCCCAGCAATGCCGAGCAAGTATCGATGACCTGAACCTACGTGTGACTCAATTAGAGCGTGCCGTGGCTCAACTGACCACAGCAGTCCAATCCCAGCCCATAGCCCAAGTTGAAGAGCTGCAAAACCAGTTAACCGTACTCCGCGAAGAGTTGGTGATACTACGCAAAGCCGTTGCAGACAAGAGCGCGACGGTACCAACATTCAACCCAGCCTTTAAGAAAAAGGTTCCCGAAGTGGAAGCCAATGCGCCCGATGAATACCGCAAAGGTTTAGCCTCATTCCAGAACAAATCTTATTCTGAGGCCATTTCATCTTTTGATATTGTCACCGCAAAATTTGCAGAAGGTCGCTGGGCTCCAGACTCTTGGTATTGGATTGGCGAATCCTACGAAGCCCTTGGGGATTATAGCCGCGCGATCGCTGCATTCCAAAAAGTCTTCACCTATAGCAACACCGAAAAAGCTGATGACTCTCAATTCCAAATTGGAAATTGCTACGTGAAAATGGGCGACCGCCAACGCGCTGTTGTCGAATACAAGAAAGTCGAAGAACTCTTCCCGGAAAGTGAATATGTCCCAAAGGCTCATGCTGAACTTCAGAAACTGCAATCAAAATAAGATCGTATCCAATAAGGTCGCATCTTTAACCCTGCTTGCAGCATTTGCGCTCTTGGCAGGCTGTTCCTCCGCTCCCGTAGGCGACCGGACACAAGTTTGCACAGCAATGTACAACGATGCCGAAAAGCAGTTTACTAGCCAGCACTGGAGTTCTGCACAAGGGAAGCTCGAAAAGATTCTTACAGAATGCCATGGCACGGGCTACATGGAACGCACTCAGTTCATGCTTGCGGAAGCAGACTTTCAGTTGGAAGAATGGATCGAAGCGCGTGGTGAATACACCACCTTCGTTTTGAATTTCCCTAGCGCACCCACAGCAGAAACAGCAGCCTTCCGCAAGGCCATTTCGGCCTTTAAGATGTCTACTCTAGACATGCGCGACGATAGCCCAACCCAAACTGCGGTGCGCGATTTCGAAGACTTCGTGAGCAACTATCCAAGCTCTGCTTTGATTGACTCCGCGACCAAATACCAAGATTCTTTAAGCAACCGCTTGGGCGAAAAGGATTTCCAAACTGCGTTCCTTTATTGGCGCATGGACGAACCGCTTGCAACAGCATTGTATTTGAAATCCTTCATTCGCGATTACCCCAACAATCCGCGCCAATTTGAGGCTCACAAGCTAATCATCGATGCATACCTTTCCATTGAGCAGTTCGATCAAGCGCAATACTATATCGACCATATGTCGAGCTTGTTCCCACAGTCCAAGGATCTAGCTCTTTCCCGCCAAGGCGATGTTTCCAAGGCTCGCGCCAAAGCAGAAACTCGTGCGAAAGATGAACAAAAGCAGAACGTGTATCGCAAAGAAGATCAGCTGTAATTTTCCTATGACATTGCATACAAGAAAAGCCTCATGCAGAATGAGGCTTTTCTTGTATCAGCAAGGACAATTAGTCAATCAACAACAAATCCGGGTGAATCAAACCCAGTTCGCGGCCTAGGAAACTTTGGATCAAATTCGTGTTGGGCTCGTGCAAAATTTCGGCTCGAATTCGCGCTAGCGCATCTGCAGTAACGCGCTTTGCAATGTAGCGCACCACGTAGGCACGCTGCGGCACCACGCTCATTTGTGTGTAACCCAGTGCCAAGAGAATCAAGATTCCAAGCGGGCTGCCAGCCATTTCGCCGCACACAGTAATAGACTTTCCAGCTTCGTGCACCTTCTTAAATACTTGTTCTAGGAAGCGAATCACAATCGGGTGATGTTCGCAATAGAGATGCCCCACATGTGAACTGTTGCGGTCGACACAAAGCAAATACTGCACAAGGTCGTTGGTGCCAAAAGACAAGAAGTCGACGCGAGGCAAAAAGTCATCGAGCTGCCAAAAGACTCCAGGCACTTCAATCATCATGCCTAAGGGTGGCCTGTTATCGGGAGCAAGTTCAAGTTCTTCAGCAATGGAGTCCATCATTTGTCGTACAGAATCCACTTCCCATAATTGTGTCACCATGGGCAACAGCACGCGCACCTTACAACCCAGCTTCCAAGCCTTTAGGATTGCGTACAACTGCTCGTTTAGCGAGCGCGTATTCTCCATCGAGAATCGAATGGAACGCAATCCTAGCATGGGATTTTCTTCGCGAGGCATGGTGAAATACGGGAGCTGCTTATCGCTTCCAATATCGAGAGTGCGAATCGTAATCCAACCTGAAACGGCCTTCGCGGTCTCCACGATCTGCTGCACTTGGTCTTCGATGGTAGGCCACGCCGAGCGCTGCATAAAGCTAAACTCTGTACGGAATAAACCAATGTCGGTGAGCTCAGCTTTGACTGCGCTACGCAAATCGCCTGGAAAGCCAATGTTTGCAGACACCTTCACAGGAACAATCGCACCTTCGGTATCGCGGCCACCTTCTTGCAAATGTGTGCGAATCTCTTCTTGCTTCTTGCGGTAATGATCGTAGTCGCGCACCAACGCTTCAACGGGGCTCACAAACAAGAAACCCGTGCGACCATCCACCAACAATGGATCACCGAAATTTACCAGATCCATTAAGCCTTCGATACCTGTGATCGCAGGAATACCAAGGGATCGAGCTAGGATCGCCATGTGGCCACCCTCACCCCCAACTTCGGTCACTACACCGCGAATCACACCACCTAGCGCAATCAAAAGCGAAGGTCCAACCTCATGGGCAACTAGAATAGAACCTTGTTGCACTGCCGAAGAGGATACAAGTTCACCGCGCTCTTGCATAAGGTTGCGTAAGAGCTTTTCTTCAATGTCGCGCAAGTCAAATAGGCGTTCGCGAAAGAACGAAGGACCAAGGGCAGCAAACTGGCGACACAAGGATTCAACGGCATCTTGCACCACAGCTTCTGCCGCATTCAAACCAGTCTTCGCACCTTCCGAGAGGCTTGCTTGGAACATGGGGTCGCCCAGCAACTGGCGCTGAGCTTTAAAGATCCCGAGTTCCGCTTCGGACATTTTCGCATCGGTCACTAAGGTATGCAACAGCTCTGCAAGCTCACGATCAACCGCATCGCAAGCAGCCGATAAACGCTCTTGCTCTTTCACTGCACCTTGGTGCGAAAGCTCGTGCCCTTTTAAAGTTTTGTACAAGCCTTCAAGCTTGTGGGTTGGGCCATAAGCGATGCCAGACGACACGCCAGAACCTTGCCTAAATGGACCGCCCTTGCCGCCGCTACGCACATCCACATTGTCTAAGCGACCAGCAACTTCAACCACGCCAGCCAAACGCGAAGCAATGATTTCAAGCAAGGCCTCTTGCGATGGATTGCGTTCTTGCAATTCGCGTGATTGCAGATTGAGCACACCCAAACAGCGGCGCTTGAGCATAATGGGCGCACCTAAAAACGTTTCAAAAAGTTGCTCGCCAAGGTCTGGAAAATATTTGTAGCGAGGGTGCCTAGACGCCGGCAGCACAAGCATTGCGCGCTGTTCTTGAAACACGAGTCCGGTCAAACCTTCTTCGGGACTTAAGCAAGGTGGATTTGCAGAATCGAACTCAAGACCATGATTCGCAGCCATGGCGAGAGTGCCAGTGCGTTGGTCCCATAAGTAGATTGACACCACATCGAAGCGCAACGACTGCGCCAAATAATCCACCACCGATTTTAAGATGCTGCGAGTCTCCGCAGGGCTATTTAAAATCTCAGAAATCTCCTTCACAATCCGGAGATGAAAATCGGGGCGTGTATCGAGAATCGGACTCATGTACTAAATGTAACTACGAGAGCGCGATGGAGGTGAAGCAAATGCAGCAAGGTTGCACTGCCAATCCCGATTCTGCGAAAACCTACAACCCCTTCACCACGTTGCCGTTCTTATCGAAAAGCATAATGTTGTCGGCACCATCATTCCAAAATGAGTTGTTGAGCACTACGGCAAAATGATTCGCATCTACAGCCCAAGCGGTCTTGATGCCCAGTGAAATTCCATCCACATGATAGCGTTTGATCTGCTGCAATTCATTTTTGGAATCCGCGCGGTAAATGGTTAATAGCGCGCCGGTACCCTCACCTGTTGGATAATTCTCTGCTAAAATTACATAGGCGCCAAGAGCATCGTTGGCTAGAAGTTTATAGGCAAAATTTGTTTGATCCGAATGGAGCGTCGTTGGGTAAATAACAAAGTTGCCTCCAGGAAAATTCATAGACGTTAATGCAAGATTCACATCGTAATATTTACTCGAATTTGATTGGCCTTCTCGCCATTCAAGAACATTCCAAAGAGCGCCTTTCCAAGCAACAAATGGGAGATACAAGTTTTTCTTTAATGAATCAGGCAAACCGGCTCCATAAACTAGAGAGTCAACCAGCCCAGTGGTTGTTACGCATATGACCCTTTGATCCGTGATTTTGTACTTATTCAAATCCCATTCCACCATACAAATAGAAGCATCTGGAGTTTTCCAAAAAGAGCTCCGACCTCGATTTGGATAACCAAATGAATCTGATTGGGCTGTTCGGATATTTATTTCTCCTATTGAATCAAGAATATTGAGAGTTCCTTTTGCCCGATTCATAAGAAATTGATTGGAATCTATGGAACGAATATCCACAATACTCGTTGTATTTGAATCAAGCGAAGTGCTGTCGATCATTCGAACAAACAAAGTATCTTGCGAAATTGTATTGAGTATAATCTGTTCATGCCGATTCGCTAAATATGTCAATTCTGATCCAATGAACACAGTGAATGAATCTATTCCTGTTGTACAACGAACCCCCAAGCCTGTAAAGACAGTACAGTAGTTGGTATTACTTGGAGTCGAATAAATGATTGAAGTGAACGCCACAGCAGTATCCCCAGCCCCTAACTGAGATGTTGTAGCTAGTGAAAGGATATTACTTGATGTCAACCAAGCATCCTTTGAAGCCAACGTGGGCGCTTGCGAATTTGTGGTGAACAAGCCACAAGAGCATAAGAGCAGTGTTGCAAATGCCACTAGGATTTTCATTGATGTACCACATGCACAGCGAACATTTTTACAGCCCCTTCACCACGTTACCATTCTTATCAAAGAGCATAATGTTGTCGGCACCATCATTCCAAAATGAGTTGTTGAGCACTACGGCAAAATGATTCGCATCTACAGCCCAAGCGGTCTTGATGCCCAGTGAAATTCCATCCACATGATAACGTTTGATCTGCTGCAATACATTTTTGGAATCCGCGCGGTAAATGGTTAATAGCGCTCCAGTTCCCTCACCAGTTGGGTAATTCTCTGCTAAAATTACATAGGCGCCAAGAGCATCGTTGGCTAGAAGTTTATAGGCAAAATATGTAATGTCGTTGTGATTAGATGCCGAGTATGCGGCAAGACTTCCTCCTGACAAATCCATTGAGGTCAACGCAATGTGAGCATTGTAATGTTTCTCACTATTCGTCCCACCGTCTCTAGAAACTAACACCCCCCAAAGCAAACCCTTCCAAGCTGACAACGAAAGAAGGATACTACTACGAATAGAGTCATTTCCAACTTCTTGAAGTGTGTCAATTTGTGCATTTGAATCAATGCACAAAATTCGCGAGCCCGTAATATTCCCACCCTCAGCAAAGCAAGTTTTTCCTGTTGAACCTTTCCAGAAAGAACTCCACCCTCGAGTGGGCAATCTGGCGGAATTTAGTAGCCCTGTAGATATCGAATAAGCGCTGGAAGAATCGATCAATTTCAAATCACCCAGATATTCATTCAATAGAAAAAGGCCTGAAGAAATCTCAGCAAAATCAGAGAGAATCCGTGACGCGGTATCCGTAAATACGCTATCCTGTTTTCTCGCCAATAACGTATCAAAGGTTCGTGCATCCAGAATAATTTGACGCTGAGAATCTGCAAAATAGATTTGACGAGAGTTATGAGATACCCAGAACGTATTCAATGAATCATGAGATAAGCAACGAACGCCCAAGCCCGTATAAACCACGCACTCCTTGTCTATTGCTGGATTAAGGATCATCGCGATCGCAGTATCCCCAGCCTCTAACTGAGAGGTTGCAGCCAGCGAAAGGATATTACTTGATGTTAGCCAAGCATCCTTTGAAGCCAACGTGGGCGCTTGCGAATTTGTGGTGAACAAGCCACAAGAGCATAAGAGCAGTGTTGCAAATGCCACTAGGATTTTCATTGATGTACCACATGCGCAGTGAACATTTTTACAACCCCTTCACCACGTTGCCGTTTTTATCAAAGAGCATAATTTTGTCAGCTCCGTCATTCCAGCCCGGATTATTGACAATCGCGGCAAAATGTTGGGAGTCTACCACCCAAGCGGTCTTGATGCCCAGTGAAATTCCATCCACATGATAGCGTTTGATCTGCTGCAATACGTTTTTGGAATCCGCGCGGTAAATAGTTAATAACGCACCCTTTCCATAGTTTGCATTGTCCATTGGATAATTTTCTGCAAGAATCACGTAAGCTCCCAAAGCATCATTTGCAACCAATTGAGACTCTATGGAAGTACCATCATTGTGGTCATAAAAAGGGCCAATCGTAAAATGTTCTCCCGAATAGTCCATTGAAGCCAAAGCAATCTGAGCATTAAAGTAATCATCATTTACATAATCAGGATTTGTAGATCCACCTCTACGCCAAACGACAAGATTCCACAAAAGACCTTTCCAATGCGCCAAAGGAAGATACATGCTGTTATAAAGCGAATCAGGTAAGCCAGATCCAAACGGCAATGAATCCAAAACTCTATTTGAGTCGACGCAAAGTATTCTCCATCGCTCTACTTTGTAGCTGCTTAAATCGCTTTCAACCAAACAGTTTTTCCCATCTTCTTTTTTCCAGAAGTTGCTTCGAGATCTACCAATCAAATTGAAGGAATCAAGTAACGGATGTCTTAATGTATCAGATCCAGAGGAATCCAAAATCATTAAGCTCCCTTCAGATTGATTGAGCAAATATTGGCGCGAATTTATTGCCACGACATCATCAATTTGTTGGGCTGCAGAATCCTTCAATGGTTCGTGATTATTCGATACCAGAAGCGTATCTAATGTTTGCGCAGCCAAAAGAATTTGTCGCTGTTGATTTGCAAGATAAATTTCATGGGAGCCATGGGATACATGAAAGGAATCAAGCCAAGTTTTACAACGCATTCCAAGCCCTGAATATACAACGCACGCTTGATGCCCATTCGGAATTACGCCAATCACTATGGAATCTCCAATACCAAGTGGTCTTTGCTCGACTATGCTGATCGCATTCGCAACGGACAATGTCGGTACTTTTTCCGCCGTTGTGAACAAACCGCAAGAGCATAAGAGCAGTGTTGCAAATGCCACTAGAATTTTCATTGGATAACCTCGTGAATTACAATCGTTGGCGCACCACCATTGTAGAGCGGGGTCGTTTCAGTGATTCCAACAAATTGCTGATTGATTGCTATTTGAGTCGAGGCTGCATCAGGTAAAGTGACCGTCAACGCGTTAGCTGGATATTCCTTCATCACCAAATATTTTGTCACACCCATATCTGCTTTTTCCAAACACAGAGCATCGGCGCCACATTCCCACTTCACCCATTTTGTTGGATTTTCTGTAAGGGCATGGGGCTGAAATATGCTCACCAACAAATCATTATTTGACATAGGTAAACTCAGCCTAGATTGATGAAGACGATACAGAACATCAGTTTCCCAAAGATGGTAATATGGGTTATTGTGTTGAGGATCAAGCTTTAATGCGTTTGTCCATAATAGGTTCGAATAGAAAGTCCAATAGTCAGAATATTCGCCATTGCTTGTCGGGTAAAAAACTGTGTCAATAAAAGCGTCATAATTACTCCTCACAGTTGAAAAGTACGTTGCTTGAACCCCTTGATTCCCATATTGGTAAAACTTGGGATCACCCATTGGTTGGTGAGTGTCTGTATAGGATGTTAAGTTTGGCTGGTATGGGAAATTCCAATGAAGGGTAAAACCAGCAAGACCATAGGTATTATTCTGTACCCTTGGCGCATCAACCACAAAATATTCGCCATCCCATTGCAAGGCATAGCGCTGATCAAAAGCAATTTTAGAATCGTATTGTAGCCACGTTTTTATGCCTGTTATCGCTTGATCTTGTGAGCCCATTGATCGCATCTCTTGGCCAGTAGAAATTCGTCCGCCACCAGAGTGGTAAAGTTTCTCTGCTAAACGATTTATTGCCACGTCTGAATTGTTTGAGTGAGGGCAAGAAACAAAGAAATAACAGCTTATGTCAAAGGCCAAGAATACATTTGAAAAATAACCAACAGCAGCATCTGCAAGAACAGTAATCGCCACATTGGATTGTGTTCCGCAAGAAAACCACCACACATCCGAGAAATAGTTTCCAAGAGGCTGCGCATCTTTAAATGAATACTGCAAATTTGCCCCCACTAAAGACACTGCAGCGGCTCCTGTATTGCGTATGCGAAAGTCAATTTTCATTTCTTGGTTATACGGATCACCATCGGCATTGCGCGTATCTATCTCGATTGCCGCAAAGCTCGCGTAGCTCAGTACTAGAAGAATGCAAAAAGCCTTACGGGCTCTAGAGAGAGAGAGAGAGTGTGTGTGTGTGTGTGTGTGTGTATCATGCTAAAATGTCCTTCCCGGTGAATTCGCTTAAGAAGATACATATTAACACCCTCAAAGCGTAGTGCTTTCAATGACGCCTTTTAGCCCTTTTCCTATTAGGCCGCGCCACGATACTTGCACAGTCAAGGGCATGCCGTTGTAAAGCAATTCAGCAACGCCGGAAGTGGCTTCATCCATATCGTGCACTAACGAACCACGAATTCCCAGAGAATCAAGCGAAATGGAAACGACCCAATTCCCTTGTGCATCAAAGCTTAGCAGGCGATGGCAGGTTTTGTCGAGTACAACTTCTTCAAAGCCATTGCTGCGAATGCGATCTGCGGAACACAAATACGGTTCAACCCCTGGCACCACAGAAAGCGGCGAGGTCCAGCGCGTTGCTCCAGTGGCATCGTAGGCTACCAAGCGTTCGGGCACCTTGCCCCCCACCGATTCAATCGTCACAAATCCCGCTGAATTCGCATCGACCGCAAGCGCGCGTCCAAAGCCAACATTCGCACCACTGGCATTGCAATTTCCATGACCAACGTTTGAAATCTCTGTGCCAGTAGTCGTTGCAACCATGACCGCAGAACCATCGGGAGAAATCGCAAAGCCGCCAGAACCAATCATACAAGTATCGGCATCTACAGAAATGAGCTGTGTGCCATCCTTTACATACAAACTACCCACATCCGAAACATCGAGATCTTGCACAAATCCATTGAACTGCAAGGTACCACTAGTTTGCCATGAATAATCGAGTTCCCATCCACAATCATAAGGCTTGCGTGCCCAACGCGAAATGCCTCCGTAATTATCGAGCACATATAACAAGCCGCGCGAAACATCGAGAGACATCTTGTCCACCGAGCCACTCAAAGGCACCGATTCTGTGTTCTCACAACTCTTGACATAAACTCCGGCAGGCCCTGCGCCATAAGAGTTTGGATCGGGTCCACACCCCACCAAAAGGAGCGTGAGTAAACTCAGCTCAACAAACAAAAGTACCCGTAAAGAATTCATTGGATGAATTTACCAAATTCGGTGCGAGGGGGCGCTTGCAATAAATCGATCAAAGAGCTACCATTGCTCGAAATTTTCAGGAGAAAATCGCAATGAGAACAGAACAGATAGTCTTTTAGGCATTGCATTGGGAGTATTAGCACTCACCATGCTTGTTTCAAGTCCAGCAGAAGCTGCCACCGCAGAGGCTGTCACCGCTTTTTATGGTTCTCCCCAAACTAACCTAGAGATGACCTCACCAAAAATATTAAACGTGCCTGCGGATTATAAGCAAGACAATGCTTGTTTAGACATTGTTGATGAAAACGGCAAATTTAAGCCAGGGGTGTTTAAGTTAAACGTGGCCTATGAAGGCTATGTCCAGCGCAAGCGTGAAGGAGGTTGGTTTAGTTTTGATTACTATCAATATTACTATGCCACTTGGATTGACTACTCTGTAACCTGTGGAAATGGGATTACATACGAGGGCACGGCCTATTTCGAAGCTCATAACCACGGTGGTGATTGTGATATTGTCGTCGATGGATCAAGTTGTGGTAGTGGCATACGCTTAGATGGATCCCTTGATCAATGGACAACAGTCTCACCAGTAAATATTAACACGACTCTCTATGATCCAATTACGGATCGTGTTGGAAGCGTGGGAGTGGTACTACCCAACGCTCTGATTGCCGCTGCGTGGAATAGGCACATTGTGGCAACCCCGCATTATGCTGGTGGCGTACATAAGCTTGCTGTACCAGTTGTTTTTGTGAACGGTCTTGGCTTTGATTACGATGAGTGGGGCGTGACACCAGCTGGCGTAAAAGGTTCTGACGATTGGCTCGCAGGCAAGGTAACAGACTATGATCAAGGGAGTCTGCCAGACGTGATGTCTAGGGCATATGGACTAGCTAAGGGTGCCGACATCAACTCCAACGGCATCTACTTTATGAACCTCGACTTTAAAACATTAACGAATGAAGGACAGGCAGCGTCCATTCAAAAGATGCTAACCACACTTTCACAGATCATGCTGAACCACGTAACAATATCCGCCAATTTGACTCCTGAATTTCAATTCGATATTGTTTGCCATAGCACTGGTTGCTTAGCAGTTCGCAAATTCATTGAAGAGGCCCAAAATTATTCATCACCACTCATTGCTGCGTTTAATCCTGTGGATCACATTCGCCATATTGTAAGTGTCAATGCGCCGCACTTGGGAACATCTCTCGCATCTTCAAACCTTTCTACAGAAAACCCCGAAGTCGGTGGTTTACCCACGTTTGCCCAACAAATGGATCTTACAGGCCAAGCCAAGCCACAAGATCAAGACAAGCTGTTTGATATGAACGTGAACATCGACTACAGCTCTATATTCTGGGATCGCACCAGTGGCCCTCTAGCGGCATATGCTTGGCTTGAAGGCCAATTTATTGACCTTGTCTCAAGTACCGGAGGCCTTGCTGGCTATTCTTTTGATGACTTCCATGTCACCGCCACTGGTGGACTCTTTGGACCACACAATATCCATTTGAAACTTGATGACAATTTGCAGTGGAATTTCCCTTATACGTCCCTGCAATCGTTAGGAAATTCATTAAAGTCGGAGCGTGCGAAAGCTATCGCAGCGCAGTCCGAATGGCTATCCCGAGTAGGCCCAGACTATCCACGCAAGACGAATGGTCAATACATTTCGTTCACCCCTTTTTACAGCGCCCAAATGCAACCAGTAGTTCAGGGAATGCTAGCTGAATACGCAGGCCAAGCATTTGCACAACTCTGCCTAAGTATTACCGATGAAAACTGCTCAAGCTTACAAGTCCTTGGCACCGCCAGTTTGCAAAAGGCTTTGAGAGATAATATCGGTACGTACGAATCAGCCTCTGTTGGCATTGCCCCTTGGTTCAACCAAGAGATTAACGATCTCGGCAACGGATGGCTCGCCAATAGCGACTTGCTGGTGGAAAAATCAAGTCAGATTTGGGGATTGAGTTCATGGAAAACAGATGCCAATGGAAACCGAATTATAGCCCTAAACCCCGCCAAAACTTATGACATTCACTACTCTGAGGTTCCAGAAGGGCGCGTCGATTATCCAGTAACACATGGTAGTTTGGCAAAAGCCGCCGACGCCAATGGATTCGCGGTTCCATCGCAATTAAGCTTCTTGAATTCAGGTGCACCTCTTATGGGTAAAGATCTCTTTTGCGCCTTGGAACCTAGCTGTGCAGCCTTGCTTGCGAGTGGCGCCAATGTTATTTACATGGGTGACGCAATTCAAACTCAGATGCCCATTGGAGATCAGCTAAAAGACATTTGGACACAGCTTCAAACAGTTCTGAACGATTTTAATTTGAACGCAATAATCCTTTCGGGAGAAACAGTGGGTATTGCCATTCAAGATGAGAATGGCAATACAGTTGCTGTCATTGGATACGATGTTACCCAGGGAACCTTTGTATGGCAGGCAGATCCAGCTACTGCCGTTAAAGTGATCAAAACACTGTTACCTCCCGAAAAGAGGCCTGTATTTGGATTAAAGCGAGTAGGCAATACCGTTACAGCAATCGTAACCCCACAAACGGGTGCTCAGATTGAGGTCCCATTAGCCTCTGTCACAGGCTCTTCTTTGCGAGTAGTTGTCTTGGGCAATGAATTGAATCAGCACCCGGCACTCCTCATAGGCACTGCAACCCTCAAAGATCAAGCAACCCAACCTGTAGCAGTGAAATATGGAGACGTCAAAGTATTGCTCCAAGAGAGAGGCTTTAAAGAAGACCAACAATCACGACCTTGGTTCTGGCTTGTAAACAACTCTGACAAAGATATTCATGATTTGAAAGTCACCTATTACTTCTCAGCAGACCCAGCACGAAACCCCATTGCTGAAATGGATTATCCAAAAGATATTCCGTTTACAATCACAAACATTGCGGGTAGCCAGTGGGCTTTGACCTTGTCTATCGCAAACCTTCCAGCCAAGTCATTGATTCCAGGAACTTCGGGAATGCAGATGCGCTTGCATTACGAAAAATGGACTTCATGGGTTAAAGCAGACGATTATTCTCTGGGTACAACAGTGCTATTGCCATCAGAGCATGTGGTTATTCACGATTCCTACGGAAGAGTCATTTGGGGAACAGAACCACCAGCGTCGCTCTTCGCAGTCAACACCACCACTCAAACAGAACCTATGCAATTGCAGGTGTCTTTTGCGGATGGTGGAGCAACAGAAGCACAGATGATTCGTCCTCGCATTAGTGTGAAAAATCTTAGCTCAATAGCACTAGAACCCGGTTATCAAGTCTTCCTGACGATCCCTGGTGTTGGCAGTGGCGCCTTGCCAACCTTGGAAGACTGGTATTCCCCTGATTGCCAAGGTTCTATGATTCGATCGGGAACGGATGGTATTGTTGTTCGTTGGATTTTTGACCAATATCGCTTGTATGCTGGCCAGGAGGTTAGTCTCGGCGATTGGGGTATCCATTGGTCGGACTGGAGGGCAATTGCAAAGGCGGGGCTAGCTCCTCTGCAAATCAGTATTTTGGATGCACAAGGGAATTTGATTTATGGGCAGCAGCCAGTGCTTTCTTCTAGCAGTTCATCTTCCACAAATAGTTCCTCATCTTCAAGTAGCGTAGCAGGCGTACTTCCAACTGTAAATGCGAATTTCCAAGATGGCGGAGCAAGTGAATCGAATGTGGTGCGGCCGCTGATTCATATCCAAAATACGGGCACAACGGCTTTGCCTAATGGATATCAAGTTCATCTATTTATTCCAGGAATCAATAAAGTCGGTATGCTGCCGACCCTTGAAGATTGGTATTCCCAAGACTATTCGGGTTCATTAAAAGTGGAATCTAATGGACTCGTTCATGTGACTTGGGTTCGTATCAATGACGATCTGCTTGCAGGCGAGCAAATAGATCTTGGCAATTGGGGAGTTCACTATGATAATTGGCCGGACATTGACAAATCTCAAGTTGGAAATTCGATTGTAGTTGTGATGGATTCCCAAGGTCATGTGGTTTATGGACAATT
>Ga0302272_1000581_pt1 | contig 16536 bp, 11 predicted proteins | sample III_Bog_N1_2_FD_198772 | JGI IMG/M metagenome (GOLD analysis project Ga0302272, IMG submission 198772) | Peat permafrost microbial communities from Stordalen Mire near Abisko, Sweden - III_Bog_N1_2 | ecosystem: Environmental > Terrestrial > Soil > Wetlands > Peat | place: Sweden: Abisko...
TCATAAAGAAATTAAATAATTTAGGCCATGGCAAAAAAGGCAGTTGCAAGTATGCAAAATAAAGGCGAAGGTCGCGCTTACGCCAAAGTAATCAAGATGGTTAAATCTCCGAAAAGCGGAGCTTATATGTTTAAAGAAGAAATTGTACTGAACGAAAAGATTAACGATTTTTTTAAGAAATAATCTATTTTTGAAATTATATGAAGAACCGCTTCCCTTTTGGAGAGGCGGTTTTTTTGTTTTTATTCCGTTTCAAAAATATTCGTGAAGGATTTAGCCGAAGAAGGGCAGGCGCGGGTTTTCACAAAGGGAAACTTAATGTCAAACACACAAGAGTGTTTTGTCCTAGAATCACCTTATGAAGTTTTAAAATTACAGAGGGAGACTTACCATTTAGACGTACGTCTGAGCAATGCTCAGATGTGCATCTAAATGGTGCTCAGACGTACATCTAAATACTGCTGAGATGCACATCTAAATAGGAAGTCAAAGAAGACAGTTTAACCATCCACTCTCTTGTTTTTAAAACATTTAGATATACTTATAAATATCAATTGTTTGCATCTTCCGTTTGTCTATCAGAAATGGTATAAAATTTGTAATCTTCATCAATTATCCGTATTTTTGTAAAGCTTTTGTATAGGATAATTAACAGTTCAAACGATGGGGGTATTTGGTTTTTTTTCAAAGGATAAAAAAGAAGAAAAAAAAGTTTTAGACCAGGGTTTGTCCAAAACAAAGGAAAGTTTCTTTTCAAAGATCAATCGTGCAATTTCCGGTAAATCCAAAGTTGATGATTCCATTCTGGATGAATTGGAGGAGATCTTGATTTCATCGGATGTGGGTATTGAAACGACTCTTCGAATCATTGAACGCATAGAAAAACGGATTGCGAAGGATAAATATATTGATGCCAATGAATTAAGTGTAGTCCTTCGAGATGAAGTTTCGAACCTTCTTATTAAAAATGACAGTGAGGAAACGAAGAACTTTGATTTCCAGACAGATAAAAAGCCTTATGTCATCATGGTTGTTGGAGTAAATGGTGTTGGAAAAACGACGACGATTGGAAAACTCGCCTATAAATTCAAGCAGGCAGGGAAAACAGTATATTTAGGTGCAGCTGATACGTTCAGGGCGGCTGCAATTGAGCAACTATCAATATGGGGAGAAAGGGTAGGGGTCACTGTTATTAAACAGACTATGGGTGCTGACCCTGCTTCAGTCGCTTTTGACACGCTAAAATCTGCCGTTGCCAACAATGCGGATGTTGTTTTAATTGATACCGCCGGTCGACTTCATAATAAAATCGGATTAATGAATGAACTTACCAAAATCAAGGACGTTATGAAAAAGGTCGTTCCGGATGCGCCACATGAAGTGGTTTTGGTTTTGGATGGGTCAACTGGCCAAAATGCCTTTGAGCAGGCAAAACAGTTTACTTTGGCAACAGAAGTCAATACTTTGGCAATCACCAAACTGGATGGAACTGCCAAGGGCGGGGTTGTCGTTGGAATCTCAGACCAGTTCCAAATTCCGGTCAAATATATTGGCCTGGGTGAAGGCATTGATCAGCTTCAGATCTTTAACCGCCGGGACTTTGTGAATTCACTGTTTGGAACAAATTTATAAGGGATGCATGCAGAATAATAAAACAGTTACCATTGTGACAATGGGGTGCTCCAAAAATTTGGTGGATTCCGAACAACTTTTACATCAATTTGAAGCCATCGGTTACAATGTCCAACATAATACGGAATCTCATAAAGGTGATATAGTCATTGTGAATACTTGCGGATTTATTGGCGATGCCAAAGAAGAATCCATTGAAACGATTCTGGAATATGCCAATTTGCGTAAAAATGGAGATGTCAGCAAACTTTTGGTAATGGGATGTTTATCTGAACGTTATCTTAAGGAACTAACGGAAGAGATACCTGAAGTCGACCAATTTTATGGCAAGTTTGACTGGCAAAAAGTTTTGACGGATTTAGGTGAATCCTACAATGACAAGCTAAGGCTGGAACGTCATCTTACAACTCCTTCACATTATGCTTATCTCAAAATATCTGAAGGTTGTAGCCGTACCTGTTCCTATTGTGCCATTCCAATCATTACTGGCAAACACAAATCCAGACCAATGGAAGAAATTCTGGAAGAAGTTCGTTTGTTGGTCAATCAGGGAGTTAAGGAATTTCAACTGATTGCTCAGGATCTTTCTTTTTATGGCAAGGATTTATACAAGTCACTCAAGTTGCCTGAACTGGTTGAGCAGATTTCATTGGTTCCTGGAGTTGAATGGATCCGTCTTCATTATACTTATCCGCATGATTTTCCGGTCGATTTGTTACGAGTCATGCGTGAACGGCCCAATGTCTGTGCTTATATGGATATGGCACTGCAACATATCAGTGACAATATGCTCACCCTGATGCGGCGGCATATAAACCGGAAACAAACCATTGATTTATTGAATCTTATTCGTCTGGAAGTTCCGGGCATTCATCTGCGAACAACCTTTATGGTTGGTCATCCTGGTGAAACTGAAGCCGATTTTAATGAACTTTGTGAATTTGTGAAACAAGCTCGTTTTGAACGAATGGGAGCCTTCATTTACTCAGAAGAAGAAGGCACCTACGCTGCCAAACACTATAAAGATGATATACCCGAGGATATCAAGCAGTCCCGCCTCGATAAATTGATGCTTATTCAGCAGGGTATTTCCGAGGAAATCAATACTGCCAAAATTGGGCAGGTCATGCGTGTCATAGTAGATCGTGAAGAACAGGCATATTACGTTGGCCGTACTGAATTTGATTCTCCGGAAGTGGATCCTGAAGTCTTTATTTCAAAAGAAAAGGAATTGAATATAGGTCAGTTTTACAACATTAAGATCACCTCCGCGGAACCATACGATTTATTTGGTCATTTGTCTGAGTTTTCAGATAATAATATTTAAAAATTCAAGTTATCTTTTTAAGATCCTAAAATCCAATCCTATGAACTCGAACAAACATATATTAGTAATTCTGCTGACATTTTGCAGTTTCTCTATTTTTGCTCAAGAATCAAGCACATTAAAATTGTATGGATTTGCCCGGACTGATTTTTTCTCAGATTCCCGTAAAATGGCTACAAACGTTCAGGATCTTTTCTCTTTATATCCGATGTATAAGAATCTAAATGCAAACGGAGAAGACTTGAATGATGTTTCTTCCGCTTCAATGATGAGTATTACTTCCAGAATAGGACTTGATATTTCAGGCCCCGCCGGTATCTTTAATGCCAATTCTACCACTTCCAAAATTGAAACGGACTTTGGTGGATCTCCTACGTATATGTTATTGCGTATACGTCAGGCATATACAAAGATTATTTGGGATAAATCAGAACTTTTGATTGGCCAAACGTGGCACCCTTTGTTTGCTCAGGCTGCGACCCAACCGAATGTATTGTCTCTCAACACCGGTTCACCATTCCAGCCTTTCAACCGCAGTCCACAGGTTCGTTTCGATTATCAGATGAATAAGATTAAATTGACAGCTGCTGCCATTTACCAAATGATGTATGTTTCCCAGGGACCCGATGGTGCCAGTTATTCCTATCAAAGAAATGCCATTATTCCAGATTTATATGTAGGAATCGAGTATAAGAAAAATAATATGTTAGTCGGCCTGGGTGGGGACTACAAAAGCATAATGCCACAAAGATATACGACGGATGCATTGAATGTTCAGCACGTAAATCACAAGACTTTAGGCACACCAACCATAATGGGTTATGGTTCATATACAACGGGTTCACTTACTATTAAAGCCAAGATATTGTTCGGCCAAAATTTAACAGAACATAATATTATCGGTGGTTATGCTATTTCACCTGATAATGAATACATCCCATACAACAGTCTTTCTTCTTTCATACATCTGAATTATGGGAAAATCCATCAGGTAGGATTGTTGTTAGGCTATACATCTAATTTAGGGCCCTCTAAATCTACTCCTTTAGGAAGTCAGTTTTACGGTTTTGGAGTTTACAATCCAAACCTGTCAAATGAAAGAATTGTTGGAAATATTTTCAGAATAACACCTACCTATAGCTATAATATGAAAAGTTGGCGAATGGGAGTGGAATTGGAATACACAAAAGCAGCCTGGGGAAATCGTAGTACCACAGGAAAAATTATTAATCTCGAACGTTCGAACAATTTTAGACTATATGCGTTACTGATGTATTCGTTTTAATTAACAAGTACATAAAAGTAATACCATGGAAGATGAGTTAGTAAACGATAGAGATTCATACTTATGACCGTGCTGTGATTCTAAAAGAGATTTTAGAATCAGAGGGTATTGAAGTATATTTACATAATGTAAATCTGATTCAACCTATGATTTCTGCTAGTCTTTACAAATCAAAAACGCAATATATTCGCACGGTTGTTTAATGCAAGTCTTGCAAAGAAAATGGTCTTCACAGCGATACACCTTTGCTTGTTTTAAGAGGTTAATTTAGTTCAGTCTGACTAATGCTGGATTCACCTTGACTAATCGTATCATAATTAATATTATGTTGAATATGTACCAATAGAAACAAAAAATGCATCTCCTTTCAAAGAGATGCATTTTTAATAAAATCAAAGTCGGATATACGTTTAGATTATTCCTTTCCAGTCAATTCTTTTAAATGTTGATCCATTTGCGTATATTTTGCATCCATTCCAAGATTATAATATATACCTCTTAAGGCTATTACGAAATCACGGTCATCAGGGCTAATTGAATATGCTTTTTCAAAATATGGTCTTGGTTTTTCAAAAAGGACTTTCACTTTAGCTTTTTCTATTTTGTATAATTTATCATTGCGAATGGAATTAATCCGGTTTAATTCTCCAACAGCATAATTATAATATATACGTCCTATATTTCCATACGCATCTGCAAACTTTGGATCTAAATCTATAGCTTTCTGATAACAGGCTTTTGCTTCATCAATTTTACCATCATTCTCAACAATACGTCCTCTTATATTCCATAAAACTGAGCTGATGGTATCTTGTTTAATATCTTCATCAACCCATTTTAAGGCTTCTGCCATGTGTTTTTCATTAATATAATAATTAATCAAACTTCTCATATAGAACGGTTCAGTTGGAAACTTCTGAGCTCCCAACTGATATATACGAACCATGTTGGCGGTATCCTTAAGTATTGCATAATCCTCGCTTAAACGAGAATATATCCACCTTGAATCCTTTGATGTCATTGAATCTTTTATGGCTTCATAATATTTGACGGCAACTTCAGGCATTCCGCTCTGAGTAGCGGATAAACCACAATAATATGTAATTAATGGAATAAGTGTATCTTTTTCATAACCTTGGCCGCTTAAGTAAGGAAGTGACTTATATTCCAGATAACGGTTAAACATTTTAAGTGCATTCTTATAATCTTTTTTGTCATAATAGAAAGAGCCTGCATCCGTAAAGCCTCTTTGGAAGCCTTTAACTTTATCAACGATCTTTTGGCGGAATTTAGGTTTAATATTTCCTTTTTTATCAGGCAACTGATCAAGAGAATCTGCTACAGAATAGTAGATAAAACATTTATCCAAAGCCTCGGCCATTACAGTTTTATCGCCTTTTTTTGTTAGTTGTTGTTTTAACTGATCATCAAAAATGGCTTTAAAAACATTACCGGCAACAAACCATGTGTTTGCTAGTGTATTAGTGGTAGAGTCTTGCAACGCTAAAAGGATCGCCTCTTTAGCTGCATTTAAATCTGGTGTATCTGAAAGAAGTTTTGTGTTGGCTTTAGACACATTTTTCTTTTGAGCCCCTGCATTTCCTCCTATCATAAGGATCACAGCGAGCAAGAGAATGGTTTTTTTCATTTTACTACTTTTTAAATAGAGTATATTAGTTAATTATTAAATATCATCATTCTGAATCTTCTCATCTATGTTGAGAGTTTCATTTGATTGTGTCTCAATCACTTCTTCCAATTCAGATAAAACTTTGCAAACAGAAGCAATTTCATCGTGGCGTTTTTCAAGATTTATTAGACGTACACCTTGAGTAGCTCGGCCCATAATTCGGAAATCTGAAACGTTTACTCGCAAAGTAATACCTGACTTATTGATAATCATCAGGTCATTATCATCAATAACGCTTTTAATTGCAACCAATTTACCAGTTTTATCGGTAATGTTTAGTGTTTTAACGCCTTTTCCACCACGGTTAGTAATCCTATAGTCATCAATATTTGATCTTTTTCCATAACCAAGTTCTGAAATAACCATTATTGATTCTTCTTCTGGTTTTTTAATACAGATCATACCAACCACTTCATCCTGTCCATCATCATCAAGCTTGATTCCACGGACCCCTGTAGCAGTACGGCCCATTTCTCTGACCTTACTCTCATGAAAACGAATGGCGCGACCATTACGATTAGCAAGAATAATTTGCGTGTTTCCGTTTGTCATGCGAACTGATATAACCTGATCATCTTCACGAATAGTTATAGCATTGACACCATTTAAACGAGGACGAGAATATGCTTCGAGCAAGGTCTTCTTGACAATACCTTGTTTTGTGCAGAATATCAAATAATGAGAGTTAATAAACTCTTTGTCCTGCTGCAATGCCTTTACACGTATGAAAGCATTAACTTTATCGTTAGCGTCAATATTCAATAGGTTTTGAATGGCACGACCTTTGGAATTTTTAGAACCCTCAGGTATTTCGTAAACTTTAAGCCAATAACATTTCCCCTTTTGTGTGAAAAACATCATTGTATTATGCATGGAAGCCGGATATATGAATTCCACAAAATCTTCGTCTCTGGTTTCACTGCCTTTAGACCCCACCCCTCCTCTGTTTTGTGAACGAAAATCACTTAAAGGAGTGCGCTTAATATAACCGAGATGTGAAATCGTAAGAATCATCTCTTCATCAGCATAAAAATCTTCGGGATTAAAATCTTCGGAGGCATAAATGACCTCTGTACGACGTCCATCACCATATTTGACTTTAATTTCTTCAAGTTCTTCCTTGATAATATTCATTCTCAATTCCCGACTGTTTAGCACCTCTTTATACCAAGCAATCTTTTGCTCCAATGCTTCATATTCATTGTGCAATTTCTCCATTTCCAGTCCGGTCAGTTGGCGCAAACGCATTTCAACAATTGCACGAGATTGAATATCAGTTAAATGGAACTCAGTCATCAAACCTTCTTTGGCTTCATCAGGTGACTGTGAAGATCGAATAATTGCAATCACACGATCAATATTATCACAAGCAATGATCAATCCCTCAAGAATGTGGGCACGTTTTTCTGCTTCGTTCAGTTCATATTGGGTCCTTCGGGTCACAACATCATGACGGTGTTCCACAAATAGTCGGATCATATCTTTCAGATTCAACAATTTAGGCCTTCCATGAACCAATGCTATATTGTTCACACTAAAAGATGATTGCAAAGTTGTCATTTTAAACAACTTGTTAAGCAAAACATTGGAATTTGCATCCTTTTTCACTTCAACAACAATACGCATTCCATCTCGATCAGACTCATCATTAATATGAGAAATTCCATCAATTTTTTGTTCTTTCACCAAATTAGCAATGCTGGTAATCAGTTCAGCCTTGTTAACCATATAAGGTATCTCGGTGATAATAATCTTTTCGTGAGAACCATCGTTCTCAATATTTGCTTTGGCACGAATAACAATACGCCCCTTTCCTGTTTCAAAGGCTTCTCTCACTCCTGAATAGCCATATATGAACCCACCAGTCGGGAAGTCCGGAGCAATGATGTATTTCATTAATTCCGGAATGTCAATATCATTATTATCAATATAAGCAACTAATCCATTTACAACTTCAGTTAAATTATGAGGAGCCATATTGGTTGCCATACCTACAGCAATACCGGATGCACCATTAATCAACAAATTAGGAATGCGGGTAGGTAAAACAGTCGGTTCTTTAAGAGTATCATCAAAGTTCAATTGCATATCGACTGTATCTTTATCGATATCAATCAACATATCTTCAGCAATTTTTCTTAAACGGCACTCTGTATAACGCATTGCAGCAGGAGAATCTCCATCAACTGATCCAAAGTTCCCCTGCCCGTCAACCATTGGATAACGAATTGACCAATCCTGAGCCAAACGAACCATGGCAAAATAAACAGAAGAGTCACCATGTGGGTGATATTTACCAAGTACATCACCAACTATTCTGGCAGATTTCTTATATGGTTTATCTGAAGTATTACCTAATTCATTCATCCCGAATAAAACACGGCGGTGAACAGGCTTTAATCCATCTCGCACATCTGGCAATGCCCGCGAAACGATTACTGACATCGAATAATCTATATAAGAAGATTTCATCTCTTCTTCTATATTTATTCGTATAATACGGTCTTGGTCAATCATTTAAATATAACTTTAATTAATGAGGTTAACTTGCCTAAAAAGCACGCTAATGTACAACTTTTAACTGATTTTACAAGTGCTTTCTCAAATTAATTTACAGTTTTTGGCCTATTCAAAGACCATTAACTGACATTTTGTCTTCTGGCAAACTATTTGCAGTCTTACTATTGAAATATGGCCGAAAATTCCTAAATTTGAATCGGTTATCAGACGTTCTCAAAATAGATTATTAGGTTATTTTATATTAAGATTATGGATTCAGTAAAATTTTCGCAAGGAATGCGGGATGTTATTGGCTTTAGCAAAGAAGAAGCTCAAAGATTGGGAAATGATTCAGTAGCTCCTGAACATTTGCTTTTGGGTATTCTGCGCCAACGAGATAGTAAAGCTTTAATGTATTTATCAAAACTAAATATAGATATTCAACGTGTAAAGCTTTCTATTGAATCACGCATCAAACATTTGGACACACCTATTAATAATACGGATATTCCACTCAATAAATCAGCGGAGCGAGTATTAAAAATGGTTTTACTTGAAGCACGTTCATTGGAATCCCGTGGATTTTCAAGTGAAGAAATTGACACAGAGTACCTTCTACTTGCAATTTTGAAAGAAAACAATAATCTGGCTTCAATCGTTCTTGGTGAAGAAGGTTTGGAATGGGCTAAACTTCAAGATTCAATAGTTGGGACAAACCAGCCCTATGCCGGCCCTGGTTTCACGGAATTCAATGATGAAGATGACGAAGATGATTTAAGGAAAAATAAGTCATCCAAACAATCTTCTGCAAAACAAATGAAATCCAGTGGTGATGAAACACCAGCATTGGACAACTTTGGAATCGATATGAAAAAGGCAGCTTTGGAAGGTCGTTTGGATCCAGTTGTCGGAAGAGAAAATGAAATAATGCGTCTTTCTCAGATTCTGAGTAGACGAAAGAAAAACAATCCCGTCTTAATCGGCGAACCAGGCGTTGGAAAGTCTGCAATTGTTGAGGGATTAGCTATACGCATAGTGCAACGAAAGGTGTCCCGGGCATTATTTGACAAACGTGTAATATCACTTGATTTGGCTTCAATGGTTGCCGGTACAAAATATCGCGGTCAATTTGAAGAAAGAATGAAAGCCATCTTAAACGAGTTGCAAAAAAATCCGAACATCATTTTGTTTATAGATGAAATACATACCATTGTTGGTGCAGGAAATGCCAGTGGTTCCATGGATGCGGCTAATATGCTCAAGCCTGCCCTGTCTAGAGGGGAAATTCAATGTATTGGTGCAACTACGCTTGACGAATATCGTAAAAGTATTGAAAAAGACGGTGCATTGGAACGTCGTTTCCAGAAAATAATCGTTGAGCAGACTACACCTGAAGAAACCCTGCAAATCTTACACAATATCAAAGATCGTTATGAGGAACATCACCATGTTATATATACAGATGAAGCTCTTGAAGCCTGTGTTCGTCTGACACAACGCTATATTTCCGATCGAAATTTTCCAGACAAGGCAATTGATGCTTTGGATGAAGCTGGCTCAAGTGTACATCTTTCCAATATTGTTGTTCCTGAAGAGATCGAGTCTCTTGAAAAACAAATAGATGAGAGTAACAGGAAAAAAATTGAAGCTGTACAATCCCAAAACTTTGAATTGGCCGCCAGTTTCCGCGATCAAGGCAAAGTGCAAAGTGAACAGTTAGTCACCATGAAGGTCGACTGGGAAACAAAGGCAGATCTTACTCGTCAACCTGTCGATGCTGAAAAAATTGCTGAAGTTGTTGCAATTATGACAGGTGTTCCACTTCAACGAATAGCTCAGGAAGAGAGTGATAAACTACTCAAAATGAGATATGAAATAAAGAAAAGAATCATAGGTCAGGATAAAGCTGTTGACTCCGTAGTCAAGGCTATTCAACGTAATCGTGTTGGCTTGAAAGATCCGAACAGACCAATTGGAGCCTTTCTGTTTGTAGGACCAACAGGTGTAGGTAAAACACTTTTGGCCAAACTACTTTCAGAAACCATGTTTGACAGCAAAAACGCACTGTTACGCATCGACATGAGTGAATATATGGAAAAATTCACCGTGTCCCGTTTGGTTGGAGCACCTCCTGGATATGTCGGATACGAAGAAGGAGGCCAATTGACTGAGCGAGTTCGTCGCAAACCCTACTCTGTCATCTTATTGGATGAAATAGAAAAAGCGCATCCCGATGTATTCAATCTCTTGTTGCAGGTTATGGATGAAGGTAGACTGACAGATAGTTTAGGACGGACCATTGATTTTAAGAATACCGTCTTAATTATGACATCTAATGTCGGAACCCGGCAAATGAAAGAATTCGGGAAAGGTATCGGTTTCGGACAAATTCAAAATGAATTGAATAGCGAATACTCTAAAAATGTCATTCAAAAGGCTTTATCCAAAACTTTTGCACCTGAATTTTTAAACCGTATTGATGATATCATTCAATTTGATCAGTTGTCAAAAGAATCTATTCTGCAGATTATTGATCTTGAATTAGTTGGTTTCAAAAAACGGGTAGAGAATTTAGGGTATCTTTTAACGATTGCAGACGAAGCCAAACAGTTTATATCAACAGAAGGATATGACGTTCAATATGGTGCGCGTCCACTCAAAAGGGCAATTCAGAAATATCTCGAAGATGAATTGGCAGAATTGATTTTGAGCGGAACACTGAAGCAAGGAGATCGAATTACAATTGCTTTTGATGCTGAAACAAGAAAAATAGTCCGTTTGGTTAATGATCAGCCCTCTTAATATTGTCAAAATTGTCATATCTGATAAATAGTAAGACAAAAATGTCAGAGCTTTTTCTCTGGCATTTTTTTTGCCGAATATTCATCAAAGTTTTCAAACAATAAAAACTATCACTAAAAGTAAGATATTATGCAAAAAGGAAACATTGGGGTATCAACAGACAACATCTTCCCCGTCATTAAAAAGTTTTTATACAGTGATCATGAAATTTTTCTGCGTGAAGTCGTTTCAAATGCAGTAGACGCAACCCAAAAATTAAAAACCTTTGCCTCTACTGGTGATTTTAAAGGTGATTTGGGCGATGTGGCTGTCCGTGTATCTATCAATCCAAAAGAAAAGACACTAACTATTTCTGACAAAGGCATAGGCATGACCGCCGAAGAAATTGACAAATACATCAATCAGATTGCTTTTTCCGGAGCAGAAGAATTTCTTGAGAAATATAAAGATGACGCAAATGCCATCATCGGACATTTTGGTTTGGGCTTCTATTCAAGCTTTATGGTTTCTGAAAGAGTGGATATCATTACTAAATCATACATAGAAGGTGCTGAAGCAGTAAAATGGAGTTGTGACGGATCACCTGAGTATACACTGGAGAAAATTGAAAAAGCTGACCGTGGTACGGATATAGTCTTGCATATTGATGATGAAAACAAAGATTTTTTGCAGGAAAGCAAAATCTCTGAATTACTCAATAAATATTGTAAGTTCTTGCCTGTACCGATTATTTTCGGGAAGAAAAAAGAGTGGAAAGAAAAAGAATATGTTGATACAGAAGAAGATAATCAAATAAATGATACCAATCCGGCCTGGACACGTAAACCAACAGAATTGACAGAAGAAGATTATCTGAAGTTTTATAAGGATTTATATCCAATGGCTCCGGATCCTTTATTTCACATTCATCTGAATGTGGACTACCCATTCAAACTAACGGGTATCCTTTATTTCCCCAAAATAAAAAACAGCGTCGAGATTCAGAAAAACAAAATCCAGTTATATTGTAATCAGGTTTACGTAACTGATTCAGTAGAAGGTATCGTTCCTGATTTCCTCACCTTGCTTCATGGTGTCATCGATTCACCGGATATTCCGCTGAATGTTTCCCGTTCATACCTGCAAAGTGATTCCAATGTAAAAAAGATATCCGGACACATTACCAAGAAAGTTGGTGACAGATTGATGGAAATATTCAAGAATGACCGTAAGCAATTTGAAGAAAAATGGAATGATTTAAAGATATTCATTGAATATGGCATTCTAAGTGAAGATAAGTTCTGGGATAAAGCTCAAAAGTTCTGTTTGCTTAAAAATATTGATGGTCAGTGTTATACTTTAGAGGAGTACAAAACTTTGATCAAAGATGAACAAACAGACAAAGATGGTCAACTGGTCTATCTCTACACTTCCGACAAGGATGCCCAAAACATGTATATCAATGCAGCCAAAGCCAAAGGATACGATGTACTGCTGATGGATGGACAACTTGATGTGCATTTCGTAGGTAAATTAGAACAATTATTCGAAAAGAGCCGCTTCGTTCGCGTTGACAGTGATGTTGCAGAAAATTTGATTCCAAAGAAAGAAAAAGAAGCAACAACCCTTTCAGAAGAACAACAGGAGAGCTTAAAAAAAATATTCACCGCACAATTGCCGGCCATCGAGAAAACAGAATTTAAAGTTGAATTTGAAAGTTTAGGTGAAAATGGCCTGCCAATTGTCATTACTCTTAATGAATTTATGCGCCGTATGCAGGAAATGGCCGCAATGAACCCAGGATACAACTTCTATGGAGATATGCCAACAAATTATAATTTAGTTGTAAATACCGATCATAAACTGGTAAAGGCATTTCTTAATTCTGATTCTGCAGAAAATCTTAATGATAACGCAAAACAACTTATCGATTTGGCTCTGCTGTCCAATGGGCTTTTGAAAGGTGAGTCTCTGACTGAATTTGTTAAAAGAAGCCTTGATTTGATAAAATAACCTGTCCCTGTTGTGGTATAAAAATATTTTAAAGTATTTTTGAACTAAACAGCCAGCTTTTGGTTGTTAAAATATATAAGATGACCCGGAATGTAGAAGCTTTTAAGTAAAGTATTTTCATTCCGGGTATCTTTCTTGAAATTCAAAGGGATATGAAACATTCATTTTACTTCCTTATTTTCTTGTATTTGCTTGCACCGAACATCTATTCTCAAAAAGTCGGACTTGTCCTTAGCGGTGGAGGTGCGAAAGGTATAGCACACATTGGAGTCATTCAGGCTCTTGAAGATAATGGGATACCAATTGATTATATTACCGGAACCTCTATCGGGGCCGTCATTGGGGGCTTATATGCAATGGGCTATTCTCCCGCAGAAATGCTGACTCTTGTAAAATCAAAGGATTTTGATAACTGGATGAACGGCAGAGTAGATAATAAATACATAGATTTCTTTCTAAAACCTGACCCAAGACCTGATTTTTTGACCACATCCATCCCCTTGAAAGATTCAACCTTTACAAGTGTGAAAATGCTTCCAAATAGCTTAATAAATCCTATCCAGATGAATTTTGCATTTTTGCAACTCTGTACACAGGTAACGGCACAATGCAAAAGGAATTTCAATAATCTTTTCATACCATATCGCAGTGTTGCTGCTGATGTCTACAACCGTAGACCATACATATTCAGAGATGGAGACCTTGGAGATGCCATAAGAGCCTCAATGACATTCCCTTTTGTTTTTAAAGCAATCCGAGTTAATGGAGATTTACTGTACGATGGCGGTATCTATAATAATTTTCCTGTTGATGTTATGCTTAAAGATTTCAATCCCGATATTATAATTGGAAGTGTTGTAGTTGATAAGCCGGGACGTCCAAAAGATTATGACATGATTGCACAAATACATAACATGATTATGCAGCCGAGCAATTATAACCTTCCAAATGATAAAGGAGTCCAGTTGCAGTTTAAGTTGGAAGGGACCTCTTTATTGGCTTTCAATCAGGCAGATTCAGTCTATAAAATCGGGTATTACGGGACAGTGGCAAAAATTGATTCAATAAAAAAATTGATCTCAAGACGTGTCGCCCCCTTTACTGTCAATCTGAAACGTCATTTGTTTTATAGTAAGACACCCGATCTTCGATTTAAGGAAATTGTGATTAACGGAGTCGGTGATGTTCAGAAAGCTTATATTCTAAATGTATTAAATCAGGATGGAAGTAAATATTTTTCTTTGGAAGATTTTAAGATCGGATATTTCAAACTTTCGGCTGACAAAAAAATAACTGAAATAATACCCCACGCAATATATAATGACTCAGATCAGTCTTTCCGTTTGATTTTAGATGTTACGATGGAAAACAGTATCTTATTGTCCATAGGTGCAAATATATCTTCGACAAACGCGAATCAACTCTATTTGGGTGCCGGTTATCAAGTTTTAAATCGTTTTTCGCAGTATTACTCTGCTGATGCCTATATGGGTAAAATTCTGAATGCAATAGACCTTTCTTCAAAATTCTATTTTACCGGAAATAAACCACAATATTTGTCTTTGGACGTTTCAACCATGCATTATAACTTCTTTCAGGGAGAAAATCTTTTTTATTCTACTGATCGTCCGGCATTTATTAAACAGAATGAATCATTTTTAAAAATTCGTTATGGTTTACCGTTCCTGGAAAATGGGAAAATGGAACTCGGTCTTTCCGGAGGTTTCTTGACGGACTACTATATGCAAACCAAACTCGAATCTTTCGACTCCGAAAGCTTTGACCGAAGTCTCTACTCTTTGTGGTCTGCATCTGTCAGATTTGAAAGTAACAATCTGAATATCAAACAATACGCAACAACCGGTTTAAGAAGATATTTTATCGGGCAATTTATTAAAGGAACAGAAAGCTATCGTTACCCTGATTCTATAGGCAATTCAAAAACGGACAAATCACTCATGTTTTTTCAGGTCTCCGGAGGTTTTGAAAAATACAAAACCATTAACAAACATTTTATATGGGGATTAAAAGGAGAATTTGTATTTAACAACAAACGCTCTTTGGACAACTATACGGCCAGCGTTGTCCAGGCTCCCGCATTCACTCCTACCCCGCATAGCATGGCGACTTTCAATGAAGCCTACCGTTCAAATCAATACGCAGCGGTGGGTTTGTTGCCAATATGGAACATTAAATCAAACTTATTTCTGCGAACTGAACTTTACGGTTTCTTTCCATGGTCAGCCTTATACCGGGGTCCAAATCAGGAAGCCCTGGTAAGCCATTCCTTTTCAAACATTCAGTACATTGGAGAAACAGCATTGGTTTACAGTCTGCCATTTGCTTCATTAAGCTTATACTTGAATAATTACAGCTATCCAAGGGGTAATTGGAACATTGGGGCTAATCTGGGATTTTTGTTGTTTAGTCGAAGATTCATCGAATAAAATCCAAAAAAAACTAAAAAGAAGATTGTTTAATTCGACTAAAGGCTCTATATTTGCACTCGCAAAACAAAAATGGCTGCGTAGCTTAACTGAATAGAGCATCTGACTACGGATCAGAAGGTTGAGGGTTTGAATCCCCCCGCGGTCACACTGAAAATAAAGCACTTACATATTTATTTGTAAGTGCTTTTCTTCTTTCAATAAATTCCTCCCTGATAAATAAAAATCATCAGCTGATACTTTGGGAATCATCAGCTGATTGTTCGGCAAGTATCAGCTGATGATTTTTCCCTTGTCAGAGATGACTTTTTCCATCTGAAAAGAGATCAAAATCAGAAAGGAACCGTATTGTTGTCAATCCCATTCGAAAAAGGATATCCGCCGGAAGGGCCTTGATCCAAAGGAGCATTTGCGAACTGACTTTCTTTGTTTATCCTGGAGCTAAGAATCGGAATTCCAGGACCCGGGTCAAGATCATCATCCAAATTGGAGAATTTTGCAAACTGGCTTTTAAATCTTAGCCGAACGTCACCAGTCGAACCATTTCTGTGCTTGGCGACAATTATTTCGGCCAGCCCGACCAAGCTGTTACCCTGGGCATCCTGGGTGATTTTATAATATTCGGGACGATGAATAAAACAGACCATATCCGCATCTTGTTCAATGGCTCCCGATTCACGCAAATCTGCCAACTGCGGCCGCTTCTGATCTGCTCCCGCTCCTGCTTGTGAGACACGGTTCTCAACCCCACGATTCAATTGGGAAAGTGCTACGATAGGAATATTTAATTCTTTGGCCAATCCTTTTAAAGACCTGGATATTGTGCTCACTTCCTGTTCACGGCTACCGAAACTGGATCCAC
>Ga0302272_1000583_pt1 | contig 16532 bp, 16 predicted proteins | sample III_Bog_N1_2_FD_198772 | JGI IMG/M metagenome (GOLD analysis project Ga0302272, IMG submission 198772) | Peat permafrost microbial communities from Stordalen Mire near Abisko, Sweden - III_Bog_N1_2 | ecosystem: Environmental > Terrestrial > Soil > Wetlands > Peat | place: Sweden: Abisko...
TGTTTTCTGGCCAACCTTTCACCTCAAAGTGGTGATGGATCGGCGCCATAAGGAAGATACGTTTTTTGCGCGTTTTAAAACTGCCTACTTGTAAAATAACGGAAACCGTTTCCAATACAAAAACAAAACCAATCACCAGTAATAAAATCTCATTTTTAGAAATAATCGCCATATAACCGATAAACGCTCCAATGCTGAGACTTCCGCTATCACCCATAAAGATTTGTGCAGGGTAGCAGTTAAACCATAAAAAGCCCACAAGTGAGCCCATAACAGCGGTTGCGACGATGACCACTTCACCACTGCCCCCAACTTTTGGAAGAAGTAAATAACTGCTTAAAAAAGCATTTCCGCCGACGTACACAAAAACAGCAAGCGAGAAAATCGAAAGAATCGCTGGAACGGTTGCAAGACCATCAAGTCCATCGGTCAGGTTTACAGCATTACTGGCAGAAACCATGACCAAGATCCAAAAACCAAGTGCTAGAAGGTGCATATCAAAGAGTGGGAACTTATAAAAAGGGACAAAAAAAGTGCTATCTAAATCAACGGAGATATATAAAATTAACGCAATTATAAAAGAAGCGAGGATTTGAAAGCCCATTTTAGCACGAGGAGTGAGTCCTGCCGTATTACTTTTACCTAAAATTTTGGAGAGATCATCTTTCATCCCTATCAGTCCAAAAAGCAAAATGCACGCTAGCCCTAAGATGACAAAAAGATTGTTCATGCGTGCACATACTAGAACAGAAACCGTTGCGGCACACAAAAAGACGATGCCTCCCATGGTCGGTGTTTTAGATTTTTTTTGGTGAGATTCGGGGGCGAGGGAATAGATAGGTTGGTTTGCGTTGCGTGATTTTGCCCATTTGATAAATTTTGGCATCAAATAGATGGTCAAAATAAACGCTAAGAAAAAGGCGATTCCTGCACGTACCGTAATATATTGAAAGAGATTAATTGAGATAAGTTTGTAAAGAGCATATAGCATGAATGTTACTTCCAGCTTCTAGAGATATATTTTTATAAAAGCAACATTTTAGTAAGATATTGCTTATAAGCTTATAACAGAAGGTATGATTTTGAAACCACACGTTAAAAAAACATTACTTATTATTACCGATGGCATTGGACACAACAAGAGCCAAACTGCCAACGCTTTTGCACAAGCACACAAACCAACGTACGATAAACTTTTTAGCGATGTTCCTTACAACCTCATAGCCACTTCAGGTCTAAGTGTTGGGCTTCCTACCGGACAAATGGGTAACAGCGAAGTAGGGCATATGTGCATCGGCAGTGGACGCATTTTGTACCAAAACTTGGTAAAAATTTCACTCGCCGCCAAAGATGGCTCACTGGCTACTAATCCAGCACTCACGCAACTTTTACATGTAAAAGGAAATATCCATATTATAGGGCTTTTAAGCGATGGGGGTGTGCATTCGCATATTGACCACATCATGGATCTTGCTAAGATTGCAGAAGCTCAAGGCAAAAAGGTTTATTTGCACGTCATTACTGATGGGCGCGATGTTTCTCCGACCTCAGGCATTGGATTTTTAGAGCAACTCTTATCCATTTGCACGGATAACATTAGCATCGCTTCGATCTCTGGGCGTTTCTTTAGTATGGACCGAGACAACAGATGGGAGCGCGTCAAAGAGGGGTATCGCGTTATGGTCGATGCAAAGCCTAAGTCTGCTTTACATGTAAAAACATATTTACAAGGAATGTATGACCAAGGCATTACCGATGAGTTTGTTGAACCCACCTCCTTTGCGCCCTACGCAGGGATGCACAGTGATGATGGTGTGATCTTTGCAAACTTTCGAAATGATCGTATGCGTGAGCTTTCACGTGCGATTGGCTTTAGCGAATTTAGTGAATTTTCACGAACGCTCAATGGTGTTGCGTGCATTACGATGACCGAGTATGACAGTAGTTTCCCTTTTCCGATTATGTTTCAAGCGGATGCACCCCACAATACACTCTGCGACGTGATTTCGCGCTCTGGTTTAACGCAGTTTCATACGGCAGAAACCGAAAAATATGCGCATGTCACTTTCTTTTTTAACGGTGGCATTGAAGAACCAAAAGTAGGGGAGACAAGGCTACTCGTTCCTAGCCCAAAAGTTAAAACCTACGATCTTGAACCGTATATGAGCGCTTCGTTGGTAGGAGACGCCGTCTTAAAAGCAATGGATGAGCAGTATGATTTTATTGTCGTCAATTTTGCCAATGGCGATATGGTGGGACACACCGGAAGTTTAGAAGCGGCAACGAGAGCCGTTGAAGCGGTCGATGAACAACTGGGAAGACTTTTGGACAAAGCCAAAGAGGCAGACTATGCCATCGTCCTTACTAGCGATCATGGTAATTGTGAGCAGATGTTTGATGAAAATGGGGCAAAACTGACCAATCACACCACTTTTGATGTGTATGGATTTGTGATGGACGAACGCGTTTCAAAAGTTAAAAAAGGTGGACTCAATAATATCGCTCCAACCGTGTTAAAATTGATGGGCCTACCTATCCCTAGCGAAATGGATCAGCCGTTAGTTGAATTTTAGTGCCCTTAGGGTAAAAATGAATTACATGTAAAAGGAAAAGAATGAAATTTAGTGGAAAAAATGTTTTAATCACCGGCGCAGCCAGTGGTATTGGTAAAGAGATCGCAGTAACATTGGCAAGTTATGGTTTGAAAGTGTGGGTTAATTACCGTTCACGTCCTGAGTCAGCCGACGCTATTAAAGCGGAAATCGAAGCAAACGGTGGTATTGCTGCGGTCATTGGCTTTGATGTGGCGGATGAAGAAGCGTTTGTGGAAGGCATTAAAACGATTGTTGATGCCGATGGAGAACTTTCGTATTTAGTGAATAATGCAGGTATTACCAACGACAAACTCGCTATTCGTATGAAAAAAGAGGATTTTACGTCTGTTATTGACATTAACCTAACATCCGCTTTTATCGGTTGTCGTGAAGCGCTGAAAGCGATGAGCAAAAAACGTTTTGGCTGTGTGGTCAATATCGCTTCGATTGTCGGTGAGACAGGCAACGCAGGTCAAGTGAATTACAGTGCGAGCAAAGGTGGTTTGATTGCGATGACCAAAAGCTTTGCGCAAGAAGGATCTGCCAGAGATGTACGTTTTAACGCCGTAACGCCTGGTTTTATTGCGACAGAGATGACCGATAAACTCAGTGATGAAATTAAAGAATCTTACACTTCTAAAATTCCATTGAAACGTTTTGGAACGCCAAAAGATATCGCAGAATCGGTCGCTTTTCTTCTTAGCGATAGTGCAAGTTACATCACAGGCGAAGTTCTCAAGGTGAATGGTGGCATGTACATGTAAACGGGAGTTTACATGTAACAAATTCAAATTAAAGGTTTTTTTGATAAAATAGTGGAAATTTTTTAAAGGAGCTAGTAAATGGCACTATTTGATGAAGTAAAAGCGGTGGTTGTTGAACAATTAAATGTAAATCCTGACGAGGTAAAAGAAGATTCAAAATTCGTAGAAGATTTGGGCGCGGATTCTTTGGATGTTGTAGAGCTCGTTATGGCACTCGAAGAGAAATTCGACATTGAAATTCCAGATACTGACGCTGAGAAAATCGTCACTGTTAACGATGCTATGTCTTACATTGAAGCACATAAATAATTTTATAATGCACACAACCCGCTTTTGCGGGTACCCCCTTTCTCACACAAGATCACTAAAGAGGATAAAAATTTGAAAAGAGTTGTTGTTACTGGTATAGGAATGATTAATTCATTAGGTTTGGATAAAGAGAGTTCTTTTAAAGCTATCGTTGAAGGTCAATGTGGCATTAAAAGCATTAGTTCGTTTGACACAACCGAGCATACCGTAAAAATTGCTGGTGAAATCACCGATTTTGATCCTAATACGATTATGAACCCTAAAGAGGTCAAAAAAGCAGACCGTTTTATCCAACTAGGACTTGCAGCTGCTAAAGAAGCGATGGCGGATGCAAAATTTGAAGGCTATGAGTCAGAGAGTTTTGGTGTTAGTTCCGCTTCAGGTATCGGCGGCTTAGTGGTCATTGAGAAAAATTCAGTAATCGTTAATAGCGTTGGACCTCGTAAAATTTCTCCTTTTTTCATTCCTTCTGCGCTTATTAATATGCTTGGCGGAATGGTTTCGATTGAGTACGGCTTAAAAGGTCCAAACCTTTCTTCTGTTACAGCATGTGCAGCGGGAACTCACGCGATCAGCGATGCGACCAAAACAATGATGACGGGTGGAGCTCAAAAGATGCTCGTTGTTGGTGCGGAAGCGGCGATTTGTGCAGCAGGTATTGGTGGTTTTGCTGCCATGAAAGCACTTTCTACGCGCAATGATGATCCAAAACATGCTTCTCGTCCTTTTGATGCGCAGCGTGATGGATTTATTATGGGTGAGGGCGCAGGTTCACTTGTGTTAGAATTTTATGATGATGCTATCGCCCGTGGCGCACACATTTACGGCGAAGTCGTTGGATTTGGCGAGAGCGGTGATGCAAGTCATATTACCTCTCCAAGTTTAGATGGTCCTCTTCGTGCAATGCAAGCTGCTTACACTATGGCAGGACGTCCGAAGATTGATTATATCAATGCACATGGAACCAGTACTTCAGCAAACGACAAAAATGAAACAGCAGCGATCAAAGAACTCTTTGGTACAAACGTTCCACAAATTAGCTCTATCAAGGGTCAAATTGGACACTGTTTGGGTGCTGCGGGTGCTATTGAAGCGGTTGTTTGCTTGATGGCAATGCGTGATGAAATTTTACCTCCAACGATTAATTACGAAAATCCAGATCCTGATTGCGATTTGGATTATATCCCCAATGTTGCACGTAAATGCAGAGCAGACTATACGATGAGTAACTCGTTTGGCTTTGGCGGAACAAATGGCTCTGTCATTTTTAAGCGTGTATAAGGAATTATAGTGGCTACTTATTTGGATTTTGAGAATGGTATTAAGCAAATTGATGAGGATATTTCCAATGCCAAAATCAAAGGCGATAACCATGCAGTTGAGATTTTAGAAAAAACACTTTCCAAAGAAATTTCTAAGACCTATAAAAACCTCAGTGAATACCAAAAACTTCAACTTGCACGTCATCCTGATCGTCCTTATGCACTGGATTATATTCGCGCTCTTTTACACGATAGTTATGAAATTCATGGTGATCGCAATTTTGCAGATGATGCAGCCATCGTCTCTTATATTGGCTACATTGGTAATCGTAAAATTGTTTTAATTGGTGAGCAAAAAGGTCGAGGAACGAAGAATAAAATCAAACGCAATTTTGGTATGCCTCATCCTGAGGGGTACCGTAAAGCACTTAGAATTGCTAAAATGGCCGAAAAATTTGATCTTCCGATCCTTTTTTTGATTGACACTCCAGGTGCCTATCCTGGTATTGCGGCTGAGGAGCGAGGTCAAAGTGAGGCAATTGCTAGAAACCTGTTTGAATTAAGCAAGCTTAACACCAAAAGTATCTCTGTTGTTATTGGTGAAGGCGGAAGTGGTGGAGCACTTGCCATTGGAGTGAGTGATCGTGTTGCGATGATGCGATACTCTGTCTTTTCTGTTATTTCACCAGAAGGGTGTGCCGCGATTTTGTGGAATGACCCTAGCAAGCAAGAAAATGCAACCAAAGCAATGAAAATTACATCCGAAGATCTCTATCAGCTTAAACTGATTGATGCCATTATCGATGAGCCTCTCATCGGGGCACACCGCGATAAAGAGAGTGCGGCAAAAGCACTTGGAGACTATTTTATAAAATCACTTGAAGAGCTTGATCAACTCAGTAATGAAGAGCGTATGACGAAACGTTATGAGCGAATTGTTTCTATTGGGGCTTACGAAGAGCGCTAAGAGAGTTTTATATTATGAATGGACGCTTAGGTAAAGCCCAAGCGTCTACGTTAGCTACTGCAGAAAAAACCTTAACCCATAAATTTTATAACTATCTTACCAACCACGAACGAGTGTATGACAATCGGTACAGGCATTAACAACATCTGAAAAGGCACTAAATGCTTTTCTAGGTTGATTGACCGACAAATAATACTTCATCTCTTTAGCTGCATTTTCAATACGCTTTGAGCTAATAAACGCTAGATTTTCCATCTGTTTTTTACCTTCTGGTAAAAAAGATTTGATGGTATTGTGGTTATCATACGCACTATTTTCTTTCTCAACCTGATCAATTCCATCTTGAACAAGTTTCATATTGTTGTACAAAAAGCCTTTTTGAATATTGGCTAAGCCATTTTCCATGTTCAGCATTACCATTGCATTGATTTTTTCAACTTCTTCAGCTGCATTGAGGGAATAGACGAGAGATAGGGAAGCGAGTAAGATTGTAAATTGAAAGCGTTTCATAATTTCCTCCTTTTAAAACGCCACCTTAATACCCGTAAGGTGGCGTTACATGTAAAGATAATAGAAACAAAAAATCCTAGTGAACTTCTCTCCAGATTTTCACTTTCCAAGCATAGGCTAAGAGTGTAAAGAACACCATATACCCAATGAGTTTATAACCAAGATCTTCGCGTTCAGCTTTTTTGCTATCACCCACTTTATCCATATAGGCAATCACTTGGTCTTGTGCTTTTTTCGTTAACCCAACACGAGGCATTGAAGTGCCTGCAAGTTGTTTTTGAGGATCATTGATAAAGGTTGTAAGATATTCTGGACCTTTAGAGCGAATCATCATCGAAAGATCAGGAGGAATCGTACCCATATAGGTTTTGATCGCATCTTGATCGGTTGTTCTAAGCACTTTATCGTATTTGATATCGTGGCATCTTTGACATGCATCCATAAAGACTTGTTTGTCTTCCATCGGTGTCACAGGTGCAATAGATTGAAGATACGCAACAATGTCAGCGACTTCTTGATCAATATCACCGCCAAGACCATAGAATGCAATCATTGGATGAGGACGAGATTCATTGAACTTATGTTCAACTTTAAGTGCTTTGGTTGGATTTTTAATCAACGCTGCAAGGAAGTTTTTATCATAGAGTGCACCTGCAGTACTAAGATCTGGAGGCACAACACCAAAAGAGGCAGAAGCACTTGCATGATCCATAGGAGCAGGCATACCTTGAGAGGTCACACCATGGCATCCTGTACAGCCTGCATTTAAGAACGTTTCAGCACCTTTTGTGGCATCACCTTTTTTATCATTGACGCCTAAATCTTTAAATGCAAAATCAGCAGGTGCAACGTGTGGATGCATTTGTGAATGCGCAAAGGGTTCAACGCCCCAATAGACAACACCGGTAAAGAAGATTACAACGGCTAATATTTTTAACTCTCTCATTTGCAACCTCCGTTACTACATTTACAGTTTGCTTCCATTTTTGTGATGATTGGAAGTAGGATAAACAACACAAGAAATGTAATCGTTGCACCAAAGCCAACCCACGCATTGTTACCTGTTGGTGGAAGTTTTCCATAAACAGTCAGTACAATCATGTCAATTAAGAGTAACCAGAACCAGACGAAAAACGCAGGACGTTTATGTGCAGGTGCTGTATGCATAGGATTTCTATCTAAAAATGGAAGAAGCATAAAGATCACATTGGCAAAACCAAAGGCTGCTAAACCAATTTTCATCGCAGGAACGCCTGCAATATCAAAGAAGAAACCACGAAGCACTTCGTAACTCCACAAGAAGTACCACTCAGGGTAGATATGAGGAGGTGTTTTCATATTGTTTGCAGGCTCAAAGTTAATAGGATCCATTGCAAAATCAAAGTGGAAACAGACCAAGTAGAAGAAAATTGTTAGTGCAACGCCTACCACAAAGAAATCTTTGGAGAGGAACACTGGCCAGAAAGGAACCACTTTTGACTCTACTTTTTTACCTTCTAGATACTTTTTAGCTTCACCATCAAAATCAAACTCTTCAGAATCTTGGTTATTAACGTGAGGCATTCTTAAAGAGTAAAAGTGAACGGCAATGAGTAAAAGAATAACCAATGGGAGCAAGAGTACATGTAACATAAAAAAGCGTGTTAATGTCGCATCAGCTACCAAAAAATCACCTCTGATCCAAACAACTAAAGCATCACCAATAACAGGAATTCCACCAAAAAGGTTGGTAATAACTTGTGCTGCCCAGTAGCTCATTTGTCCCCATGGAAGCATATATCCACTAAACGCTTCAGCGGAGAACATACCAAAAAGTGCCATACCTGTCAGCCAGATAATTTCACGCCCTTTTTTATAAGAACCATAATAGATGCCCGTAAACATGTGAATATAAATGACAAGGAAAATAGCAGAAGCTGCAACACCGTGCATATGACGCCACAACCAGCCGTATTCTACTTCTTGCATAATCGTATAGTTGACACTATCAAATGCCAGTTTAATGTCTGGTTTATAATACATTAAAAGAAAGATTCCCGAAACAATAAGAACCATAAAAAGAACCATTAAAACAACACCCATTGCCCAAAGGAAGTTGATGTTTTTAGGAATCCAATACTCTGTCATCATGACTTTGATGAATTTATTCACTGCCAATCGTTGATCGAGCCAATCGATAAAGCCTGTCGCTTTTCTAATTTCTGCCACGTGTGTCTCCTTTACGCTTTCTTAGGAACAAGTTTTTTATACTCTGGTCCCTCTTCACCAAGAACAAGCTTCGCTCCATCTATTTTAAAAGGAGGAATGTCCATTGGTCTTGGAGGTGGTCCAAAAGTATTGACACCACTTGAATCAAACTCACCACCATGACAGGCGCACTTAAATTGTTTCGTCGCAGGCATCCATGTTGGAATACATCCTAGATGGGTACAAAGACCAATCATAATGGCATAGGTACTATCCCCTGTAACGACATCTCGTTTCTCATTTTTTGGCATATCTGCGCTTTTTTTCAAAATGAAAATCGGCTTGCCCCTCCATTGGATTGTTTGGACTTCTCCCTCTTTCATCGAAGAGAGGTCAACGGTGATGAATCCAGCAGATTGTACGCTTGGGAGTGGATCCCAAGTTTTTTTCATAGCGCCAAGGGCTATAACGCCACCTGCCGCTGCAAAACCGCCGAATGCCATGCCTATAAAGTCTCTTCTGCTTGTTTCAACAGCCATTCTTCGTTCCTTTCGTGTAGTTTAATTTGTGACAATTTTATCGCATCTTATATTAAGAATCTATGACGTGTGTCAATTATTACAAATTTGCGTCAATATTGCGTCAATTATTTTTCTTATTATATATTTTAATATAAACCTGTAAAATATCTAAAGCAGCGGGTGTAATACCGCTAATTTCACTGGCAGCAAAAAGCGTTGGAGGACTAAAGCGTTGTAACTTCTCTACGACTTCATTGCTGAGTCCTGAAATGGTGCTAAAATCCATCATCGGTGGGATTTTAACATTGATCATCTCCTTCATCGTATCGATTTGACTTTTTTGTTTCTCAATATAGTTTTTATACTTCGCTTCAACGAGAATCTGCTCTTTGGCTTCTTCACTAAACGTACAAACCATTGGTGCCAATTTTTCCAATTTTTCAACACTAAATTCAGAACGTGCCACAATCTTTTGGAGCGTGACTTTATCGGTGATTTTTTCTTCGCCAATGCTGTCTAAAAAGGCATTGTTTTCATTGGACGGAGTGAGCATGGTCTCTTCAAGATACGCAAGTCCCTCAGAGAGTTGCAACTGCTTTTTCACGACACGATCATGGGTTTGTTCATCAATCAAGCCAATTTTATAGCCATACGGGCTCAGTCTCAAATCGGCATTGTCTTCACGAAGTAACAAACGATATTCAGCACGAGAGGTAAACATACGGTACGGCTCTTTGGTGCCTTTTGTAACCAAATCATCGATGAGCACACCAATATAAGCTTCGTCACGTCTTAAAATCAAGGGCTCTTCATCGTTAAGAGATAATGAAGCGTTAATACCCGCCATCAAGCCTTGCGCCGCAGCTTCTTCATACCCTGTTGTTCCATTGATTTGCCCAGCGCAGTACAACCCTGAAACTTTTTTGGTTTCTAACGTATGCCTCAGTTCGGTAGGGTCAACATAATCGTACTCAATAGCATACCCAAAGCGGACAACCTTTGCATTTTCCATTCCTTCAACCGAATGGATCATACTGAGTTGTGTATCGGTAGGAAGCGATGTACTAAAGCCATTAATATAATATTCGGTTGCTTCACGTGTTTGTGGTTCGATGAAGAGATGATGACGCTCTTTGTCACGAAAACGGTTGATTTTATCTTCAATACTTGGGCAATATCGTGGGCCTATGCCGTTGATTTGACCTGTAAAAAGAGGAGCTCTGTGAAAATTACTCTCAATAATCGTATGAGTTTGCTCATTCGTGTACGCAATGAAGCACGGAAGTTGAAAGGGCTTAAAACTTTCTCGTTCAGTTCTAAAGCTAAACGGAAGAGGATTCTCATCGCCTGGTTGAAGTTCCATCTTAGAAAAATCAATCGTTTTTGCATCAATTCTGGCACACGTTCCTGTTTTAAGGCGTCCCATATTGATGCCTAATGACCTGATAGAATCGGAGAGTTTAATGGAAGGAAATTCTCCCACACGACCTGATTCGTGTTTGTATTCACCAATATGAATCAGCCCTTTTAAAAATGTCCCAGTGGTAATAATAATTTTTTGTGCGTGATAGTGGTTTCCCATAGCGGTAATGACGCCGGTAACTTTTCCCTCTTCGGTTAAAATTTCTTCTGCAACTTCTTGGGCGACACTCAGGTTCTCAGTGTTTAAAATAATGGTTCGCATATAGATGCGGTAACGATCCATATCGATTTGAGCTCGACTGCCTCTGACGGCAGGTCCTTTGGAAAGATTCAGCGTGCGAAATTGAATTCCCGCAGCATCGGTAGCCAGTGCCATTTGTCCGCCAAGGGCGTCTAATTCTTTGACCAAGTGACCTTTTGCAAGTCCTCCAATAGCAGGATTACAACTTGCAGCGCCAATTTGTTCTGCTAAAATAGAGATAAGAAGGGTTTTATGCCCAAGTCTTGCGGACGCGAGCGAGGCCTCAATACCTGCATGTCCACCACCAATTACGATAACGTCATATTTCATAATACTCATACCTTCAATACATACATAGTTTGAATTATTATACTATGAATTGACTGTATATTGAATTGAGAAAATAAAACTAAATCAATAGATATTGCTATACCATTAAGTACGGAAACTATCGTTACATGTAAAGCTCTTTTGTCATTTGTTTATTTATTAACCTCTTACTTTAATTGAACTGTGGTAATATTATTTTAAGAATTATTTCTTCATTAGGTAAGGAACTGTGATGATAAAATTAAATTGTGATGCAGGCGAGAGCTTTGGTTCATGGAAAATGGGACTTGATGAAGCCATCATGCCTTATGTTGACATGGCAAACTTTGCGTGTGGTTTTCATGCGGGAGATCCAGTCATTATGGATCACTCGATAAAATTAGCACTCAAACATGGTGTAAGCATTGGTGCGCATCCTGCGTATCCTGATTTGATGGGCTTTGGTAGACGAAGTATGGTCTGCTCTTTAGAAGAAGTTGAGTCAATGGTCATCTACCAAATTGGCGCACTTCAAGGCTTTGTTGTGGCGAATGGTGCAACACTTTCCTATGTCAAACCACATGGTGGTCTTTACAACGATATGATGAAAGATGAGCGCATTTTTAGAGCCGTAGCAACGGCTGTAGCGCGTGTGAATCCAACCTTAAAATTGATGATTCTCTCCATGGTCGATACCTCTAAGCAAGAAGCGATTGCTAAAGAGCTTGGATTGGAGCTGATTTATGAAGTGTTTGCAGATAGGGCGTATGATGAGAGTGGACTTTTAGTTCCTCGTACGCAAAAAGGTGCGGTACTTCATGATGTTAAAGCGGTCATTGAGCGTTTAAAACTGCTTCAAAAAGAGGGCGTTCTTGAGACCCTTTCGGGTAAAAAGATCGCTTTAAGAGCCGATACCTTATGTGTGCATGGTGACAATGAAGAAGCGGTTTCTATGGTTGAAACTCTTAGGAAAAGCATGTGAGTAGGGTCTATAAAATTGCTTCAGAATCGTCTGTTATCGTCTATTTTGGAAGCACCATTGACCCTCTCATTTCGCAAGAGGTACAAAAAAGTTACTTAGCCTTAAAGGCTGAAAAATGTGAAGGGTTTTTTGAAATCATTCCCTCTTATGCCTCGTTGATGGTGAGTTATGATGTGATGCACTTTGACTTTGATGCGGTCTGTGAAATGATCGAAAAAATCATCCACCATGCGGAAGATATTCAGATGAGTGAGCCTAAAATCATCACGATTCCGACCTATTATGGGGTCGAAGTGGGACTGGATTTAGAACTTTTAGCCCAAGAAAAAAACCTGAGTATCGAAGAGATTATCGCTTTACATGTAAAAGGTTTGTACAGTGTTTATGCGATTGGATTTGCTCCTGGATTTGCTTATTTGGGTGAGATTGATGAGCGCTTAGCAACGTCTCGTTTAGCCAGTCCAAGAAAGGCTGTTCCTAAAGGTAGCGTTTCCATTGCCGATCGTCAAACAGCCGTTTATCCAAGCCAAAGCCCTGGAGGCTGGAAGGTTTTGGGTCGTACACCTACGGCGATGTTTGATGCTTCATATGAGGGGCTTTCCCTTTTACATGTAGGCGATCAGGTTCGCTATGAGCCGATTTCCAAAGAGGAATTTTTAAGGCGAGGAGGTCAGCTATGAATGGCTTTTTAGTCGAAAATGGCGGTATGCAAAGTTCCATTCAAGATTCAGGGCGCAAGGGTTTTAGTGACATTGGACTGACGCAAAGCGGTGCAATGGATGAGTTGGCCTTTGGGTACGCGAACTTCTTAGTGGGCAATGCTTTTAATACCCCTGCGGTTGAAATAGCCATGGGTGGCGCTTCGTTTAAAGCGCGAAGTGAGATGTGTATCGCCATTTGTGGGGCGAATATGCAGCCTACATGTAATGGTCATAAGATCGCTTTGTGGCAGACCTATCAGCTCAGGCGTGGCGATGTCATTGCCTTTGGCTTTGCAACGGAAGGACAATTTGCCTATATCGCCGTTGCGGGTGGATTTCAAACGCCTTTTGCGTATGGTAGCTTTTCAACCAGTATGAAAGAAGGACTAGGCGGACTTGAGGGACGTAAACTCAAAGCGGGTGATTTTTTAGGAACGCTCGGGGCAAGATGTCCTGTGGATAAGCGTAAATTAGAGCGAAAATTTATTCCAAAATATCCTGAGACCATTACGGTTCGTTTACTTAAAGGCTATCAAGATGAGATGTTTGATGCTCAAGCACAAGAGACTTTTTTTAACAGCACTTACACGTTTAAAGGTGAGGGTGATCGTATGGGGTATCGTTTGAGTGGTGAAAAAGTGGTGCCACGTTTGACGGGAATTCTCTCTGAGCCTATTTGTTATGGCGCAGTGCAAGTACCTAGCCATGGTGAGCCGATTGTGCTTTTAAAAGAACGTCAGACGATTGGCGGGTATCCTAAAATTGGTTCGGTGATTGCGGTGGATTGTTTTAAGCTTGCCCAACTTAAAGTAGGGGGGAAAGTGAAATTTAAAGAGGTCACTCTTCAAGAGGCGCAAAGGGCAACCAAAGCCTTTTACACCTTTTTTAAAGAGCAAGAAGCGTAATGCTTCTTGCCTCTAAGTTCTAAAATTTCCTAAAACGTTATTGAGTTTTTCGGTCAAGTCACTGAGATGTTCTGTTGCACTACTGACTTCTTCCATACTGCGGGTATTACTCACGGTAATCGTATTGATCTCTTCTATTTTGCCGACAATGCCATCAATTTTCTTACCCGTATTGATGTAATCTTTCACAGTATTTTCACTTGAATGTGTCGCATTATCCATAATGACTGCTGTCTCATGAATATTTTTTTCTGCTTCTGATGCAATGGTCGTAAGGTTTTCCATACTTTTGGAGTTGCTATTCATATGTTCGCTTGCATCATTGATCGCTTGAACAATCACATTGATCGTTGCATTAATTTCCATAAGACTTTTTTGGGTACGTTCGGCCAGTTTACGTACTTCATCGGCAACCACGGCAAAACCACGTCCGTGTTCCCCTGCGCGCGCCGCTTCGATGGCCGCATTGAGGGCTAGTAGATTGGTTTGATCGGCAATGTCGGAGATCACCGTTAAAACGCCTTTAACTTGGTCTGCATCCGTACTCAACTGTGAAATTTGACGCGCGAGTTCTACTTCCGTACTGGCAGTGGATTGTACTTGCTCGGCGAGTTTCAAAATCTGGTTTTTGGCATTGGTGAGTTTTGAATGTGCTTCAGCAATCTCTGTTTCAGACTGTTTTGCTTTTTGCAATGAAAGGGCGAGTTCTTCTTTAATCGCTCGAGACATTTGATTGGTTTCATTGACAATCGAAGAGGTCTCTTCCGCTCTGCGTCCCACTTCAAGGGCGGTGGAACTGAGCTCATTGGCAACCGAAGCATTTTCATTGCTTGAAGATTTTGCCATACTGACGGTGTTTCGGACTTTATCAATGAAGAGATTAAATGCTTTAGAAGCAAGGCCTATCTCATCGCCACTTTTAACTTCCATCTGTTTGGTTAAATCACCATCGCCACTGGAGAGATTTTCAGCACGCATTTTGAGCTCTTTAACAGGATCAATCACTGATTTTTTAATGGTAATAATGAGCATTGCCATGACCAGTAATGTGATGATTGACATGGTAATAATGAGCTTGATAACGGCATATTGCGCTTGATGAACAACGATTTGCACCGCACTGATCTCTTTTGCAATGAGTACTTCACCTGCTTTGCTTCCATCAAATGCTTTGAGTTCTTCTCTTACCACAAAATACGAAGGAGTAGAAAAACTAGACCCTTTGGACGTGAGGTCAAGATCTTTAATCTCTTCAAAGAGTTTCATATCGGTGATCTCTTTTTTTTGTGAGAGTGCCGTGTCTTTGGCTAAAAGTGCATCCTTGGCCGTTGCGCTGAGGTTGAGTTGCTTTTTCTCCGTCAAAAAGAGTACGCTTGCACCAATGTCTGCCTTGGCGTTTGTAACCGCTGCATCAAACGAGTCGATAAACTCAACTGAGCCTAAGTACTCTCCATCTTTTAAAATAGGCGCAACTCCACGAAGGGACATACCTGCAACTCCCATTTCGATGGCAGTCAGAGGTCGTTTACTCTCTTTAACTTTAATAATGGTATGACGAAAACTGGAAAGATCGTCGCCAAATTTATTGGGCATCCACTCTCTGAGAAAACTTTTAATGTCTTTCGTATGAATATGAATTTGAGCTGTCTTGAAATCAGTTTGCTCTTTATACGTTTTGGTGAGTTCTTTGAGCCCTTTGATCGCGATGGTACGGTCATTATTTAAAAGAGCTTCAATGACGTAATAATTCGAAGCAATGGTAATCGCATTGGTGAGTGCTATATCGAATTGGGATCCGAGTTGATTTTTGACATAAACTTTTAGTTCAGCTTGCTCTTTGGCATAAACGTCTTTTTCGATCCCTTTTATGCTTAGATATGACGTAAAAAGAATTAGAATAAATCCAATAACCAGTCCTCCAAAAAGAGGGATATAAATTTTTTGTGAAATTGTCCAGTTTTTCATCATCTTTTGCGCTCCAAGAAATCATTTAAACCATTATACAAATTTAAAATTAATGTCAACTTTTTATTTCCCTATCATTGCTCCTGTTTTCCTTATAATTGTTCATTTAAAAGCGCTATAATAAAGTTAAAGTATTAAGACAAAGAGGTGCATATGTTTACAGGTTTGATTCGAGAATTTGCAGAGGTGATCAGCTATAACACCAATATTTTAACGCTTCGTGCGACGTATAAACCTAAAATTGGTGACAGCATTGCGATCAACGGGGCATGTTTGACGGTTATTTCCCTCTTTGAAGGTGGTTTTAGCGTGGAACTCTCACAGGAGAGTCGCTCGTTATTGGCTGTTGAAAACCTAAAAGGCAAAGTCCACATAGAACCTGCAATGGCTTTGGGCGATCGTCTGGATGGGCATATGGTGCAAGGGCATGTGGATTGTGTGGGCGTGATTGAAAAACTGAACCAGAGAGAAAATGGTCTGGACATTGAAGTGAGCATTCCTTCTAAACAGCTCGTTTTTGTGATTCCAAAAGGAAGTATTAGCATTGATGGTGTGAGTTTGACGGTGAATGATGTGAACGAAAAAAGTTTTCGTTTGACGATCATCCCACACACCTTGGCACAAACTTTGATCGGGACGTATAAACTAGGGCGAAAAGTCAATGTTGAGACAGATATGTTCGCACGCTATCTTCATCATATGTTTCATAAAAAAGAGGGACTGGATTGGAATAGCGTGGATCGCATCATGGCAATTTATTGATGCAACATCTTTTTACAACCCGCTTTGAAGGGGTGAGCGAGGCTCCGTATGAGAGTTTCAATCTGGGTTTACATGTAAACGATGATGCGTTACATGTAAACCAAAATCGTGCGATTTTAAAAGCAAAACTG
>Ga0302272_1000596_pt1 | contig 16320 bp, 5 predicted proteins | sample III_Bog_N1_2_FD_198772 | JGI IMG/M metagenome (GOLD analysis project Ga0302272, IMG submission 198772) | Peat permafrost microbial communities from Stordalen Mire near Abisko, Sweden - III_Bog_N1_2 | ecosystem: Environmental > Terrestrial > Soil > Wetlands > Peat | place: Sweden: Abisko...
GTGTTTTTACAATATCACCAGGTGCTAATGTTCCCGAAGTAGAAGGCACACCTATTGAACTTATAGTGCCATCATACATCCTCGTTTCTGTTACTGCTGTTACCATCAATGGGGCTTGAGTAATCACACCATTCGTGACTATAAAAGGCGATGGAGGAGTATAATTTCCGGCTGCTGAACCATTAAGTGAATAATTTACCGTGATAGTTTTATCTGTTCTAACAGTTGCATCATCATAGGTTGCATTGGTAACAAGTCCTACATTTGAAACATCAACCGGTACAACATTGGATAAAGTGCCGGGAGATGCAGTTGCCCCAGTATTGCCATTATAAACTTTCTGAAGGGTTATCGTTGGATCGGAAGCTGTTAATTGCCTGGCCTCAATTATTCCCGGCAAAACAGAATGGTTATACGTGATGTCGTAGTTAGTTGTTATAATATCACCTGCACCATTTTGAATAACAATATCAGAAGCAGTCATTACATGAGCAACTCCTACTTTGGAGTCATCATATACCTGTATGGCATCCTGACTTACTGCATCCCCTGAATACAGTGTCCCCACTTTTGGCTTTTTTGTTGAAAGTATTGTCCCGTTATAAGTTACAGTATCACTTACTGCGGTGACGATCAATGGGGCAGGTGTTATAATACCACCCGGAACAGTATATGTCGGTGGAGGACTATAGTTTATTAAATCTAAACCTGAGGTGGTTTTATAACTTACTGTAATGGTTTTACCGGTACCCGCATTTTTATTGTCATAATAAGCTTCAAGTATCAGAGTATAATCTGCTTTATCAGCATCTAACATGCCTTCAATGACTACAGGATCTCCATATGCCCGTGTGGTTGAATCATACGGTTTGCTGAGAGTTATTGCGTGTGGCAATGCCGTCAAAGCGATGGGGGTAATCTCTCCTGTGTTATAGACAACTTTAGGAGGAACAGTATAGGTAGGAGCGGGAGCATCTCCAGCAGCATTGGTTAAAAAATAAATTAATGTAATGATTTTACCCTTTCCAACGTTGGCATCGACATAAGTTGCTTTTGCATGTAAAACAACCTCATCCCCCGGATCAACTCCTGAGATAATTCCTCCAAAATCAACAACTGCAATATTTGTCCCATCATATGGTTTAATTAGTGTCGGATCTGGAATATCTATAACCAGCGGCTTTCCGGTAATCTCCCCGGTGGTATTTATTTCAGGATTTGGTGGCAAATATTTAGAAGCCTCCGGACCTGTTATAGTATAAGTGACAGTAATTTCTTTATCCGTACCTGAATTGGCATCCTCGTATGAAGCGGTAGCTTCCAGAATAACTTTTCCGTCATCTGCAGCCAGTACACCTTCCACAATTCCTTCGGTGACTGCTGCATCTGCATTTCCATCATACGGTTTTATGGTTGTCAGGATTGTTGGGGAAGTTAAAGAAACAGTCAACCGTTTGGGTTTAATTTCTCCGTTCGAAACAGCATCATCAACAGGAGCTGTATAGTTGTCTGCTGCTGGTCCACTGAGCCAATAAGTGATCGTAATATTTTTATTTGAACCTATAGTTGCATCATAAAACGAAGCGGAGGCTTCCAATATTACATTTGCTATTTCGGCATCTACAACGCCCGTCAATGGTCCGGGGGTAACATTTGTACCCGTATTTCCATCGTACTCTTTGGTGAGGTTAACCATGTAACCAGAGGTTGTCAAAGGTTTCTTTGAAATCTCACCGGTAGTAATGACATAATCAACAGGAGGAAGATATTTATAGGCTTCATCTCCTGAAAGAGTATACCTGACTATAATGGTTTTCAGTTTACCTACTTTTTCCGTATCATACAAAGCTGTAGCCTCCAGTACAACATTGGCAGCATCGATGGCTTCAACACCTGATAAAACTCCCGGAGCAACAATTGCTACCGGAGATCCATCGTACGGTTTAATTTCTGTTATTGCCGGAGCTGAAGCTGTCAATGGTTTGCCCGTAATTTCACCGTTAGTAACCGTGTAATCTACCGGTGCTAGATAGTTATGTGCTTTGTTTCCTGAAAGAGTATAAGCGACAGTGATCGTTTTTCCTGTGCCGGCATTTATATTATCGTATGAAGCTATTGGCAGTAAAACCACATCATCAACATCGGCTGTTTCTACTCCGGACAAAGCACCTGCAATAACTTTAGCCGTCAGTGTACCATCATATTCTTTCTTAGTGGTCAGATCAGCTAGTGCTGCTGTTAATGGTTTGGGGTTAATTTCCCCTGTATTTAACGTATAATCAATAGGGACAGCATAGATATCTTTGGATATACCGGTGAGCGTATATGTTACCGTAATGGTTTTACCGGTCCCTTCATCTGCATTATCATAATTTGCAGTAGCCGATATATTGACAATGTCTCCCGGATCAAAACCAGACAAGGTTCCCGGAACAACATCAGTTGTCGTGGTACCATTGTATTCTCTCTGAGTTGTTACTGTTGGGTCGGTGACTGTCAATGGTTTTCCGGCGATTTCTCCGGTTGTTATTACAAAATCAACCGGTGGCAGATATTTGTCGGCAGCAGAACCGCTTATGGTGTATTTGACCGTAATAGTCTTCGTTTTCCCTACGCTCGCATCATTATACGAAGCAGTTGCTGATAATATAACATTCCCATCATCGATTATTTCTACACCAGACAAGACACCCTTAACAACTACAGCTTTCGAATCCCCATCATACACTTTATAAGAGGTTATTACCGGATCTGAAGCTGTCAGTTGAGCAGGAGAAACAAATCCTTCTAGTGAAACGAATTGAGATGCGGCACCTGTTGACGAACAAACCACATTCCCGGAAACAACACCCAATGGTGCTGTGCGTTCAATTCTGATCTCGATGGTATCTTCCACAATCTCTGAAGGAGAGGGTGGAAATGAAATATTTGCTCCGAAATTAATTGTTCCTTTTTTCCTTAACTCATAACCTGCCGGTGGCGCAATGTTTAAATTATCGGATAACAATCCCCTGATAATAAATATCTGGGAAGGAGATGCAGTTCCAATAGTGGTTTTGAAATCAGTTAAACTTGATGGGATGGGAGTATTTATGATGGGGGACAGAGTCTTAAAAAAAACGACTTCATCACCGTAGCCTGTTCCAACAGAATTTGTTGCATATGCCCGGACATAATAGGTTGTTTCTGCCGTAAGCCCGGTAATATCACTGGTAAACGTCACTGGTAGACTAGCTGGTCCTAGTGTGGTTTTAGTCAGAAGATCTACCGTTGGAGCCGGGGAAGTACTCCATACAACACCATGCTCTGTTGGATTTGGTGCCCCTACATCAGTTATTTTTCCGTAACCTCTCGCTTTGGTAATTCCTATTTTAGTTATTGAATCGGTCCTAACCAAAGGAGGTAACCCAATTGTTGTAAATGTAATCACAGTGCCATACCCTGTTCCGGCGAGATTGGTGGCATAGGCCCTAACATAATAAGTTGTGGCCGGAAGCAACCCAGTCATATCCTTAAAAAAGCTCCCGATTGCCGAAGTTGGGCCCAGATCATTATTGCCCTCAGTTACTATTGGCGTACCTGTAGTATTCCAACAGAACCCGTGAGAGGTAGGACTCGGAATACCAGTGTCTGTTAAAGTCCCTTTCCCGGTTGCCATATTAGTGCTAATGTTGGTTTCATCCTCAGTTGTAAGGGTCGGTATAACAAGTTGCACTTTCAAATTCACAGTGCGTAAGACGTTGGCACCTGCAAAGCCTGGTAAAGCAGCATTTATCATGGTGCAATACAAACTGTCGGAAGGGTTTTTCAAAAATGTAAATACTCCTTCTGATTCGGTATAATCGGTTCCGGAAACCAGAAGAGTACCCGTTTTCTTGTACCAGCTATATGTAGTCTTTTGTATTATATTGCTTATATCCTTCACCGAAAGCAAGTAACTTAAGTCTACAACATTACCGTTTACACTTACCGGATAAAAAGCCTGAGGAGCATATTTGTATGTCGGATAACCAGCTTTTGGTTGAGGCAAAGTAATAAAATTCAGGCTATTCGAATTACAATACAGGAGTGTCAACAGGGGATTATTACTTACATCCAACATAGTAAGCATGTTTGAATTACAGTATAATTTTGATAAAGCTATATTTTTGCTTATATCAAGCGAATTAATCTTGTTTGAAAAACAGCTTAATATTGTTAACCCGGTATTATTGCTTACATCCAATCCTTTCAGGTTGTTGGACGAAGCATCCAGGTAAGACAACCTGGTGTTTTTACGTAGATCTATTTCACTTAAACTATTACGCGAAATGTCTAAATAGCTCAAATCGGTGCATTGTGTGACAACCAGTGTTGTTAAATAATTTGAACTTAAACTAATATTGGTGATCCCCATCCCGTAAATTTTAACAGGCGTTCCCGATAAATCGAGTGGTGTGGTGTAGGTGCCTCCTAATGTGGTTGCCGGATAACTCGTTCGAGCCCCGTCTCCCCAATCAATATAGACTGTTCCGTTAGATTTGAACTGAAGTTGAACAGATAATGATTTTGTGGAAGCAGAAGAAGTGAATGTAATGGAAGAAATGTCAGGCATTTGTGTTACAACGATAATCTGATCGGCCAGGCCTGTAGAACGGACGGTAACATTTGCAGTTCTTTCTGCACCGCTAATATTGCCATCTGCCTTAAAAGTAAGAGTTCCATTTTCGTTTCCGGAAACAGGAGTTACTTTTAACCAGGGCTGATCGGAATTGACTGACCAGTTAGTATTCGATGTTACTTGAACTACTTCTGGAATATCGGCGGTTGCGAAAAGGCTAATCGAACTTGAAGACAGTATTACAAATGGATCTGAACCCGGATTAATTTCAGCTGCAGCTTTTGACACACCCGTTGCTTTCTGCACTGTTTGATTGGGGTTGGTAGCATAGATAATAGAACTAATGCCCAGTGATGCGAATATCAAGAGCAATAGAAAGCGTCTTATTTTAAATACAGGGGTGATAGATACAAAATTGTATTTATTTGTCATTTCAGTTGATTTATCGGATGATTATTCTTTCAGTTACCATTTCGCTGTTGGTAGAGGCCTTAGCAACATACGCACCGGGTAATAAGCTGGAAGTAGAAAATGTAGTGATACCATCTGCTTTACAGGTAATTTTTTCAATTGCTACCCCGTTCATGGTATAAAGAGTCAGATTCCCGTTTTGATTGCTCTGATTTTGAATAATCAAAGTACCTTTAGAATTGATAATTTTAAGGAAGGAACTTACAGTTGGAATATTCGTATTCACTTCTGGTGATGTAATTATTTTAAATCGTTTTACGGGGGCAGGTGTTGATATTGCATTAAATATATATTCAGATCCACTGGCTGTAATATCTATGGTTTTATTTTCCACTAGATCCACCAGGTATAATCCGGAATATCGGATTCCTGCATTTTGGTGCGTAAAAATTAGTTTGAAATTGTTATCCTGACCGGCATTAAAACCAAGGCAAGTTCCATTAATATCGGACACTGCATCAATCTGGTAATCACCATCTGGTTCCATGGCATACAATTGTGGAGTTTGCGCAGACCCCATCATTTTTTTTCCATCCCATCCGTTGTCAAAGTTGTTTGTACATTTAGGGTCTGTGAAAATCCACATACAATCGGCAGGATGTGTTCCGGACAAATCAATCCGGGTAGCTATTTTATTCGCATTTTCAGCCTCTTTTATTCCCCGGACACGCTGCAGCTCTGAATTCTTCATGGTATATCCTTTATATGGAATTGTCAGGGAACCACTGGTCGTAGCTGAGTTTTTCACTAAAAATCCTTGCATGCCCGGTATTTGTGCCGGCACTTTTAACGTACCCGCTGAAATTGGTGTTGAAACCACATATTGGCCAGGTACCCTGATTGTTCCATCGGTTGTTATTGATCCTCCATTGTCATACCATTCATTATACGTTCCGGTATTATACAGATAAACAGCTGCTTCTGCATTATCATTAAAATCAATTTTGCTAATATCTATTGCAGCCGTATAAGGGTTACTGAAAATATGCTGGCCGGGAAATCTGGCTCCGGGAATATAATTTAATGCCTGATAAAAATCTGCATTGTTCAATTCACCGGTAAACACGTATTTTTTAGGATCTTGTTGTACAATTTCATAACCTGTACCTTCTGTTAAAGTATTCGCTTCACTTTGTGCTGTCCAAAGGCTTAAATCATCTGTGGACAATTCGTTATATTTTCTTACCAGGCAATTATCGAAAGTGATTTTATCAAACAAATGTGTTTTAACAGGTATACCAAAGAATTGCCAACTATACTTACTTCCTTTAAACTGGTCTAAATCCCAACTGGCTATAGAGTACATCTCCACTGTGGCTAATACATGTTGAGATGGATCATTATTGAAAGTAAGAGTGCCATTAGCACATAGAGCTTCCGATTTTATGACCAGACCTGCCTCCGCTGCATTATTAGTCAAAACTCCGCTCACATTTAACCCTTGTGCCTGATTAATGGTAAGGTTTGCTCCCGGCATTATGGTCAGATTTTCACATACCCAGTTTCCATTTCCATTCGTAGAATTCATCCCAATGGTACATCTTCCTTTGATAATTGGACTGTCCCCTCCATCTTTTCCAGGCACCTCCCCTACATTCCATTTCGTTGGATCATTCCAATCCCCTGTTCCGATATTGAATATTGGGAAATTGGTAAAACTTGACTCCGGCGAATACTCAGTGTTAGTTCCCTCTGTAGAATAAACCATGTAATAAATCGTTTTACTACGGTCCAATCCGGGCATTTCTACAGTCAACAACCCTCCCGGGGTTGGTCCTACTACGTCAATTGAGTGGTTGTATGATCCAGATGTAGTACTCCATTTTACCCCCCAACTATCTAAAACACTTCCATTAGGAGTAATAGTTACATGGAGAGTAGCAGTTGTAAGGGTTACATTTTGTATACTAATCGAGGAAATAGTTGCATTAACACAAACAGTATTAAATGCGAACATACCAGCTAAAATTGCCAGCCTTAAATATGTAGATTTTAAAAAAGAGGAATGAGTAGTATGTTTTTTCATATCATTTTGTTTCAGCAATTAAACTTTATAGTAAACACGTATTCGTTATAAACAGGAGAAATACTTTCCCTTAATTCAAAAAGATGTTGGATATTTTTTATATGACACAATTGCATATCGTGTTTTCCAAACGATCACAACTGCTAATTGAAAAGCTAAGAATTCAGGGGCTAAATTGGAGCTAAGAAGTTGTCAAAATTTAATATGTATTTTCTGGAATTAGTCAACACATCGGCCAGTCATTCTTTGAAATCAATACAAAGGCATCTTTGTGTATTCATTAAAAGTGGATGTTGTTCCTGATTTCCCTTTTCTGAACAATTGTTTAAAAAAAGGAGAAATGGAGAAAGAACTTAAGGCTTAAAATTAACTTCATATAGCCCGATGACAATAGTTTTCTAATTTGTTTATACTAATTAGATTATACTACTTGCGAAATTAATAATTATTTTCAAATTTACCACATCTCCATTTTTAGGATTATATGCTACGCGAATTGAACTTTTTACTACACAATTAATTATTCTCAATCATGCACCAAATTGCTTGACATTTAACTTTTTATTTAATCTAAAAAGCAACCAGCATTTAGCAGAATATATCGGTTCAAATAACATGAATCTCAGCCCTTCAACTTACGGTATAAAGTGATTTACAAATTATTTTCTAAATAATGAAATAAAAAAGTCATCGTATCTGGAAATTGCTTTTAATGAAGATTATATCTCAAATTAATAGTACTTAAACCACTAAAATATCATGAAATATAAATGCAGTTAATACAGAATGGGGATTATTAATCACATATATGCCTATAAATACGGGTTAGTTGAACTATAAATACGCTTTAATCTTTTGGAACCAAAAAAAAATATCGAAACATACACAGCCAATGTTGATTTAACTTCCGTCTTTATATTAAATTAAAATGTAGCATTTAAAACTACAAACAGGAGAATTTAATATCACAAAACAAAGTTAATTTTATTATATTTTTATGCAATTAAGTCAATCAACGAGAGAAAATAAATCCGCAAAACAGTATTTTTTATATATATTTAACCAACAAAATTGTTTTCCTATATACTTTTTAACTCGATTGCAAGTTTAAAAGTTCTGTTTATTAAAGAACCAATTATTTAACTAACAAGTACACAAACACGTTACACTATTTTACAAAATGTTTAATTTGCAAAACTATCAACTTATAGAGTACAACCAATATTACACCATTGAAAAAAGATAAAAATAATCAATGTCTTTTTTCTACTGGTGAATATTAATTGCGAAAAATTGGTGGTTTTTTATTTGCTAATTACAACTAATTTCAGGTTTCGTCCAAAAGACGATCCAATTGAATTATTTCACTGTCATTTGTTCGATGCTTCGAGGGGGATGCCTGGGGGTTTCCTGGGGCATACCCTCAGGAAACCCCCAGGAAAGTCTCTCCAAATTCTCAAGTATCCCTCTTGATACATAAAACAAATGCATACAACATGCTTTAAAGAAAATGTTTTGAATTGAAAACTTAAAACAATGGAAATAAAGTAAACTTATTCCATGCTGGTACTGAAATTAATGCCGGGCTAATGTAAGGATGCTGTATTGGGTATGTATCGCTTTATATCAGCCAGTACACATCAGGAAAATAATCAGAGGAAATATATTTATAAGGTCTGTTTGTTATCTGTCTGCTTCTCTATTAAGCAAAAAAAATCCTACATAAGACTCACTCTTATGTAGGATTTGCAGACAAACGACAAACTAGTTAAGGTTAAAAACGGATTAATGGATCATTCATTTTACGAAACGAAATTATTACATCAAAACTGAAGGCTGCTTTTTATACATTATAAAAAAAATCAGTTCTTTTTACCCTTTTAGATAAAAATTAAAATGTTCAGGCAGTATTAACCTATTACAGCCCACCTGGTATTTTAATCAATTCAACCCGAATAGAGGTAAATAAAATATTATTTCCAGTATATTTTTAAATTCTTTCAACTGATCAGTTCGCTCGTAATCACTTTTTGTGCCATAAGGGACATAAAGTTTACAGGTTTCTTTATCAACGTTATAAAAGATGTCATCACTCAGGTTTAAATCCTGCGGTGACAGTGACTGCATATAAATTGATTTTAATCCGGAGCAATTTGAAAACATCCGATATCCCATCCCTATTACCGATTCGGGTATAATGATTGAATTTAAACTACTACAATTTTCAAATGCCTGGCAGCCAATAGTTTTTAAATTACCCGGGAAAACAATCGATGTCAGATCTTTACACTGGGAGAAAGCTTCGCTATCGATTGAAAGAACAGTATCAGGGATTGCATAACTTCCTTTTGCGGTAACAGGACAATGAATTAAATTTGACATTTGCTTATTAAATAATACCAATGCAAAACCTGAGTATTCAGTTTTAACTGATTCCAACGACAGATGTTGATCATTAAATAAATTTCTGCCGTCTTTAAAATATCTTTTCTTATTGGGATAGCCTGTTAAATACATAAGTAATTAATAATGAACAATTAATAATTGCCAGGATTTTTAAACCTAAGCTTTTGTATATTAGCAAATATATCATTAAATATCAACAATTACTTAATTGAAATCTGATATTTAAACAATCGTAAAATTCAAAAGAGATTATGTCAAAACAATAGAGAAGAAAACTAATTCATCAGTTTTAAGCATGATTGAAAGATCAACTGATTTTTTACAAAAATATACAAGGAAGAACAATATATCGTTTCAAAATGTATATCATTTGAATCAAAAAGTAAAATAAAACAACCAAAAGATAAATAATCCCGACAAAAGGTAAACAATTACAGTAATGAAATAAAATTGTTTTTTAATCTTTGAAAATAAGTAAAAGGAACGTATAGTTTATCCAACATTAACCGGTGGAATAATCAACACTATTTCACTTTTACAAACAACTGCATCGTAAGGAATTAAAACGTAAATATTTTAATACCCCGATTCCAACGATGTAATTCCTACTCTAAGTTGTGAATTTTGTTCTGCGGTTTTTCTATAACTGATAGTTAATACCACAACATGAATTCAGGTCATTGAATTTAGAAAGCTCATTAAGAGTACACCACAACAACATTAATAATAGTATTATCATGCCATGATAGTTTTGACACATAAATAAACGGTTTTATAAACATGTGACCCTATGTCTGTGCAAACAAAGTTGAGAAGCAAGGAGAAATTGACTGATAAGCAATATCACCGGATACAACATATCAATAGAAAGTGGATTGAAACCTGTCGGCTCATACTAATTCTTTATTAGAGCTATTCAGGGTCCCTGACATAAACAATACATTCTTCTTCAAGAACGCTCAATTATAAAGCAGTAAACAGCAAATCTGTCGCTTCCTATAAACAGGCAGCGACATATTAAAACGGTTGACTCTGAAATCCTGGCAGAAGAGTCTGAGAATATTTAATTGAAAAAAGATATAAGTAATCGAAGATATTTAATTATCTATTTGTTAATCTATAAGGACTCACTTGTCAGTGAACTGTCAATTAGTAATTATCAATTAGTTTTCAATTACTTAGCTGAGTTCTGTATTCCGAAGGGGTAGTTCCGAATTTTTGTTTAAAGCAACGGCTAAAATAGCGCGGATCTTCAATGCCTACCTTGTAGGAAATTTCAGCTACTGTCAGCTGCGTATCGCGGATGTATTCGGCAGCTCGTTCAAAACGCACTTCACGCACAAATTCAACCGGTGAAAAGCCGGTTAAACTCTTAAGCTTATTGAAGAACACCGTGCGGCTCATATTCAACTTTGTAGCCAGCAAGTCAATATTCAAGTCAAAATTCTCCAGGTTTTCGTTCATCAGCACTACCAGTGATTGCATAAACTGGTCCTCCTGCGATTTTATCTCCAGTGGTGGCAGGTTGTATTCTGATTTCGAAGAAATGTATTGAGAGCGGTAATATTGTTGCAGGTGAATGCGTTGATTCATCAGGTTTTCAATCCGGGCATGAAGGAACTCTGAACTGAAAGGCTTTGTGATATAGTCATCAGCACCAGCCTTCATTCCCGCCACCTTGCTTTCCATATCGGTTACGGCAGTCAGCAGTATAACGGGGATATGCGATGTGCTTTGATCATCTTTTATTTTTTTTGTAAGTTCCAATCCATCCATTTCAGGCATTAACAGATCGGCGATGATAAAATCGGGCATTACCTGCTGTATTTTATTCCAGCCAACCAGTCCGTTCTCTGCTTCTGCTACCCGGTAAGTCTTTTTAAGACTCTTCTTTAGGAAATGACGGAGCTCATCATTATCCTCCACAATCAGGATTAAAGGATTGACCTTTACATGATCCGGCTTTTCAATATCGGAAACCAGTTCATTTTCAGTTATTTCTTTCAATGGGATCTTTTGATCGGAAAGAATAATGTCGACATCACCATCATAATGCGTGGTGCCAAGTTTGAACTCTATTTCAAAGGTTGATCCCTTGCCCACCTGACTATCAACGTGTATAGTGCCATGATGCAAATCAACTAGTTTTTTTACTAAATCAAGGCCAATGCCCGTACTCTTCTGCGCTATATTACGCAAGGTAGATATGCTGAAGAAACGATCGAATATGAAATTAATTTTTTCCTGTGCAATGCCTATACCTTCATCAATCACTGAAAGAACTGCCAGATTTTGTTTTATTTCTGTCTTAACCGTGATATTCTTTCCTGCAGTAGTAAACTTAAAAGCATTGGAAAGCAAATTGGTAAGTATAGATTCGTAACGTTCGGGATCTACCCATATTTTAGTATTCCTTGATTCATCCACAAAATGGAATCCTATATTTTTAGTATGAGCAATTTCCAGGAAGTTACTGCTACAAACACGGGTGAATTCGGCAAAATTGATTTCCTCTACGGTCAATCGCATTTTATTGTTTTGAATCTTACGGAAATCAAGTATCTGGTTTATCAGTCCCATCACACGATCCAGGTTGCGTCGTACAAGCAGCAACTGGTCCTTAATGGAAGGATCGAGATCTTCCTGAAGGATATTGTCAACCGGTAACGAAATCAAGGTAAGCGGAGTGCGCAATTCATGTGAAATATCGGTAAAAAACCGCAACTTCATATCGGTCATTTGCTTCTCGAGATGCACATTGTTTTTCAACTTGAAAATGGTGAGGAAAATATACAAGGTGGTCAGGAACAATAATATTACCAGAATTACATAGATAAATTTGGCAAAGCCGGATTGCCAGAATGAAGGAAGAATAACTATTTCAATCTGACGCTCATTCTGTAGCCACACACCTTCACTATCGGTTGATTTCACCCGGAACGTATATTTGCCGGGAGGCAGTGCTGTATACGTCGCATAATGTTTCGTTTGGACACTATTCCAGTCAGGGTCAAAACCATCCAGTTTATAGGCATATTGTATCTTTTCGGGTGCACGCATGTCCAGGGTCGCAAATTCAATGGTAAAAACATTTTGCTTGCTGCTAAATTCAATCCGGGAAGATTTATCCAGTTGGGTTTGCAGAATGGACTCCTTCCCTATTTCAACTTCCTTATTAAAAAGCATTAACCGCGTAAATACAAGAGGAGCTTTAATGATACGACGTTTTACAGCTTCCGGTTTAAAGGAATAAAAACCTGATTTAGAGCCGGCACATATTTCACCCGAACGTAGCAGACAAGCTGAAGCTTCAGAGAATTCAACATTCTCCAGTTCGTTTCCTTTACCAAATGCTTCAATCTTTTTTGTCTTCTTGTTGAACTTTACAATGGAGTTTTCGGTAGTCAACCAGAGATTTCCTTGTTTATCATCAATAATGGTGTATACCACATTATTGGGCATCCCGTTATCACGGTTGAACACTTCAAATTCAAAGGGTTTCTTATCTTCATATTTCGATTTGAGCCTGCTTAGTCCACCTCCAAAAGTACCAAACCACATCGTTGCATCCTCATCCTCAAAGATGCAGTGCACATCGTTAGCCCCCAGACTGTTCAGTTTATCTTCATTCCTGTGATAATAGCGGTATTTTATGTCCTTCAGGGTTTTGAAATCAGCATTAAAAACAACAAATCCCTCAGTAGTAGCTACCCAGATATGATGCCTGGTATCTGCAAATACCTGTCGTACTTTCGAACAATTGGTTTCAGGGAAACCTGCAAGATCATTATTCGCATGAAAGAATCTGATTTTTCCGTTTTGCTCGTCGAACAAATGCAACCCACCTCCGTAACTACCTGCCCAGATGCGGCCATTATTATCCTGTATAACGGAATAGAAATCGTTGTTTGCCGGCGAATAAATATCATCGGGATTGTGTAGAAAATTCTCAATACGGAAGGTGTTTTTCGAACCCTGCGGTTTAAGCCGGAACAATCCCTGCTTCTTCGTTGCAAACCAGATATTCCCGGCTTTATCCTGACAGAAATTATACACCAGGACTTCAAGATTACCACCCGGCACAATTCGCCCATCGCTGCTTAATGAACCGATTTCCTTCTTGTTTTGATCGAACACATGAACAGTACCATCTTTACAGGCCACCCACAGTCGGTTCTTGTTATCTTCAAATATTGCCCGGGTTTCATTCGAAATGCTATATACCGAATGATTCTGGAACAAATAATGATTAAAATAATCGGGTAGGAAGGTACACTTGAATAACCCGTTGCCCCGGTTGGTACTAATCCAGAGGACCCCCTGCGAATCGGACAAAACATGATTTACGCCATACGAAAACACGGTATTGATATCTTCGTTGTAGGCATTATAAAATGGGACCAGCCGGTTATTAGCCCGGTCGTACCAGGAGAAAAAACCATAATGGGGCTGTATCCACAACAAGTCTTTCTCATCTTCAAAAATCAGGAAGTTTGGATTGGTAACCTGCCCTTCGTTCAAATTGGACCCAATAAAAGCAACCCTATTCGTCTGAGGAGAGAAGTGCAGCACTCCGGGTGATTTAATACCAAGCCATGCATCTCCGGCACGATCGATGTATACATTCTGAATATCGTTGGAAGGCATTACGGGATACTTTTCTTTCGAGAATTGATGCAGTTGCTCATGAAGGACATCGTAGGTAAAAAAACCTTTGCCCTGAGTGGCAAACAGAAAGTAGTTGGGGTTAAAATTAGTCAGGTTGGTTACAAGTACCTTTTCGGGCAAATCAATTATTTTAAAGGTCCTCGATCTTTTCTCATATTGAAAGATCCTGCCATTTCCACCAAACATAATCCGTCTATTGTTCTCAATAAACGAATAAAAAGGTTGTTTATCAAAATAAAGCACCGTTTTACCAGTCGATTCAATGCAACTTAACCCACTCTGAGTAAGAAACCAGGTATTACGTTCTTTGTCCTGAAATATACCTCTGACAATGTTGCTGGGCAGCGAATGTTTACTTTTATCATAATGACTCGCACTCGCCTTGCACGTCTTATCATCCATGATTACTTTGTAGCACCCATTGTCGAAGGAAGCAAGCCAGATAACTCCCGAAGGGAGCATATAGATTTCACGGATCTTATCATTTACAAGCTGTCCATTCGTATTTTTAATGCGAATCAGCTCTTCTGTCGACTGATCCAACAAATAGACAATTTCATCATACGTTTTTACCCATATATTACCCCGGCTATCTTCCTTTACATCCAGTATGCGGTTACTCTGAACAGACAGCCGGTTATCCGGCTTGGAATTATACAATGTGAAATTAGTGCCATCGAACTTATTCAGGCCATCACGGGTGCCAAACCAAAGATATCCTTTGTGATCCTTCATCATGGCCGTGATACTGTTTTGAGACAATCCGTTATCGGAAGTAAAGTGGGAGAAGGAAAAATGATATTGTGCAGTTGAAGATAAGGCAGACAGCAAAACACTGATGAGCAATAGCAATTTTTTCATAATGTCGTTTAAAAAGAAAAAAGGTATAATTCATTGCAAAAATAAGAAAAGATAGCGTAAATCGACCTGATTTATCAGAAATTTAAATTATCAGTCAAAAATTACACAGTTTCCATTCAAATATCCACATGCATTTTAATCTTTAAACCTATATTTGTATCGCTAAAACAAACAATTTTACTAACTATTAAAACAATACGCATTATGAAAAAAACTTTACTATTTACGGCATTGGCATTTATTGTCATTCTTGGAGTTAATGCTCAAACAACAATCTGGAATTTAGGAGGAGATCCAACGGTTGCAACGAATGGCTCTGCTGCATGGGCTCTTAATACAGGATTAGCAAGTGGAGTAACAACTGCAGGAGTAACTTCACCTGGTGGAATTGAAACAATTAACGGTCTTACAATTACCACTGGTTCAATTGCTACAACAACATTATGTGGCATTGTTCAAGCATCTGTAAAAGGTTTCACATCCCCTACCACTAGTATAAGTTATGCTTTTGTTAATAAATTCTTATTGAACGGATCTGGTTATTCTAATGCAGCTAATGGCGATGCAACTCCTTTAGTAAATATGCCAACACAGAAGTATGCCAGCTTTAATGTTAGCGGCAATAGCACTATTTACATGATTGGAGTTACAGGTTCAAATGGTAATGCCAGAAATGCATTTGTTACAGATGGAACTAGTCTGATTGGAGCTGTTAATTTTCCATCATCCAATGCTGACTTATTTGAAGGAACTATTAATTACAGAGGCCCCGCTACTAAATTATATTTATTTTTTAGCGGATCAATAGCTTTAACCTATCTTTCAGCAACAAGTGTTGTATTAACCGGAGTTAACCAGGTTCTTACCGACAAAGGAGTATCTTTCAACGGAACAGAAATATTAAACACAAATGGCTTATCCCTTGAAGTGTATAGTGTGTTGGGTAAAAAGGTTGCAAGTTCAACCACTACCATTCCTACTGCTAATTTCCAAAAAGGAGTTTATATCGTTCGTGTATCAGGAACGAATGACTCATTAAAGATCTGTATTTAACAGATTCAACTTATCAATAAAAAAAGAGGACGTTGCATAGGCAGTGTCCTCTTTCTTTTTATGCGATTCCATCGAACATACTACTGTAACACATTCAACAAAAAAAGCACACTCAGGTGATGTTTTAAAAGCACATAGTTCATACAACCAACGAACATCTGCACCTTTATATTGCTTCATTTTGCAAGGTTGTATAATACTATAATTGATCCTGTAAAAACAACTTACTCAAAAC
>Ga0302272_1000600_pt1 | contig 16283 bp, 17 predicted proteins | sample III_Bog_N1_2_FD_198772 | JGI IMG/M metagenome (GOLD analysis project Ga0302272, IMG submission 198772) | Peat permafrost microbial communities from Stordalen Mire near Abisko, Sweden - III_Bog_N1_2 | ecosystem: Environmental > Terrestrial > Soil > Wetlands > Peat | place: Sweden: Abisko...
AATTTTCCATTACGTTCAATAACCAAACTTTCCATCACATAAGGCATGTTATTCAATTTAGCTTCTATCTCTTCCGGATAGATATTCTGACCGCTGGCACTTAAAATCATCGTTTTATTTCGTCCCCGGATAAATATATTTCCATCATTATCAATTGCACCCAAATCTCCTGTACGCAACCAACCTTCAGCATCAATTATCTGAGCAGTTCCTTCAGGGTTCTTATAATATCCAGACATTACATTTTCTCCACGAACACATATTTCGCCTACACCTGTGGATTTATCAAGATTTAGTATCTTCATTTCCATAATATCGAGTATTTTTCCCGATGATTTTGGAAGAAAATCTCTGGTATTGGAATAACTAATGAGTGGTGCACACTCTGTCATTCCATATCCAACCGTAAATGGAAATTTAATTTTATTGAAAAATTCTTCAACTTCGGCATTCAATGGAGCACCACCAACTACAACTTCCGAAAACTCACCTCCAAACGCATCAATTAATTTTTTTCTTATCTGAGCAAGAACAGGCTGATCGAGAAATGGAATACTCAGCACCCAACGCATAGAAGGCTTAGCTAACATGGGTTGAATTTGTTTTTTGTATATTTTCTCTATAATAAGTGGTACACAAAATATTACACTGGGTTTTATCTCGGCAAAAGCTTTAAGAAGTATTTTTGCTGCAGGAGTTTTTCCGATAAAATGAATATGACAACCGGCACATACCGGAGTAAGAAAATCGAATGCACAACCATAGGCGTGAGCTAACGGTAAAAAAGAGACGATACGATAGTGCGGAGCTACCAATTTAGTTCGTAAACCAAACGTGATATTACCTGCTAAAGCATTTCCACTTGTCATTACACCCTTACTAAAGCCTGTTGTTCCGGATGTATAATTAATGGATACAATATCAGAATTAGGTTTATCAACATAGCGCACACAATCACGGTGGAAACCATAAAGATATTTCTCGTTAAAAAGTCTAGTGATATTAGAAGGTTGAATCAATGCCACATTCAAATTCGGATCTTTAACTTCTTCTGAATTTTCACTAACATCAGCATCAACCTGATTCAGCAATGTAATACAACTGAAATTAGTCAATGAGAATACAGCTTTTAATGTGGTTAATTTTTCTTCTTCCAGATTTTCCCAAATAACATCACCTACAAATAGAAGTTTCGATTCTGAATGATTCGTGATATGATGAACATCATTAGCATTAAAATCCTGAAGAATGGGAACAATAATTGCTCCATAAGTCACAACAGATAAATATGTTACAGCCCAATTAGCATTATTGCGACCAATCAAAGCTATTTTATCGTTAGTCTTAATATTACATTGTTCAAAAAGAATATGTAGTTTAGCAATTTTTTGGGCTATTTCAGCATAAGTGAGCGTTACATTCTCTCCATAGTTAGTAAATCCCGACAAATCCCAGTTCTTACGAAACCCATCTTCGAACAACCGAATAAAGTTTTCCTGAATCATATATAAATAGTGTTTTTCATTGTGTTTAATTAAAAGCAACGCAAAAATAGCGAATAAATACACACTCCACATGTATATGTGCAAATATTTTAATTATTTGAACATTAGAGTAGCCTTTTTAATCTAAATAAATAATTTATGTCCAATCTGTTTTTCGCAGGCAGTTATCTTAGTAAAAATGACTCATTTTTGACCATTTCAAAGTCTGAAGCTGTAAAAAAATCAGTATCTTTGTGGCTTCAAAAAAATTATCTTATTAAGTTATGAATATATCGTATAATTGGCTGAAACAATACATTAACATTGATGTTACGCCCGATGAATTGTCGAAAGCATTAACTTCCATCGGTTTGGAAGTAGGTGGAGTTGAAGAAGTTCAAACCATCAAAGGCGGATTGGAAGGATTGGTTATTGGTGAAGTATTAACTTGTTCTGCCCACGAGAATTCTGATCATTTACATGTTACAACGGTAAACATTGGCGCAGGAGAACCAATTCAGGTTGTGTGTGGTGCACCTAATGTAGCTACCGGACAAAAAGTGGTAGTAGCAACTGTTGGAACAAAATTATATTCCGGTGAAGAAAGCTTTACGATCAAACGCTCGAAAATACGGGGCGTGGAATCATTCGGAATGATTTGCGCCGAAGACGAAATTGGCGTAGGAACCAGTCACGACGGTATCATTGTATTGCCAGCAGAAGCCATAGTTGGAACATTGGCCAAAGATTACTACGGTATTAAAAACGACACATTATTAGAAGTTGATATTACTCCAAACCGCATTGATGCAGCTTCGCACTTCGGTGTAGCGCGCGATTTGGCGGCATTCTTTGCATTAAAAGACAAATTGGTAAAACTCACCAAACCTTCGGTAGAAGCTTTTGCCATTCAGAATACAAACTTACCTATTCCGGTGACTGTAGAAAACACGGATGCTTGTCCACGTTATTCGGCGGTAACTATTTCGGGCGTAAAAGTAACCGAATCGCCGGAATGGCTGAAGAATTACTTACTAATTATCGGGCTCCGTCCTATCAACAATATAGTTGACGTCACCAATTTTGTTTTACATGAATTGGGTCAACCTATGCACGCTTTTGATGCAGACAAAATTAAAGGCGGCGAAGTGCGGGTAAAAATGCTGGCCGAAGGAACTCCTTTTACCACATTGGATGGCACCGAACGTAAACTGAACGCAGCCGACCTGATGATTTGCAATGCCGAAGCACCTATGTGCATAGCCGGTGTATTTGGCGGACTTGATTCGGGAGTTACTGAAGCTACCCAAAACGTATTTTTGGAAAGTGCTTATTTCAATCCTGTTTCTATACGTAAAACTGCACGCAGACATGGACTGAACACAGATGCTTCATTTCGTTACGAACGAGGTTGTGACCCGACCAATACAATATATGTACTGAAGCGTTGCGCTTTATTGATTCAGGAAGTAGCGGGCGGACAAATATCAAGCGAAATAGTTGATATTTACCCACAAGAAGTAAAGCCATTCGAAGTTTCGCTGTCATTGAGCAAAATCAATACCTTAATTGGAAAGAAAATTGGCAAAGAAAATATAGAAACCATTCTGGCTGCACTTGAAATGAAGATTGTAAGTCAGAATGAAGAAGGTTACATGCTTCAAGTTCCGGCTTACCGCGTGGATGTGCAACGCGATGTGGATGTGATTGAAGACATCCTGCGTATTTATGGGTACAACAATGTAGAAATTGGCGAAACATTGAAATCGACTTTGAGCTACAGTTCAAAACCTGATAGTTATAAACTTCAAAACCTGATTTCCGAACAACTTACAGCGCAAGGATTCAACGAAATTTTAAACAACTCGCTTACTAAAGGCGGATATTACACCGACCTTACCTCCTACCCTGCTGCTAACAGCGTAAAAATCATCAACTCGCTAAGTTCTGATTTGAACGTAATGCGCCAGACTTTGCTGTTCGGCGGATTGGAAAATATCAACCGCAACGTCAATCGAAGAAATACAGATTTGAAATTCTACGAATTCGGCAATTGCTATTATTATCATACCGAAAACAAAAAAGAAGGCGAAAAACTAGCGGCTTACTCCGAAGATTTTCACTTAGGACTGTGGCTTACCGGCAACAAACGCGGACAATCATGGACTGCAACCGATGAAAAATCGAGCATATACGAACTGAAAGCATATATCGAAAACATTCTACGTCGCCTTGGGTTCAATCTTCGCAAACTGGTTGTGGGAGAATATGCCGACGACATACTGAGCGATGCATTGAGTATTTACAGTACTGCCGGTCGTAAACTGGCTGTTTATGGTATTGTTCACCCTAAAATGCGTAAAGTAGCTGATATCGATCAGGAAGTTTATTTTGCTGATTTGAACTGGAATGCTATTTTATCCGAACTTAGCAATAAAAACGTTCAATACACCGAACTATCAAAATTCCCAGAAGTGAAACGAGATCTTGCTTTGTTGCTTGATAAAAATATAACTTTTGCCGAAATTGAAAAAATTGCTTTCGAAACAGAACGTAAATTACTGAAAAAGGTAAACTTATTTGACGTGTATGAAGGTAAAAATCTGGAAGCCGGCAAGAAATCGTACGCAGTCAGTTTCTTATTGCAGGACGAAACAAAAACACTTACCGATTCTCAGATTGAAAGCATCATGAAGAAACTGCAAGGTAATTTTGAAACAAAACTGGGAGCAAAATTAAGATAGAAAGTAAGAGGTAAGGGGCAAGGAGTAAGAGGCAAGAAGTAAGTAAGGAAATAAAAAAAAAACGAACAAATTACTTACCCCTTACCTCTTACTCCTTGCCTCTAAAAAAAACATATTATGAACAAAGAGGAATTATCATTTACAGGCAAGTTGTTGAATACACCTTACGGTAAACCCGATGCTTATGGAGCGTTGAGTATGCCTGTGTATCATTCGGCAGCGTTTGAGTTTGAAACGGCAGAGGAAATGGAAGCTGCTTTTATTGGCAAATCTCCCAACCACACTTATTCCCGAATTACTAACCCGACCGTACAGTATTTTGAAAGCAGGGTGCAAACCATTACAGGTGCATTAAGCGTTACAGCACTCAATTCGGGGATGGCGGCTATCAGCAATGCTATTATTTGCCTGGCTCAAACGGGTAGCAACATTGTTACTTCAAAACATTTATTCGGAAATACTTACTCGTTTTTTGTTTCAACACTAGCAGCATTTGGCGTGAAGACACGGTTTTGTGACTTGACTAACCCCGATGAAGTGGAAGCTCATATTGACGAAAATACCTGTGCGGTTTTTCTTGAAATTTTGACCAACCCACAATTGGAAGTGGCCGACCTGAAAGCCCTTTCGGCTATAACTAAAGCAAAAGGGGTGCCTCTGGTAGCCGATACCACGGTGATTCCGTTTTGCGCATTTAAAGCAAAAGAATTTGGAATTAACATAGAGATTGTATCAAGTACCAAATACATCTCCGGCGGAGCGACAAGCCTTGGCGGATTAATTCTGGACTATGGTAACTTCGACTGGCAAGCACTACCTAAGTTGCATACCATGGCTAAAGAATTTGGTCCCGCAACATTTACAGCGAAACTCCGAAAAGAAATACACCGCAATCTGGGTGCTTATATGACACCTCAGGTAGCCTATATGCAAACATTGGGATTGGAAACATTGGCTGTACGTTACGAACGGGTTACGGATACTTGCCAGAAGTTGGTTGAGAAATTAGAAAAACTACCCGAAGTAGAATCGGTAAATTATACCGGTCTGCCTTCGAATAAATATTATATTCTAAGTAAAGAACAGTTTGGCGACCGTCCCGGAGCCATGTTTACGCTGGATTTGGCATCGCGCGAAGCATGTTTCACCTTTATGAATAAGCTGAAAGTTGTACGCCGTGCCACCAACCTGTTCGACAACAAAACACTGGCTATTCATCCTGCCAGCACCATATTCGTAACTTTTACCCCCGCAGTTCGCAAGGAAATGAATGTATCCGATAAAACCCTTCGTATTTCTGTGGGATTGGAAGATGTCGAAGATTTGTATGCCGACTTTGTGCAAGCACTTTCATAGATAGCAAAACTAATCTTGAAGTGAGAATTGAAAATCGGCGTTAGCCAAATTTCTAACAAAAAACTTAATTTATAAAGTTTACCGAACAATACTGATAAACTTATTGAATAGCTTGGACCTCACAAAAAAAAGCGCAAACCGATAATTTCGATTCGCGCTTTTAGTATAATAAAACCCCTCCACTACGCTCGCCCCTTTATCAAAGGGGACATTGGTAATATGCGAGTAGTTGTTCTTTTGTATAGATATATTAAAGAGATTATGCTTTTAAGAGTCCTATACATCGCTCCAGACTTTCTTCCCAATGTGGAATTATAATGCCGTAAATGCTTTTGATTTTAGCTTTGTTCAGCACACTATAATGCGGGCGTGGAGTACGCGCTGGATAATCCTTTGTTTCAATAGGACGTACATCGCAAGTAATGCCAGCTATGCGATGAATCGTTTTGGTAAAATCGTACCAGGAGCACACGCCTTCGTCGGAAAAGTGATACAGCCCCGGGACAAATGTTTCGTGACTGAGAATTTTCAAAATAGTATCAGCTAAGTCAGCAGCATACGTAGGTGTCCCTATTTGGTCGAAAATAACCGGGATGAAGTCTTTTTCCTTACCAAGTCGGATCATTGTTTTTACAAAGTTATTGCCAAAAGAAGAATACAACCAGGCAGTGCGGATAATTACAGCCTGCTCGCAGGTTTCCATCAACGCTTGTTCGCCAGCAAGCTTGGACTTTCCGTAAACAGTATTGGGAGAAACAGCCTGATCTTCGGAGTAAGGCATATAATTAGTTCCGTCAAACACATAATCAGTAGACACATGAACCACCTTTAATCCGTTTTGGTGCGCAACTTCACCAATATTCCGAACAGCTTCTGCATTAATTTTATAGCAAAGATCCACATCATCTTCAGCTTTATCCACGGCTGTGTAAGCTGCACAATTTACAATAACATTCACCGCATTTGCCTTCACAAAAGCATTGAGTGCTACTTTATCACAAATATCGAGATCTTCGACATCGGTATATATAAATTTGAAAGCCGGAAAATGTTTTGCTGCTTGCTGCACCTCGTTGCCAAGTTGACCGTGACTTCCTGTAATTAGTATAGTTGTCATAAAGCCCCTCCCGACCTCCCCGAAGGGGAGGAAAAATAGTTGTTTTTTTGTTTTTAAATCAATATTAGCCTAAGTCTCTTTAAATCCCCCTCCTTTGGAGGGGTTAGGGGAGGCTTAAAAATTCAATTCGGCATCTTTCAGTAAAGGATGTTTCGTGTCTTTTTCTGAAATAATGGCTTTATCAGCAGGAATTTTCCAGTCTATGGACAAAGCGGGGTCATTATACGAGATTCCGCGCTCAAGTGTCGGGTTGTAGAAATCATCACATTTATAAGTAAAAACAGCTGTTTCGCTCAACACAGAAAAACCGTGGGCAAAGCCCTTCGGAACTAAAAACTGTAAGTGGTTTTCTTCAGTCAATTCCACACCATACCATTGTCCAAAAGTAGGGGAATCTTTGCGTAAATCTACAGCCACATCCCACACAGCACCATTCACAACAGATACCAGCTTGGATTGACTGTGCTGATTTAATTGATAATGCAAACCACGAATTACACCGTATGAAGATTTGGATTGATTATCCTGACAAAAATTCAGGTTGATACCAAGTTCGTTATAAGTCTTTTTATTATACGTTTCGAAAAAAAAACCTCGCGGATCATTAAACACACGTGGTTTGATGATAAAAAGATCCTTTATAGGAGTTTTAATTATTTCCATGTTTTAATTACCCCTAGCCCTTAAAAGGGAACCAGGTTAGTTTTGATTTTATATTCAATAATTGTAAATGAATATGCCTTGTTCCCCTTTAGAATTCGGCGTGAGCTCAGTCGAACGGGGTTACGGGTAATCATTTCTCGTTCGCTATTTTAAACAAGTACTCGCCATAATGATTTTTCTTTAGTGGCTCTGCCAGTTTTAACAGCTGTTCACGACTGATATAACCATAACGATAAGCAATTTCTTCGAGACAAGCCACTTTTAAACCCTGACGATTTTCGATAGTAGCTATGAAATTTGAGGCTTCAAGCAAACTATCATGCGTTCCTGTATCCAACCACGCCATACCACGTCCCATCATTTTCATACTGAGGCGTTCTTCATCAAGATACAAACGGTTAAGATCAGTAATTTCCAACTCACCACGTTTCGAAGGTTTCAATCCCTTTGCTTTTTCCACCACATCATTGCTATAAAAATACAAACCTGTTACTGCATAATTCGATTTTGGTTGAGCCGGTTTTTCTTCAAGACTTAGCACTTTGCCATTTGCATCAAATTCAGCCACACCGTAACGTTCCGGATCATTTACATAATAACCAAATACGGTAGCACCATCTTCCAGTTTAGCAGCTTCGCGAAGCGTGCGAGAGAAGTCAAAACCATAGAATATATTATCACCCAACACCATACAAACGCTATCATTGCCAATAAATTTTTCACCAATAATAAAGGCTTGCGCCAATCCATCCGGTGAAGGTTGAATGGCATATACCAGTTTAATACCCAAGTCATCACCGTTTCCTAACAAATTTTCATAGAGATGAATGTCCTGTGGAGTAGAAATAATCAATATCTCTTTAATTCCGGCTAACATTAATACTGAAAGCGGATAATAAATCATGGGTTTATCATAAACCGGAATGATTTGTTTGGAGATACTTTTGGTAATTGGATACAAGCGTGTGCCTGAGCCCCCTGCTAAAACAATGCCTTTCATATTTTTATTAGTTACAAAGTTTGTAAAGTCAAAAAGTTTATAACGTAAGAGATATATTTATTCCTCGCCTCAAAATTATATAAAATCAGGTAATTAACAAGCCTTTTATTTAATTATTCTTCATTCAAATCCAATTCCCCTGATTTGTAAAGCTGATAATTTCGGGCTAGCAGAACCATAAACTTGCTTATTTCGGTTTGAACCTGAAGAGTTTCAGGAGTTATCGCCGTTTTCTTCATACGTAACATCATAATGCCATACTGAAAGTTAAAGCAAAGTTCAACATCACTCAACGCCGCATCGGATTGTTTACGTAACTGAGTGATAGATGGTAAGATGTGATAAAACTTAGCGTTGTAACCGGCATCTTTACCTGAGCGTATAAAAAGTGAATGAAACTCATCCAGCTCGAGGATAATATTTCTATTGAGTTGGAGATGACCTTCGGTTTGTACATTTTCGAGACGCATCATCTCAATCAAACTTTCATACCAATCGTACAAGCTTTTACGTTCTTCATCCGAAACAGGATACGAAGCAATAATGCGCTCATTAATGGTTTCAATATTAAGATTAAATGCACGAATCAAATCCTCTACTTGCCACATATAAAGCAAGTATTCACAGATATTTTCTTTTTTGAGTTTATGGGCTATAAACATTATATTTTCAAATGACCCTAGCCCCAAAGGGGGACTAAGTTGTTTAGATTTACTTTGAAATAGTTAGAAATGCACAAATACAATTCCCCTTTAGGGGTTAGGGGTTTCAAAGTTCCAGTCTCCATCTTCATCAATAAAGGTAGGTTCAATGAAATCATCCAATTCACGCCGATCCTTTTTAGTTGGTCGTCCGGTTCCTCTGTCACGTCCGGTTTGTCCGGACAGTTTACTTAGTTCAATCAATTCCAACTGATCAGCCGTGGTAACATTCTCCATGAAACCAACAACAAGTTTAGCATTCATTCGGTTCTCAGATAATGCCAATACTTTGAATGAAAACAAAATTGGATTTCGTCTGATTGAAATAATATCACCAACCTTCACATTTCTGGAAGGTTTTACCTGTACATTCTGAACAATCACCTTCCCCTTCTTGCAAGCTTCGGAAGCCAATGTTCTGGTTTTAAATAAGCGTACAGCCCACAACCATTTATCTATACGTACTTCGGTTTTCATCTTCTTTAAGTTGAATTGAGTTGAGAAGCCAATTAATCGACTCTACTTTGAATCGAATTATCCAATCACCTTACTTAACCCGATTACCAATTACTTATTATTAAATTGCGTCATGGTCAATTGCATTCCGGCAAGACAGAAACTTTGAATGATTTCGGCACAACGTTCAGCACGTTCCGGCAAAGCTTCAGATTGCTCTTTAGTCCATTTACCAAGCACATATTCCACCTGACGACCTTTTGAGAAATCATTGCCTATTCCAAATCGCAAGCGTGGATAATTATTGTGACCAAGAATTTCCTGTATATTCTTTAATCCGTTATGTCCTGCATCTGAGCCTTGAGGTTTTAAACGCACTGTTCCAAATGGCAGAGCCAGGTCGTCTACCACAACCAACACGTTGTCAATTTCAATTTTTTCTTTCTGCATCCAATACCGCAAAGCATTACCACTCAGATTCATAAATGTTGATGGCTTGAGTAAAATCAATGTACGCCCTTTCATCTTCACTTCACAGGTAGAACCATAACGGTTTTCTGTAAAAAAAACATTGGACGCCTTAGCAAAAGCGTCCAATATTGTAAAACCTATGTTGTGGCGGGTATCCTGATACTCATTACCAATATTTCCCAATCCTACAATTAAGTATTTCATGTTCGAGTTCAAAAGTTGGAAAGTTTGAAAGTTCAAAAATTGGAAGATGATCATCTTTCATCTTTTAAACTTTTTACTTTAAAACTATAATTATTATTTACCGGCAGTAGCAGCAGCTCCACGAGCAGCTCTAGTCAATTTAACTTGTGCAACAACGGCGTTTTTAGCATTAAGAATTTCCAGATTTGCTGCAGAAACTTTAGCTACCTGAATAGATTTACCCAATCCTAATTCTGTAACATCGATAACGATATTTTCAGGTATTTGGGTATAAAGACCTTTAACTTTAAGTTTACGCATTTCAAGAGCCAATTTACCCCCTGCTTTAACACCTTCAGCCAATCCTTCTAATTTCACAGGAAGTTCAACAACAACCGGTTTATCTTCAGAAATCTCAAGAAAATCGATGTGTAAAACTTTATCACTTACCGGGTGAAATTGCAATGCTTTCATAATGGCTTTAGTCTTTTTGCCATCAATATCTAAATTTACTACAAAAACTTCAGGAGAGTAAATCATTTTGCGAATATCACTAACAGTAGTAGTGAAATGCGTGTTTTCAACTCCACCATACAATACGCATGGTACTTTATCTACAACTCTTTCTGCTTTAGTAGCTTTCTTTCCAAGGTCAGTTCTCACTGCTCCTTTTAATTCAAATGTTTTCATTTGTTGTTTTAATATTGTGTTACTCAAAATTTAAGCGTTTATTTTTAAGTGATTAGTCGCTTAATTTCCCATCACACTTTCTTTTACAAAAAAGTGGGACAAAGGTAGTTATAATTTTGTAAATCTGCAATATCTTATTTGTAATAATTTCATAGCGCATTTGTACAAAAAAAATCTGGAGCTGACATGTCGACGGGTATGCCTTTTTATTTACTTTTGTATAAATTTTCAGTAAACTGAATTTATGAATCAAACTATTGAACGCATGACATCTTTCATTGTCATGGATGTATTGGAACGAGCTAATGAATTACAGCGCGAAGGCGTTGATGTTATTCACCTCGAAGTCGGAGAACCTGATTTTGACATGCCGGAATGTATTGCAAAAGCGGCTATAGAAGCACACAAAAATGGAATTACACATTACACACATTCGCTTGGAGATCCACAATTGCGTGAGGCTATCAGCGAATTCTACAAAACCGAATACGATGTAATAGTAGACCCTGATTGTATCGTGGTAACATCCGGATCTTCACCAGCAATACTAATGGCACTAATGCTGCTTTGTCAGGCCGGCGATGAAGTCATTATGTCCAATCCCGGCTATCCCTGCTACCGCAACTTTGCACTTGCCTGTCATGCCGAACCCGTTTGTGTTCCACTACATGCTGAATGTGATTTTCAGTACGACATCAATGAAATCAGAAATAAAATTACGGATAAAACCCGGGCTATTTTTGTCAATTCACCCATGAATCCAACAGGAACATTAGTTACCGATCAGGTTTACAAAGAACTTACCGAATTAAACATTCCGATAATTTCGGATGAAATTTACCACGGTCTGGTTTATAATGGCAAAGCAGCAACGATACTTGAATTTACTGACAAAGCTTTTGTAATCAATGGTTTTTCCAAACGCTTTGCAATGACCGGGCTTCGCCTGGGCTATCTGATTGCACCAAAAGAGTACATGCGTTCTTTACAGATTTTACAACAAAATCTTTTTATCTGCGCACCAAGCACAGCTCAAAAAGCAGGAATAGCCGCATTAAAAGAAGCAAAATCGGACGTCGATTTAATGCGCTCAATCTACAATGAAAGACGTATTTATATTATTGACAGATTAAAAAGAATGGGATTTGTAATCCACACTGAACCTCAAGGAGCTTTTTATGTATTCTGCGATGCTCACAAGTTCACCTCAGATTCATATCATTTTGCCTTCGATATACTTGAAAAAGCGCACGTTGGCATCACCCCGGGAATAGATTTCGGAACAGGTGGCGAAGGATTTGTTCGATTTTCATATGCCAATTCGTTGGAAAACATTCGAACTGCAATGGACAGACTAGAAGTATACTTAACTACGCTAAGTCAACAACAAACAGATTGATTGCAAATTAGAATAAAACTGCACCATAAATTTGTTTAGAAAATTATAACAGCACAGTGAGTTATTCAAATAAAAGTATTATATTTGCAGGCTCAAAATCAGAACAGAATATTATTACACATTTTAAAGTTAGGGAGGAAACAAACAATAGCTAAACAATTAACCATCAGACCTCAAAGAGGAAGAGTGAAAGAGCAACCCAATCGTATTAACGAGAAGATTAAAGGGTTAAAAGAAGTTCGCTTGGTAGGTGACAATGTAGAACAAGGTGTTTTTTCATATGAAGAAGCCATTCGAATTGCTGACCAACTTGAATTGGATTTGGTAGAAATATCGCCTAATGCTGTGCCGCCGGTTTGTAAAATAGTTGACTATCAGAAGTTTTTGTACCAAATTAAAAAACGTGAGAAAGAAGCTAAAGCCAAAACAGCGAAAGTTGTATTAAAAGAAATTCGTTTTGGTCCTCAAACCGATGAACATGATTACAATTTCAAATTGAAACATGCTCAGGGATTTTTAAAAGAAGGCTGCAAAGTGAAAGCTTATGTATTTTTCAAAGGTCGTTCAATTCTTTTCAAAGAACAAGGTGAAGTTTTATTACTTCGTTTTGCAAGTGACCTTGAAGATTATGCCAAAGTGGATCAATTACCACAACTTGAAGGGAAACGCATGATTATCATGTTTTCACCTAAAAAATTGAAATAAGTAGTTGATACAAATCAGGATTATATAAATTTAAATATAAGTAACAATGCCAAAAATGAAAACTAACTCCGGTGCAAAAAAAAGGTTCACCCTTACCGGATCAGGAAAGATCAAAAGAAAACATGCTTTTAAAAGCCACATTTTGACAAAAAAAACAACTAAGCAAAAACGTAACCTGACTCATTCAGCTCTTGTTCACAAGACTGACCTGACAAACGTTAAAGAAATGCTTTGCTTGAAATAGTCAATTAATTCTTTTAAAATCTCATTTTCTCAGTCTTAAACCGAATGTCTTTAGCCTAAAGTTCGTTTTAAAATGCGACGCTAACATTCACAAATCATTTAATTATGCCAAGATCAGTAAATCACGTTGCTTCACGTAAAAGAAGAAAAAGAATTTTAAGCCTCACCAGAGGCTACTTTGGAGGTCGACGTAATGTTTGGACCGTTGCCAAAAATACATGGGAAAAAGGGTTGCAATATGCTTATCGTGACCGCAAAAACAAAAAACGCAACTTCCGCGCATTGTGGATTCAACGTATCAATGCCGCTGCGCGTTTAGAAGGCATGTCATATTCAAAACTAATGGGTGCTTTACACAAAGCCGGTATCGAAATGAACCGTAAAGTTTTAGCTGATTTAGCTATGAATCATCCAGAAGCTTTCAAAGCTATCGTATTAAAAGCTAAAAACGCTTAAAAAATTAACTTGCCTTAATCTGTCTTTGTTTATTAGAAACAAAACATATTTGATAAAAAAAACTGCTGAATGAAAATTCAGCAGTTTTTTTTGCTATTACGCAATACCAACGATTTGTTTTAGAGCATTATTACTGATTCAAAACGGCTACCGTATGACAAGCTACTACACCGGCTGTTTCGGTACGTAAACGACTATTACCCAATGAAACCGGAACAAACCCTAAAGAGATGGCTTTCTGGACTTCTTCTTTGCTAAAATCACCTTCCGGACCAATCAAAATCAAAACATCCGACGATTTCTGAATCTCAGTCTGCAACAGTTTCTTATCTTCTTCGTAGCAATGTGCAATAAACTTTTGTGAGGTCTGATGATTCTTCAACAATTCATCAAATGTGCAAAGCGGATTCAGTTTGGGGAAGTAAGCTTTCAGAGATTGTTTGGCGGCTGAGACAATGATTTTCTCCAGACGTTCTTCTTTCACAATTTTCCTTTCAGAAAAACGACAAATTACCGGAGTAATTTCATCAATCCCTATTTCGGTGGCCTTTTCGATAAACCATTCCAGTCGCTCAATATTTTTGGTAGGTGCAATGGCTATATGAAGTTTATAATCGCGCTTTCCGAATTCCAGTACGGTTTCGGTTATTTCAAATGTACAATGTTTAGGATGCGGATTAGTAATGCTGGCATTATAGAACCCTCCTACTCCATCCACTACTGTAATGCCATCGCCGGCCTGCAGGCGCAAGACTTTGACAGCATGTTGCGATTCTTCTTCAGGAAGAACATGGGCCGCAGCAAGATTTGGAACGTAGAATAAAGCCATGATTCAGTTGACGGTTGACAGTTGACAGTTTTTTCATTGTCAACTTTCAACTATGCATTATGAACTTAATAAATTTCCCCTTTTGCTGCCAACAAGGTATTTTTCAACAACGAAACAATAGTCATTGGACCAACGCCACCGGGAACCGGGGTTATGAATGAACATTTTGGAGCTACTTCGTCAAATTTTACATCGCCGCTTAAGCGGAAACCGCTTTTTGTTTTATCGGAAGGAACACGGGTTGTGCCTACGTCGATTACCGCAGCACCATTTTTCACCATGTCGGCAGTCAGGAATTCTGGCATTCCCAATGCGGCGATAATGATATCAGCTTGCAGGCAAATTTCTTTCAGGTTTTTAGTGCGGCTATGGCAAACAGTCACCGTCGCATCGCCCGGATACCCTTTTTGCATCATCAAAGAAGCAACCGGCTTTCCAACAATATTACTCCTTCCGATTACCACACAGTTTTTACCTTCAGTAGGAATTTTATATCGTTTAATCAATTCCATGATTCCCGAAGGAGTAGCACAAACATAACAAGGCAAACCAATGGACAAACGTCCAACATTTACTGGATGAAAGCCGTCAACATCTTTGCGATAGTCAATGGCTTCGATTACTTTTTGTTCAGAGATATGTTTTGGCAATGGCAACTGGACGATAAACCCATCCAACCCGTTGTCTTTATTCAATTCATCGATTTTGGCAAGCAATTCTGCTTCGGTTACATCATCTTCGAATGTAATTTTAGTAGAAGTAAAGCCAACTTGCTCGCACGATTTTACTTTGTGCGCCACATATGTTTCGCTACCGCCATCGTGACCAACAATAATTACCGCCAAATGAGGAGCTCTTTTACCAGAAGCAACAATTTGTTTTACTTCTTCAGCAATTTCTGCTTTTACCTGTTCTGAAATGGCTTTGCCATCGATTATTTGATACATATTGTTATTAAATTACCCCCAACCGCTAAAGGGGGGCTTTGGTTAGTTTGAAACATTATTATTATTTGTAAATTATAACGGGAGAATTCTATCAGCGCCACTCTTAAAGTTCCCTTTAGGGGATTGAGGGGTCACCTATCTGTGCTTACCCATTTTCAGTTTACCCTGACTCATGGTAGCCATTTTCATCATTTTGCTGGTTTGGTCAAATTGCTTCAGCAAACGATTTACGTCAACAATAGTTGTTCCGCTACCCGAAGCAATTCGTTGTTTACGACTACCATTCAACAAAGACGGATTTTCACGTTCTACCGGAGTCATCGAATGAATAATCGCTTCAATTCCTTTGAATGCATTATCATCTATATCTACATCTTTCAACGCCTTGCCCATTCCCGGAATCATAGCAGCCAAATCTTTGATGTTACCCATTTTTTTGATTTGTTCAATCTGGGAAATAAAGTCGTTGAAGTCAAATTGGTTCTTGGCAATGCGTTTTTGCAAACGACGGGCACCTTCTTCGTCATATTGCTCCTGAGCACGTTCCACCAACGAAACGATATCACCCATTCCCAAAATACGATCAGCCATACGTTCAGGATAGAATACGTCAAGCGCATCCATTTTTTCGCCGGTTCCGACAAATTTGATTGGCTTATTAACCACCGAACGAATCGACAGAGCCGCACCACCACGGGTATCACCGTCGAGCTTAGTCAGAATCACACCGTCGAAATCAAGTCGATCGTTGAATTCCTTAGCCGTATTCACAGCATCTTGTCCGGTCATGGCATCCACTACGAAGAGGATTTCCTGAGGTTGAATTGCTTTTTTAATGG